>OIZA01000051.1_pt1 | contig 73808 bp, 73 predicted proteins | sample 1588381 | NCBI WGS metagenome assembly OIZA01 (sample SAMN03283277) | human gut metagenome | biome: human-associated habitat; material: feces | host: Homo sapiens | place: Peru | collected 2012 | reverse complement strand
AATTATATGGTAGGTGAATATCCGTACCTTTCCTTTACGTTTAAGGGGCGGATCAAGTCGCTCATCCGCGCAGAAGAAAAATTTAACGGCTATATTGTGGAATACATTTATGACTATTATACGAAAAATAAAAGATATCCTTCTGTGCCGGAACTGAAAAACCGCCTCAACTGTTTCCGCGATCTGATCGCATACCGGATCGTGATCTCCGTGCCGCGCTGTCATCTGGAACACCCGGAGGACCGTGAAGCGGAAGAAATCGACCATATTTACAGAATTGCCAATGTTCTGCCGGAGTTTCTGGAAGAGCGTGGTTTTACGGCAGAACCGGCAGGCGGGATCGGAGAAAGCACCTCTCCGCTTCTTGCTGATTCGGTGCGATCCTATTACAGAGATTATATTGTAAGCGCCACTGCAAACGGATACCGCTCTTTGCATATTACCTTTTATGATAACAGCGCAAGATGCTACATGGAGGTGCAGCTTCGTACCAAAGAAATGGATGATATTGCAGAGATCGGTTCTGCAAATCATCTCGGCTATGAAAAAAAGCAGGAGTATGACCGTGCAAGAAGAGGTGCCATTCCAAAAGGTGAATGCCTTTATTTTGACGAGGCTTATGAACGCGGCATGAAACTGCAGCAGCTTGAATTAAAAGATCTGGATGTGAATATGTTCGCAGCGGTGGACAACAGCCTGATCAATGACGGATGTGGTCTGTTCCGGGGCAGACAGATTCTTCCGTATGAGCATTTGTCAAGGTTTCAGAGTGATTAAAAAGATGAAAAAAAGGATCAATCCGTATATGATATTGATTCTTTTTGCGTATAAAATTTTTCATAATTCTCTTTTCACTCCTGATCTTTCAATGCAATTTTACAATACTTTGCGATTTCTACTCAGTTTCTGACGCCACTGGTTCTCGTTTGCTATTTGTTAATTATTCTGTGAACAGTTTGCTGCATCGATCGCAATGGCAAGCATCAAAGCCATGATCTCATCGCCCGGATTTAAAATATCAATCACATAGGTATCGCCCCAACGGAAAAGTTCCTTTGAAATGTGTACAACCGCACTGCAGCCCGAATACACATCATAATTCCACGCCATAAAATCTCCCTCGCAGCGCCATCCATTGTAATTGAGATCATACTTTGGCTTGAAAAAAGTGAACTGCTTCTCAATCGCGCCATATGGCCTTCCACCTATTTCCACCTCAAAGCGCGGTATGAAAAGTGTAAAATTCTGTTTTATCATTCCGATCTCGTTGCCCTGCATATCGCTGACATGAATCCTGTGAAGCAGGGAAAAGATCTCGTTTTTAACAAAATATTTCGGATTGCCATTCTCATCATAGACATCATAAGTGTCTGACCACGAAAAGACACGTTGTTTTATCAATAGCTTCATGATGAAATCCTCCTTAATAATATTCCTCTGAATATAGTCACTGTCGAGCTGTTTTACCCGATAGGTATACCGGGTGGAAACGTCAGGTTCGTATTCTATCATTAATTCTGCCAGACCTAAGATTAAGTATAGCAGACTCTCACGCGAAAGCAAATCCTGATGCGATTGCCTTTGAGCATAAAAAAGCTGATCAATGTGCCCACCATGCCAACCGGGACAAGAACTTCTTTTAAAACTTTTAAAACTCCGACCAGATTCTTTTTCCCGGAAAGAAGCACTGCTGCACCGGAAAGCAGCACAACTTCCGCAAAACTTCCCATATCCACATAATACGTCGGGTTCCCGCTCTGGGTCATTGCAAACATAAACGCAAATGCTGCAACCGCCAGCACAATACCTATGATCATATCTCTTACATTTTTCTTTTTGCTTGTCTCATTATCTTTCATTAAAGCCATGATTGTCTCCTCCGCTTTCATCGGATAATCATCACCAGATAACCGCTCTCCGGACAAAAGTTCATTCACATTGATCTGCAGTGTCTCACACAGTTGTTGCAGATACCCCAGCTCCGGCATACTTTTTCCCGTCTCCCATTTGGAAATCGTTTTGTCACTTACGCCAATTTTATCTGCCAGTTCACGCTGCGTTATGTTCTGCTGCTTTCGTACTTCCGCTATAAAATTTCCTATCTTTATCTGATTCATGATGATCCCCTTTTTCTCTCTGTTTACATTCTAAGAAGGCATGCACTTCATATAATCATCCTATCAGAAAGCGCCGTAGAATCAACCCACAATCGTAGAATGCACTCTACTTATCGGAGAATTTGTTCCTTTACTTCAAATATGATTTTAACATGGCTGCATACTCTGCGGAATCCTCTGTCATTCGTCCACAATGTCCATATCCCGTCCAGATTTTCAATTCTGCATCCGGATATTTCTCTGGCAACAGTTTTCGGCATTTTTTCAAATCAGAATCTTTATTTCCAAAAGCAAATACACATCGTTTCTGTATTTCTTTTGAAAGTTCTGGTAATTCCACATAAGCACAGGCCCGAATAATATTTTTAATACTGTTTTCATTCATATTCATGAAATTTTCTGCCATTGCCGGTCCTGCTTTTTCACCATATATTTTTGACATTTGCTTCACAAAGATCTCCGGCTTCTTCGCTGCTGTGTGATGTTCAAAAAGGAACGCTTTTGATAAGACAAAGAAAAGAAAGGCTGCATGTTCATAAAAACTGACCCCTTCAAAACAAATATGCTCAAATTCCAAATCCGAATATTTTAATAATTCAAATAAGACTACACCGCCCAATGATGCTCCGAATCCAAGCTCAAGATGTGTACAATTTTGCTCTGCCAAAATATCATGAATACTTTTTGCTTCCTCTGCAGCACTATAAAAAGTGCTTTTTATGTCTTCGCCATGTGCTGAAAGATCCGGTACAAAACAGTGTATCTCATCCTTCCAGTAATCAGTCAAATCCACTGTAATATCTTCCGCAGAAGACAGCATCGGATGAATAAGCAAAGCCGTTTTTCTTTTATCTTTGTTAAATTCATGCATTTTCATATTACTATATCTGCCTTTCTGAGTCTCTCATTTACTTTAAGAAACATACCCGTAATTTACTGTACTTTTTCTTACTTCTTCCACCCATTCTGCACTATGACAGCAAAACAGTTCTTCATGCTGCATGTCATGTCTTCGGATATCCGGATTTTTAAAATATGTAAGATATCTTTTTTCGTATTTTTCACCCATCTTAGTGGCATAAAATACATGGATCGTCGTTCCTGGCACATCAATGCCGTGTTGTACTTTTGTCACCAGATCCGAATAAAACTGATTGTAAATACTCTGTTTTGTAATCCACGGACTGCCACCTTTACCAATTCCAAACATATTTAAAAAGCCATTTACCAGCTCTTTCTTTGCTCCATCTGCCTTATCTATCTTCTTCTGCATAAATTTCGGCACCATCCCTGTATGCACCATTTTGTACATGAATGGTACCATAATAGATGACTGGATTTTTGCCATAAACGGACCTGCTTCGTCCATATCGCTGCTTCCGATGATTCCATGATCTATATGAATCTTTCCTCGCTGAATCAACAGGGATACGAAACTTCCGCCAAGAGAACACCCATACGCCGCTGTAATTCGTCCGCTGTAATTCTCCTGAATTTCCTGCTCAATCTTTTCACATTCTTCTTCCATGGAGTGGAATTCTGTTTTCTCATTCGGATCAAATCCATCGTAAGAAACAACTACTGTATAAAAATATGAATGAAGTCCATCCAGTACATGGTCAAAGCTGCTATAAAGGCAACAGGTCCCGGGGAATAAAAAGATCACCGGTTTACTGCTGTCTCCACTTTTATAAAATTTCATAGTTTTTTCCTTTCTGTCAACATTTACCAGAAATTTATTTTTCTGTTAGTTATGGCTTACTCCAAGTTTAACACAAATTTCCTCTGCTTGCACTTTTATAAAGTAAGAAATTTATTTTTTATAAGTAAGCAACGGTGTCAATCTTAAAGTTATTCATGGTAAAAACGGCAACATTAAAAACTTGAAAAAACAGGTGCAAAAGAAAAAAGCCACCGTACAGCAGTCTGTCAGCATGCCTGTTGAAAGCGGCGGCTTTGAATATAATCAGGCTGAAAAATCTTCTTGATTTCCATATTTTAATTGAACACCACTCAGCAAAATATCTAAAGCGTTGCTTAAATCATTTCGTACTTTATCCGGATTTGAAAACGCATTATTTAATCCGATTATCTCTTTTGCCCTGCGGATACTGTAAAAACTGCCTCTGGCATCGGAAGCATTTTTATTAAGGAATTTATATATCTTGATGAATTCTGTAATCTCATCAAGGAATGTACTGTTATTTGACAGCTTCACAATCACACTGCCCCTAATATATAAGTTGTAGGGATTAAGCTACCTAACAGCCAGTTAGGGCTTTTCCCTCTCATTGTTAAAGCTGTATGATGTATAAGCATCGGTCTGACCTATCACTCCTTGGAACCTTTAAGCGTCCGCAGGAAAGCCTGTCAGCCAGCTTATCATTTGCAGCCGTTCGGTTTATGTAGGTAGGACTGCCTTGTGCACGTCCGATTGATACCACAGGAGATGGAATAAGCAATGACAAATGCTGGATACCATGCAAATTTAACTTATGGAGGAATCGTTTATGTACAATGCAGTTGGCATTGATGCTTCTAAACTCAAAAGCACCGTTACCGTAATTCAGCCCGCAGGAGTCGTTATCCGCAAACCTTTTGATGTCCTACATTCATCAAGCGGGCTTAACACCCTTGTTACTTATCTAAAATCTCTGGAGGGTGAAACCAGAGCTGTTATCGAATGCACAGGCCGCTATCACGAGCCTGTAGTCAAGTCTCTGTCAGAAGCCGGCATATTCATATCTGCCGTCAATCCAAAACTGATCAAAGGACAGAAGCAGAATTCTCTCCGTAAAGTAAAATCTGATCCTGCTGATGCCCGTAAAATTGCCAGATATGCTCTTGACAACTGGGCAGAACTGCGACAGTATCCTCACTAATTCCCAAACAGTAAACCAAAGCTCTGTGGTATGCGTCCTGATACCTTACTTCTTTTAACTTCTCGTGAAAAAATTTCTCATGTGCTTCGCTGATAAAAATAATGTTCTCTGCACTTAACGCTGTACTGTTCATCCTGTGAACCTCCTTTAATTGAATTTTTTGACCATAACAAAAAGGACACTCTTCCAAAATTTCTTTTAGAAAAATGTCCTTAATTCGTACAAATATTAAATTCAATTATTCCGTCTATTCTGCATTATCGTGTATTATACTGCATAATGCGTTGTAGATTTGTAGTAAATTTGTAGTAAAAATTCTCTTTGATGTCCTCAAACCCTTGATTTTACTGCATTTATTTCTCTAATGTTTTCATCGTTGGGAATTTTTTTGATTTTTCTTCGTTACCATTCATAACGCTTCGCTGTACTGTTTTTATTAAATTGTCTTCTCTTCATCACCGTTCATGATGAATCATTGTCAAATCATATCTGTTGTCAATTTGATGTCATTTGGTTCTTTCTGTTGTCAGATGGAAAGGTTCATAAGCCCTTCTTAAAATACATCCATTGTTGCAGCCAAATGTTCAAATGTTTCCTGTTTTTTCTCCTCTGTCGCTTCTGCATAGATATCCATAGTGGTCTGAATATCCTTATGCCCCATGATCGACTGGATTATTTTCAGGTTGGTTTCTCTTTCACAAAGCCTTGTGCAAAATGTGTGTCTCAAGCTGTGCGCTGAAAAATCCGGCAACAGCACCGGCTCCCGATGCTCTTTTTTTGCCTCTATTTCTTCTGTTGCATTATAAGCAGATGAGATTCTCTTGATTGCCCGATTGACTGACTGGGCATTCATTATATTTCCATAACGGTTACAGAAAACAAAGCCTGTCATTCCGTCAATCTCTGCATCTGTCCAGCCATTTTCTTTCTGCTCTTCCCAGATCATTTCAAAAGCATCTTTCACTGTATCCAACATGGGAATCGTACGCATTCCGGCTTCTGTTTTCGGCGTCGAAATGTGATTTTCCGATGCCCGGTCTTCTCCTACCGGATAATACGTCAGATTATGATTGATGCTGATAATCCGCTTCTCGTAATCAATGTCTTCCCATCGAAGCCCTAAAACTTCGCCGATGCGGCATCCCGTTCCAAGAAAAACAGTAAAAATCGGCCACCAGTGATAGTAAATCGGGTGTGTGGCAATATATTCTATAAATGCTCTCTGCTGTGGAATTGTCAGTGCATGTCTCACACCAGTCTTCATGCCTAAGTTTTTCTTTAATTCTGCCATGACTCCATCCGTAGGATTTTTTCTGATAATGTCATCCCTCACAGCCAATTGAAAAGTTGGATGTAATAACGTATGAATGGTTTCCAATGTGTTAATCTTCAGTTCCTGCTTCTTGGTCAAATGATTATAGAACTGCACCACATCAGAATACTTAATCTCTGCTATATTCCGCTTTCCAAATGTATCCCGGATAAATCGGTCATACATATAAAGATAATTACTCTTGGTCGTTGATTTCAGATTGCTTTTGAGACTCATATAACGGTCAAATACAAAATTTACTGTAGCCTTTCCGGCAACATAAATATCCAGACCGTCCATCTGATCTTTCATGAGCTGTGCTTCTTTTTCCCGAAGCGTTACAAGGTCTTGTGCATAAACATACTTACGTCTTCCAAGGGGATCTGTATAAGTATATACATACCTCTCATCGGAACGTCTCTGTGATTCACCTTTCCGCAGGACTCTGCCCCGCAGATCTTTTCTTGTCTGTGCCATATAAAATCCTCCTTCAAATAAAGGAAGGACTACATATTATTCAGGTCTGTTCAATACTTTTTCCAGTCCCTGCAAGACAACTTCTGTCACAGTCATTTTGTGTTTCCTGGCATAATCACAGATACACTTATACATAGAATCTTCCACCCGGATACTCAACACTTTCTTTTTTACATTTTCCGACTTTGGTCTTCCTATTTTCGCCATATCTGTTCTTATTCCTCCACGTCTTCATTATAGTTTTCGTATGACAAGAAGTCAATCCCTATTTTTCATCCTTCCACAATTTTCTTCTGTTCCCTACGCAATCCGAAATGTTTCCAGATACTTTTCAAATATCTCACAGTTGACAAGAGCAACCTTGTCAATCTTATACACTGCTTTGGCTTCTTTCGCCAACTCCTGGAATTTCGTCAGTCCAATGCTGTAAAGCTCTGCCCCTTCCTGATAGCGGACAAATTTCTTTGCTATTTTCTTTGTTTTCTCTACATCTTTACGTGCATATCCCATACACGGCACCTCCCTTTTTTGCATGAAAAAAGCAGCTAACCTATTTTTCATAGACTAACTGCTTGTGTTAAGTTCCATATTCAGTTTTGTTCTACAAATCCGACAGTGAAATTCGGTCGTATGCGCCATTTTTCTTATCTTCCGGATGTGGTTCCAGTCCGATAATTGTAATATCTTTCTGGTCTGGTCCATAAACCCAGTACATTCTCATTGCGCCACTGGTTTTATTTTCCAGATATGATTGCCACACTTTCATTCCATAACGTCTGGATAATGGCTCTATTTCATGGGTTTGAAGACTTGGATACCCTGGATCAGCCGACAACAGCTTTAAAGCCTTTCCCCATTTTTTATACAACTGTTCTTCCTTCTTTTTTATATTCCCGGAACGATATTTCTCCTGCAGATCTAGCCAAAGTTCCTGCATTTCAGGAATTCCCATTCGTATATTAAAGTTCATTCTTTGTTCCTTTTAAAAATCTGACAGGTCAATAGCCGGGGAAACATCGCCTCTTTTAAAGTTACTTACTGCACGATCCATATCTGCCAGGGTTCTGGCTGAAATGCTCTCTGGCACTGCCAGTTCCCGAGGTTCCAGAATAATGCAGCCATTTCCGTATTCTTTTACATTGTAATACTGATAAGCAGCTCCTCTGAGCGTAATTCTTTTTTTGTTATCCAGATGGGCAACATAATCTTTCATTGCTTCCATTACCAACACCTCCTACGCAAGCATTTGTGTGGGAAATCCCACCTCTTATTATTATAATACGCTTTTCTATATTATCTGTCAATCTACTTTTACTTACTCCTGATACTTGAAAGTATTCATTCCCCGGCAGACGGCAGGCGGCAGATAAGGTATCTATAAAAATCGGTACTTACTCCAATTATTCTGCCACCATCATTCTTTTAATCGAATACTATTTTCCTGTTTTTCATTTACCCGATATTCCAACTCATTCTTCATCCTGCTTCTCACATCACGCATTGTTCGCCCGGATATTCCCTGCTCATTTGCCTTTTCGTCTAATTCTCTGATTGAAATTTCTTTTTTATCAACAAGCAGTTCCCTGATCAGCTTTGCCCCTCGCTCCAATTTTGTTTCTGTAGCTTTCCCTTCTTTTCCATCTAACAATTCATCTGCGGAAATCTCATAGGCTCCTACCCATCGAAATCCTTCTTCATCTCCCAGTTTAAATGCCATTGTCTCCCCTGGTGGCGCAAGAGAACTTTTTTCATGAATCAATACCCTCGTGGTTGGATCTTTTCTTATTTTCCCGATGAAAATCAAGCTTCGCACTGCTGCCATGATATCAATAGAACCAAGTCCTCGATAAGTGCTCTGTGTTCCGGAAGATTTGTTCAGATGTCCGATCAGCACAATGGCACATCCGGTTTTCTCTGCAATCATTCCCAGTTTTCGAAACACCGGACGCACTTCATTTGCACGGTTCATATCCACATCTGCTCCAATAAATGCCTGTACTGGATCAATGATTACAAGCCGCACTCGATTCTGTCTGACTGCTTTTTCAATTCGATCATCAGATAGGGTTAATGCTTCTTCCGTATCATCAATTACCATAACCCGGCTCAGATCTGCTCCTGCTTCTATCAGTCTTGGCTTGATAGTGTCACCCATACCGTCCTCTGCTGTCTGATAAATTACATTGAACGGTTCAATATCTTCCATATTAGGAAATAACTTTCGATTGGTACAGGCTGCTGTCAGCATCATAGCAAAATAAGTTTTTCCTTCTCCCGGATTTCCTTGAATGATTGTCAGTTTTCCAAATGGAATATAAGGAAACCACAGCCATTCCACACTGGTCTGTTCAATGTCTTCATAACACAACATCGGCACCAGCTCTTCTGTTTCTGGTACTTTGATTGTGATTGTTTCTGCAATTGCTTTCTTTCTGTCAGCGTTTTTATCACAGAGAATTTCGTTCCAGTCTTTTCGTGATGGTTTCAGACGAATTACACTGTATCCTTCTGAGATTTCTCCTGCCAGTTTCTCACAAGCCTCATTCCCTGCCTGGTCATTATCCAGGCACAGGAAAATAGAAGTAATCTGAGGGCGTTCAGAAAGAAAAGTCATCAGTGCCACACTGGAGACTCCACCCAGACTCAGGTAACTGCGTTTCTTCCAGTCTTTTGGAAATAATTGGATAAAAGAAAGCAGGTCAATGGCTGCTTCAAACACAAATAACTGATTATCCGTTCCTCTGTGGCAAAATCCAAAAGCTTTATCAGAACCGGCTACATCTCCACGATATTTTATTTCACCAGTTCCCCGGCAGTGTGCATATCTCGGAATACCATCTGCATCTCTGCCGACAAATATAACATTATGATGCTCCTTTTCTTCGTAAATATCACCTCTGTCAATCCAATCTTCCACTAGTGTTTTCTCAATCTCTCTTTTTTCTGTCAGATACTTCATGATTTTTTCATTATCCTCATTTTTCTCCGGTAATCGGAAGTCTTTAGACGGGGCGGGGCAGGACTTCTGCCTGCCTTCGCCTTCTTCCCCGATCAGCATTTTCACTGCTTCCGGGAATGTTGCATAATAAAATTCCATCACAAAGTCTACCGGATAACCTCCTTTACTCTGACTATGCCGATACCATCGGTTTCCGGATATCGTTACACTGTCATGCTTTTTCCAACGGTATTCTCTGCCACTTTTTACCAACTGTTCTCCCTGTGCGTTAAGGAAAGAAACAAGATCGATCTGATTTGCTCTTGCAATCTGTTCTTCTGTATACTGCATTTTCATCATCCTTTCCTGTCTGTCCTGTTGACAGACTGTTATAAACTCATCTCATGGTTCCGTTTTTTCTTCACTGCCTGTTGTTTTGCATCACGCTCTGCACACTCTTTCTTCTTTTCATCCAATTTTCTCAGAAGAGAAGTCTTCTTTTCTGGCTTCTTTTCCTGCTGATTCACCGGCTGTTGCTCTGCTTTACCGCTTTCTTCAAAAATATCTTCCGTCTGAGCTGCGTGAAATGCTGGGAACTTTGTCTGCTTCTCGCTTTTTTCTTCTGAACGCCCGGAAGTATCTGCTTCTGCCATTTCCCGGTCACGTCTGGCAATATCTGCACAGGTCTGTACTTTTTTCACAAAAGCCAACTCATCTTGATATGGCTGCTTATCTGCTTTCAGCTCTTCGATCGCTGTCCGGAGTTCTTCTTTTTCCCGTTTCCATCTGGCAGTTGGCACTTTTCCATTTTTATCCAGATGCTGTTTCAGCTCCCGTTCACATTTGCGATAGTAATTGATTTCTTTCTTATGCTGCTGGTAATATTTCTCCCGTCTTTTCTGAAAATAGAAACGGTTATACTCATCAATCAATGGCTGGTTTATCTTTATTACCTCTGCCATCTTTTCCAGATTTTCCAGTTTCTTTAACTGATCTCGCTTTTCGGAAATCTCCTTTTTACCGCCAGAAACAACACCGTTCAGTTCATCAATCCGTTCCTTCAAGTCATCCATTGTCTCTATCTGATGTGTCTGAAGATAATTGATAGACTTTGCAAACTCCTGTAAGTTGGAGAGATTCTTCCCTCTCCGTTTCATCTCCGCATAGAAATTGGGAAGTGGTGGTCTGCCCTGTGTCTTTTTATCATAATAATCTTGCAGGCTTTCCAGAAGTGTAGGGTTCTGTCTGCGATCCAGTTCTACCTTCATTTCTTCATAAGCTGTCTTCATCCACTGAATGGATTCTTTCAAAGAAATAAACATCTGATTGAACTGTCGAATAGCTCGGTTCAATTCCCCAATCACTGTTTTAATTCCCTTTTTCTCCATTGCTCGCACTTCATACCCTTCATGAATTGTCGGAATCAGATCAATTCCCTGCTCTTTGTAAGAGCGGTGATCAATTCTTGCTGCCATGTGACATTCCCGGAATTTTTCATTTACTTTCTCCGTCCACGCTCTTCTCCATTCCTTTAAAAGCTCCGGATCATTCCATCCGGTAGTGGAAACAGCATTGAATATATCCTTTCCTCTGGCATCTTTAATCCGATTTCCGTCTTCATCCAAAACATATTCCCGTTTCTGCTTGTTACCCCAGCTCCCATCTTCTGTAACAGGACGGATTGGAGCAAGTACATGAAAATGTGGATTATCTGGTTCATTCTCATTCTTTGATTTTCCCTCATGAACTGCCAGATCTACAATCATGCCACGTGCTACGAACTGCTCCCGACAAAACGCTCTTGCCAATTCTATATTTTCATCCAGCGTCAGTTCATTTTGCAAAGCAATATCAAAAGAATAAGCTAACTATGCCCGTTTACTTTTCTCTACCTTTTCTACCTCATTCCAAAGTGTTTCCCGATCAGTCAGACGTTCCGGCACATATTCCGGCGTCAGAATTTCTGTGAAAACTACTCCAGACTTTTTTGTATAGTCGTGCGTCTGTCCATAATAATCGTTATAAAGCTTCTGCCCCGAAATATACGCTGCGGAATTAACCACTGTCTGACCTTTTCCTCTGGACACCTGCTTTACCGAAAAATGATACAGTGCCATTAACTGTCATCTCCTTTTTCTGCTCTTTCAACTGCTTCTGCAATCTGCTGTTGCTCTTTGTGTAAGGCTGCTATGTGAACCTGCCGCACGATACTCTTGTTGTAACTACTGTTCTGCAACTGTTCCATAACATCCTGAACTTCTTCCTGTTCCAGATCTCTTGACAATGGAAATGCTTTTTCAAACTCTGCTCCTTTAACAATCAATCTGTGAGAACGTTCCTTTCGCTCCACCAACTTCTTTCTCTGCTCCAGAATATTTTTATTGTGAATCGCATATTCCAATTGCTTTCTACTTTTTTCCATGTTGGCTTTCAGTTCTTCCAATGACATGGATTCATATTTCGGATTTTTTGCTCTGCTCACTTTCCTGTCCTCCTTTTTCTGTAAACAAAAAGAAACGGTATTCTCATAAATGCCGATTCCTGGATATAAAAAACGGAGGTCGTTGTTTCACAATAAATACTGACCTCCGCAATTTTAAAATAAATTAGTTATTACAATAGGATAGGCTTCATGCCGCAAGGGGAAATTATCCCCTTGTACGGAATCTGTGATTTCGCTAGATTCCCGGATTGAGATTTTTCAAAATCGGGAACAGCACCGCAGGTCGCACGATACAGGCAGATGTAATTGCCTGTATAGAAGTGCGCTCTTAGCTTTGCTAAGAGAATTATGCCGTATCCGGCTTGCTATCTTTAATCTGTAAATTCCATCATCTCGTCAATAGTACAATCCATTTTCTTACAAATTTTCTCGACTGTTTCCATTGATACATATTGATTTTTTCCCATCCGGGCAAGGATATTTGCACTAATCCCGGTGAGGTGTTGCATTTCTATCCGTTTCATATTTTTATCAATGAGCTGTTTCCACAATCTGTTATAACTTACACTCATAAATAACCTCCACATTTTTATTAGACAGATTTCTGCTTTTATTAGTCAAACGGAATTTCTCCATCCTTCGCTTCCATAAATCCGTCTTTATCTGTTTTCGGAGTTTCTGATGAATCTGCTCCAGCACCGCTGTCCTTGTTCTGGGCAAATTCATGTTCTTCCACAATCACATCTGTAGTATAAATCGTCTTTCCATCCTTATCCTTATAACTGCCAGTGCTGATGCGACCACCGATCACAATCCGCATTCCCTTGTGAAGATATTTCTGTGCAAATTCTGCACTCTTACCAAATGTTACACAGGAAATAAAATCCGCTTCCTGTTCACCATCACGTTTATATTTTCTGTTCACTGCCAGTGTATATCTTGCTACTGCCATATCATTATCTTTTCCGGCATATTTGATCTCCGGATTCTTTGTCAGTCTTCCCATTAAAATCACTCTATTCATAGTTTTTACGTCCTTTCCGGGCATTTTACCCTTTAATCATTGTTATTTACTTGTTGCATCAGCGGTCTATTGTGCGTTTTCCTGTCACCTGCAGCCGTCTCAGACTGCCTCTGCCTGCATACACAGGTCACTGATCATAAGGCTTTGATCAGCCGCCCATCATCGGGAGTGTCATTATGATTCCGCTTGCTTTCAGAAAAAGAAAGGTCATGGCAGAACTCCTGGTAGGCTTTCAGGGTGCACTTATCAATTGTCAAGGTTCAACAAAGGAACATTCCAAAACGTCCTCTAATTACTAAAGTCAAATGACTTGGCAAGATGCAAAAGATTCGTGATATTTTTTTGCATTTTTATCATTTTTTCTTTTACTTTCGTTAGTCCCTTCATATACTCTGTATTGGGAGCGACAAAATCGGACATGATTTTGGGAAATTTTGAAAAATAATTATTCCTCTACCTATAAAGCGTTGGAAATGGTATTTACCAACCTCTTTTTGCAAGTTTTTTATGCGTAAACGAAATATTTCTTCACTAATTGCAAGTTTCAAAGGGTATTTGGACGGTGCTTGTCTAAAAAAATTTATTTTTCCACTAATCACATGTGGCAGAGTATACAATGTCAGATGCTTTTTGAAAAAAGGCAAAAAAAAGAAGCATTAACTTTTTACGGTTAATGCTCTTTGGGTTAATCATTAAAATTTTATTTCGTCCGCAAGATCAGATACATGTTAAAAATGCTGTTGTTTACGTTTTTCCTCTTGCTCTTTCAAACGATTTTCTCTTTCTTTAATTTCTTGTTCTTTGTTATTTGCTTCCTCAACACACAATAGCAAAGTATCTCTATGGTAATTTTTCACTTCATCAATTGTTGTTCCGTTTAAAATAATTTTTGATCCTATAACTGAAGCAAGACTCAATCTGATTAGAAAATGTTGCTGCTATTGCATCTGCTTCCACACTAATTTCAGCACCCGTTGTTATTTTAAATATTACGGAAAACATTATTGTATAATTACCCACGACAGCAAAGGACTTCTTATGGGATGTTCGTTCTAGCTCCTATTTGTCACCGATTCTTTTGTATCTGTTCTAGATCCTATAGACCAGAATATAACATTCATCACAATCACAATCAGTGCAACTGCGGCCAAGGATACCCAAAAGCCGACATTAAGACCCAGCCATTCGGTGGTTCCGAAAAGAGTCATCCAAATTTCCTTCCAATTCATCATTACACCTCCTTAGAGCAGTTCGCCATAGTGACGGACATAGGCTTTTTTCAAGCTGGTTGCCAGCATCATATACAGCAGGATGCAGGGAATCAGATAAGCAAAGTATGTTGCAGGCAGAGCGACAAAACCAAGTGCCTTTCCAAAAACTGTAAAAGGAATCACAGTCAGGACCGCAATACCGGTCATGGTAAGCAGCGTCACTGGAGCAGATGCGCGGCTTTGGATAAATGGCAACTTCGGAGTACGGATCATGTGAATGACCAGTGTCTGACTCCACATGGATTCCACGAACCATCCAGCCTGGAACATCCCGATATACTGCGCCTGCATGGCCGCAAGCTCTGCTCCGCTGTAATGAGCGGCCAGATCGTTGAACAAAACACCACCGGACACGAACATTGGGCAGAATACAAAATACATGAAAATGTAGGTTGTAAAGTCGAAGATGGAGCTGGTAGGTCCAATCCAAATCATAAAACTGCCTACGCTGGAAGCATCCCATTTCCGTGGCTTTGCGATAAATTCCTCGTCCACGTTATCCCATGGAATCGCGGTACAGGACAGGTCGTAGATCAGGTTCAGAAAAATCAGATGCACGCTCATCATCGGCAGGAATGGCAACAACGCAGAAGCTGCCAATACCGAGAACATATTGCCGAAGTTAGAGGATGCGGTCATCTTGATATACTTGATCATGTTGGCATAGGTCTTGCGGCCTTCGATAATGCCCTGCTCCAAAACCATCAAGTCTTTTTCCAGCAAAATAATATCTGCCGATTCTTTTGCCACGTCTACGGCGGTATCCACCGAAATGCCGATGTCAGCGGCTTTCATGGCTGCGGCATCATTGATTCCATCGCCCATAAAGCCAACGGTATGACCGTTTTCCCGGAGAACCGAAACCACACGTGCTTTCTGGTTGGGAGTCAGCTTGGCAAATACATCGGTGGACTCCGCAGCTCTTGCCAATTCCGCATCTGTCATTTTCTCCAGATCGGAGCCAAGAAGCATATTGCGAACCTTCAGCCCTACCTGCTTACAGATGGTGCGGGTCACTTTGTCGTTGTCGCCGGTCAGAATTTTGGTAGTCACGCCGTGGTCTTTCAATGCCTTGATGGCATCCGCGGTGGATTCCTTCGGAGGATCGAGGAACGCAAGATACCCAATCAGCACCATATCACACTCGTCCTTCACGCCGAAAGCGCCCACCGGGGACGGATTGCTTTTCTGCGCAATCGCCAGCACACGGAAACCCTTGTCGTTGAGATCATCCACTGTTTTGAGAATCCGGCTGCGAACCTCATCGGTCAGCGGCTCCACGCCGTCATCACACTCTGCGAAGGTGCAGACGGAGAGCATTTCTTCCACAGCACCCTTTGTCACCATCTGGGTCTTGCCAGTTTTGTCCTTTACCACTGTGGTCAGGCGGCGGCGGGTGAAGTCAAAGGGAATCTCGTCCACCTTCACATAATTTTCAGACAGATCAAGCAGACGAGAATCCGCCGCTTCTTCTTCCTCTGTCTTATGGATGATCGCCAGATCCATCAGATTCTTGTAGCCGGTCTGGAAATAGCTGTTGAGGTAAGCGTGGCGCAATACCCGCGTATCGTCCTCACCGTTTACGTTTAGGTGATATTCCAGCACAACTTTATCCTGTGTCAGCGTTCCGGTCTTGTCGGTGCAAAGAATGTCTATGGCACCGAAGTTCTGGATGGAATTCAGGTTCTTGACGATGGTCTGCTTTTTGCTCATGGAGACTGCACCTTTGGCAAGGCAGGTCGTCACGATCATGGGAAGCATCTCCGGGGTCAAGCCGACGGCAATGGAGATGCCGAACAGGAATGCTTCCAACCAGTCGCCTTTCGTAATGCCATTGATGAAGAACACCAGCGGAACCATGACCAGCATGAAGCGGATCAGCACCCAGGAGACAGCATTGACACCCTTGGTAAAGCTGGTTTCAACCGCTTCTCCGGCCACTGCGGATGCCATAGAACCAAACAGCGTATTATCACCGACACAAACAACGACCGCTGTTGCACTGCCGGAGACAACATTGCTGCCCATAAAGGCGATGTTTGTATAATCGGTTATGCTGTCTTTGGCCGCGCTGACATTAGGCGTTTTTTCAATGGGCTCGCTTTCTCCAGTCAAACTTGCCTGACTGACAAACAAATCTTTTGCATCCAGAATTCGAACATCAGCCGGAATCATATCCCCGGCGGACAGATGCACGATATCGCCGACCACCAGATCATCCATGGGGATTTCAACTTTCACCTGATCCTTACGGGTAACGGTGCAGGTGGTCGTGATCATGGCCAACAGTTTTTCTGCCGCGTTTCCGCTTCTGGATTCCTGTACAAAGCGAAGTGTGCCGGAAATTATAACCATAGTCAGAATAATTGCCACAGTCAGAGGGTCAAAATCCTCCGGCGCACTGCCTAAAAGAGAAAAATAGGGAAACACCATATCCGTCATGGTGGACACAAGCGCCAGACAGAACAGGATGGCGGTAAAGGGATTGATGAATGCACCGGCCAGCCGCTTGGCCAGAGATTTCTTTTTTTCGTGCGTTACTTTGTTGCTGCCATATTTGGTGCGGCTTACAGATATGGCTTCTGCATCAAGGCCACGAAGCGTGGTATGCAGGTTTTTCAAAACTTCCTTAATGGGATTGGTAGCCGCAAACTGAATGCAGCGATTCTGCTCGTCTCGAATGACTGCCTTTTCCACTGCCTGACGAACAGATATACGATTTTCTTTCTTGTTCATTGGTCTTACCTCCTTGATTTTATAGAATATCTATCCGAAACCGCATTGCGGATTATTTTTTGCGATATCGATTGCTTTTTTCGATATACCAGACATCAAAGCCGGCAATCATCAGCCATGCGATCATGGTGGCCACAAACCAATGATCTGCAAATCCAGACCACAATCCCTTCATCAGGAAAATAATGCCATTAAGTGCAATGACTTCTCCGATATTGCGGTAAAGCGGAACAATTTTAATTTTCTCTTTCTCTTCCTGCGGCATATTTTTCCACGCAGATAAGTGAATATGTCCTTTCCCGCAGGCAAACACAAAACCCGCAATGATGAAAAGAACTCCAAAAAAGATGCAGGTGTAATCCATGGCTGCTCACTCCTTTCGGTGATTGATTTCATTTCTTAGTTTCTTTAATTTCAGAAGTCTGATGAGTAACACCACTGCTGTAACTGCCAGAACAAGCCAAATGACAGCAGACACTTGATACCAAATCTGCAACATCAACATTCTGTATTTGGAAAATATCCAACCTGAACAGCCGCATATAATTGTGAACACGGCATAAAGTGCAAAGAGAACTGTTAGTCTATGATCTTTGATTTTCTTTTTCACTCACAACACCTCCCAACCGGCGCTTATCACTTCTGGGATTACCAATGCCTGTCCAACGATTCCCTCCAAAACATTGCTTTTTGGTTTTCCTGAAGAACAGTATTCAGCAACAACTTCAACCTTATCGCCAACAACATCGCCGCTTTCCAGATTATTCAGATACAGTGTTTTACAGGAATTGCTATTAATCAGCAACAGACGGATTTCCTGCTCTGCATTCTCCTGACAAAGGATCGAAATACGATATTGCTTTTCAGACTCATCCCCGTCAGTGATTGGTTTCAGCTTTCTCGCAAGGGGACGCAGGATTAAATTGGAGCCAATCAGAACCCCGGCGGCGGTAATTGCCATTGCATACATTCCCGTGCTCGCAAGAATACCAATGGCAGCTGTGCACCAAAGTGTAGCGGCCGTATTCATTCCCCGTACAGAACCACTGTCCTTGAAAATCACGCCGCTGCATAAAAAGCCTACGCCGGATATAATACTGCTTCCGACACGAAACACCTGATCTGAGCCGTAGAGCATTGGAAACAATGTGAAGAAGCTGGTTCCCATGCAGATCAGGACATTGATACGGATACCTGCCGGATGTCCGGTAAGCTGCCGCTCCAATCCAATCAGAAAGCCAAGCATTATGGAAAGTAAAATTCTTAAAACAAACTCGGTGTAAATCATACGAATCGCCTCCCTTCGACCACTTACAGAATACAAAAATCGCAAGGAGTATCACATGGCTAAAACCTTGCGATTTCCTTGCGATTTTGCAAGAATTTAGGCAGGCCGAGTTTGGCCTGCCTGTGTTATAGTTGGTCATTAAACTTGTATCCGATGCCCCAGATGGTCAGAATATACTTAGGTGCATCCGGGTCAGGTTCGATTTTCTTCCGTATTTTTCGGATAAATGCCATGATGTTGCTGTCGTCCAAAAGGTAATCCTCAGACCACACCGCCCGGTAGATTTGTTCCTTGGTAAATACCTCCCCGCGGTTCTGAGCAAGGAAATACAGTATGTCAAACTCCTTTGGCGTCAGGCTGACTTCAGCGCCACCCATGACGACCCTCCTGCTTTTGGGGCTGATTTCCAGTTCTCCAATCCGCATCCCGTCCGGCGGGACGAGCGAGGGAGCTTCCGCCTCGCCGGATGCGCTCAGCAGCAGGGAGGTCACCTCTCCGTTTAGCATATCCCGGATGCCGGAAAGCAGGTCTTCGACGCAGTCACTTTTCGGCGGCTCTTTCATCAGCTTTTCCAGCAGCCACTCTTCAAGGACGGAATCCATTTGGATAAAACCGATATTCTTTTTCACGATGAATTCCTCCTTTTAAATCAACTCATGATACTTCTTCTGATAGAAGACTTTGACTACCGTAGTCAGCAGCATATACAACAGCGCTACAATCAATAGAAACACGAAATACCAAAGCGGCAATTTCGTCAGGCCAAATAACGATGCACCCTTGGTAAAGGTAACCGCAGTAAAGGCGATGATTCCCATAAGGGTAATACAAATAACCGGTGCAGACGGCCTGCTCTGCACAAAGGGTATCCTGCGAGTCCGCAGAAAATGCAGAATCAGCACCTGTGTCCACATGGATTCCAAAAACCATCCAGTCTGGAAAAGAGACACATACTGAAGCCGCAGGGCGGGATCGGTAAGGTTCAGATAGGTCGCTCCTCCGCACAGCATAGGACACAGGAAGTAATACAGAAACAGGAATGTCACTATGTCGAACAGGGAACTGATCGGTCCAAAGGACAGCATAAACCGCCCCAGCGTCCTGCCCGACCAGTCCCTCGGAGAAAGGGTCTCTTCTTCATCCACATTGTCCCAGGGCAGAATGATGCACAAAACATCGTACAGCAGGTTCAGCAGCAATATCTGTACGGAAGTCATAGGCAAAAAGGGCAAGAAGGCGCTGGCGCAGACAATGGAGAGGATATTGCCAAAGTTGGAGCTGGCGGTAATTTTAATGTATTTGAGCATATTGGTAAAGGTTTTTCGCCCTTCTAAAATGCCCTGTTCCAGCACGCCAAGATCCTTTTGAAGCAGTACCACGTCCGCCGCATCTTTTGCTGCATCCACCGCCGTATCCACCGAGATGCCCACATTGGCCTCACAAAGCGCCGGGATATCATTGATTCCGTCGCCCAAGAAGCCCACCGTATGCCCGTTTTGACCCAGGGTGGAAACCAGACGGACCTTTTGACCCGGTGTAAGCTCCGCGAAAACATGAATATTTTCAACCGCAGCGCTAAGTTCGCTGTCTGTCATTTCATCCAAATTGGCGCCGGTCAGCACGTTTTCTGAAGAAATCCCCACCCGGTGGCATATAGAGACCGCCACGTCCGCCTGATCACCCGTCAGAATTTTAGGAGTCACCTTCAGCCTTTTGAGCGCCGCCACGGATGCCTTTGCGGTTTTCTTGGGTGCGTCAAAGAATGCCAGATACCCTATCAGGATCATATCTGTTTCATCGGCAGGGATAATCTGATTTTGCTGTCCTACATTTTTTCGTGCAACGGCGATGACCTTCATACCGTCCTGGAGCATCTCATCTACCACGAAGGATACGCTCTGCATCCCGCTTTTCTCTATCGGCAGAATTTCATCCCGATACTCCACATAGGAGCAACGATTAACAATGTGGGAAATATCCCCTTTCATAATGAGTTGACTGTCTCCGTTTTTGTCTGTCACAAGAGTGCTGACAAACTTGCGGGCATAGTCAAAGGGAATCTCGTCTACTTTTTGATACTGAGCGAGCAAATCAGTGTAATGTGCCTCGCTTCCCGGCATAGTCTGGCAGGCAAGAATCGCGTTATCAATTGGATTGCGTACGCCGGAATGGAAGGAGCTGTTTAAAAAAGCCAAATCCAGCACCTTGCTGCTTTCATTGCCGAGCACGTCCATATAATATTCCAGCAGGATACTTTCATTGGTCAGCGTTCCAGTCTTGTCCATGCAAAGCACATCCATGCTGCCAAAACCCTGCATGGCATTGATGTCTTTGATGATGGTCTGCTTGCGGCTCATGGTAAGACTGCCCCTTGCAAGACAAGCGGTAATAACCATAGGCAGCATCTCCGGCATCAGTCCTACAGCCACCGACAGCGCAAAAGCAAAGGATTCCAGCCATTTTCCACCTGTGATACCGAGAAGCGCGAATACAATGGGAATCAGCACCGCAATAAAGCGGAGCATGACCCAGGCGATGGAATTGGCACCCTTTTGAAAGGATTTTTTATCATCAGAATCAGGTTTTGCAAAGCTGCCGTAGAGCGTGTCCTTTCCGACCGCCAGCACAATACCCTCGCCTTTACCGCTGATGACTGTTGTTGCCATGAAAGCAAGGTTTTCAAGCTGGGTCAGCGTTTCCAAGCTGCTGTAACTGAGGGCGCGGCAGTTCTTTTCCAAAATGGCGCTTTCGCCCGTTATGGCTGCCTGTGAGATGAACAGGTCGTTGACCTCTGTCAGCCGGATATCCGCCGGAACACGATCCCCCGCAGAGAGCAGGACAATATCGCCCACCACCAGCTTTTCCGCAGAGATCTCGATGAGTTCTCCTTCTCGCCTTACAGTGATACTTTCATGAATCAGCCGATTAAGCTGCTGCGCCGCATTCTTTGCCCGGAGTTCCTGAATCAGACGGATTGCACCACTAATTAGGATCATGGAAAAGATAATGATGGCAGTAGTGGCATTTCTGGCGAAGTTGGAGACGAGAAAAACATCTGTCACCAACGAAATAATACCCAGGATAAAGAGAATTATATTGAACGGATTGATAAAAGCCCGCCGCAACCGGCGTATCATCGTATCATTCTTTCGCTCCGCAAATCTATTTGCACCGTATTTTTCCCTCATCGCCTCGACCTGTTCATGAGATAGGCCATCCGGTGATGCTCCAATATCTTGGTATATTTGTGATATCTCACGGTAAGCGTATTTTCTGATACGACTGTCAATCAGTGTTGTTTTTGACACGGGACAGTCCCCTCCTTTAGCAATGAAATACAGATAATACTATTTTAACATTATTCTGCAAAAGTACCATGCCTATATTCTTGCTTTTTTCTTGCAATTAGGAAAATCATCGATTTCCGTCTTATCGTTTTATACATATCTGTGTTCACGGTATTAGAGTTAGACAGTTTATTAGAAAATTTCTTTTACAAGTTTTTTTAGTTTTATTCCGTCTTTTAAATCCAGCCGATAGAATAATTCCCCTGTCTTTACATCGCTATTGAATTTATTAATTTAGCCTTCACACTTATCACTCTGTCAAAGCATCCAGCATAACCTGAATTACTTCTTTCAACATCAATCCATCTCGCAATCCCATACGGTAATAGAACTCATTCAAATCACTGTTGTTATTTGAAGTTTCAGTCATATAGTCAAAAATGACTTTTCCCTGTTTTGGCGGTAACTTCCGAATTACCTTTTGCACTTTCAGTTCCAGTTCTTCATTGAATGGATCATACTGCTCTCCATCTTTTTCCTGATAAACCTGTTCCATTCTTTTTCCGATCAGATCATTCAGGAACTCTTCCATATTTTCCGTTAATTCCATCTTTTTAATCTCCCATCAATCTGATTTTGATTGTTTCCAGACATATCACCGCCCAGCCAGAAAGTACGGGCAGGATATAAAGTATAAAACCTGCCAAAAGCATTTTGCCTGCTTCTGTGCCTGTTTCCTGTCCGAATCCATAGCCTAAGGCTGCTGTAATGCAGATGATTCCCGACAGGGCATGAAATACAGTTGCAGACAGCCATGTGCTGAACATAAGCATCAGTTGTATCAACGTCAGACATATCCGCACTGGCAATAACAAAATCCTTATAATAATTTTTACAACTACCATGACTGCCTACCCCTTTCACTGTTTTAAATATCTTCTATAATTATCAATCACAGAATCTGTAACACCGTTTTTATAAACTTTACGGATATCAACAATTTTGTCATCTTTCAATGCTTTCAACCAATCCAGTAAATCTTTTCTGCTGTTTGCAAAATTGCAACATCTTCCATCTGCATATTCAATCCTGTATCTCATACGCTCCTCCTATACATATACCAATTCACTCAATACAATTTCCTGCACACGATTCCTGATATTATTACACTGTCGCACCCACTCCATAGGATTTCGTGCTTTTAATGCCTCTGTTACACCTTCCACACTTCTCATTTGTGCTTCAATCAGCTCATATCGTTCCTGCACCTGTTCATTCAGATCTGCCAGGTAGCTGTCCAATTTTCCAGTCAACAGAAGATAAGAATACATGCCTGATTTATAGTTTTCCATATAATCTTTCCGAAGCATTCCCCAGTAACCAATCGGTCTGGTTTCCTCTGGCAAGTCTATCATTGGCAGATAATAATCTCCTACCAATACATAATCTAATCCATTCCTGTCATCATGTAATATTTTTTTCTGATCGCTCATGTCCTTCTCCTCCATCAAATCTTTCTCTGCTCTCGCAAATATGCTTCAAATATACTTCTTCGAATCAGCACTTTTTTCCCAATTTTATATACTGCCCCTGCTTCATGCGCCATACGGACAAGGGGTTTGATTCCCAGTCTGTAGTATTCGCACGCCATGTTATAGGTCACGTAGTCATGGCTCATAAATTCCAGATCTTCATCATCAATTTCATCTGAAAACATCCATACATTACCGCTCATCTTTTATCTCCTTACCCTTTCCTGTCGCTGGTTCATGGAATCGTTCCAGATAGGCGTCAAAAATATCCCGGTTGATCAATACGGTTCCATCTATTCTGTAAATCGCACCTGCATCACTGGCGAGTTCAAAAAGTTTCTTATGAGAAATGCTGTAAATAATCTCTGCCTGTTGATAGCGCAGATACTGTCGGCGTAATTTTCTAAGCTGCTCTGGTACTTCCTTCATACTTGTAATTGGTTTATAACTTTTACCCATGATGTTTTCCTCCAAAATTAGATTCACTGTTTTACAGAAGTTGACTGCCGGGATATATTTTTGTACGAAAAAAGCACCTCTCAGATTAACTCTAAGAAGTGCTCTTGTTGTCATGCATATCAATCATTGATTCGGTGAATCAATTTTGATTTCATTCTCAAACCTGTGTCCTTTCACCTGAAATTCGTCATGCTTCATAACGATTCATTATTATCCCAAATTTTGTTGTCAAATTGTTGTCAACTATGGTCTGACATCATGGTTTTAGAGATTTTGTATTTAATTTTAGTACAGCTTTGCACCTGCCGGAATCCGGTCATCAACCATAAGAAGATTTAATCCCTCATGTCCATCTTCCTCATGTACTGCTGAGATCAGCATACCCTCGGAATCGATTCCCATCATCTTTCTCGGTGGCAGGTTCACGATAGCGATTGCTGTCTTTCCAACCAGTTCTTCCGGCTCGTAATACTCGTGAATACCGCTTAAAATCACGCGATCCTTACGTTCTCCATCATCCAGTACAAACTTCAGAAGCTTCTTGGATTTCGGAACTGCTTCACACTCAAGAATCTTAACTGCACGGAAATCAGATTTTGCAAATGTCTCGAAGTCAACCATTTCTTCAAAGATCGGCTCGATCTTCACGTTGGAGAAATCAACCTTCTCAGCAACTTTTTCTGCCGCTGCAGGAGCTGCTTCGGAAGTCTTATTTGCCTTCTTGTCAGCATCCAGGGACTTCATTGTCGGGAAGAGCAGGACATCACGGATGGCAGGGGAGTTGGTCAACAGCATTACCAGACGGTCGATACCGTAACCGATACCGCCGGTAGGAGGCATACCGATCTCCAGTGCGTTCATGAAATCTTCATCAGTGGTATTGGCTTCCTCATCGCCTGCTGCCAGCGCAGCTTCCTGCGCCTTGAAACGCTCTCTCTGGTCGATGGGGTCATTTAACTCGGAATAAGCGTTACACATCTCACGTCCGTAGATGAACAGTTCGAAACGCTCTACATAATCGGGCTTATCCGGCTTTCTCTTGGTCAGGGGAGATATCTCTACCGGGTGATCCATGATGAATACGGGCTGGATCAGATGCTCTTCTACGAACTCTTCGAAGAACAGGTTCAGAATATCGCCCTTGGCATGACGCTCTTCGTAATGCACACCCTTCTCATCTGCCAGCTTCTTCGCAGCAGCGGTATCAGGAACCTGATCAAAGTCAACGCCTGCATATTTCTTAACGGCATCTACCATGGTCAGTCTCTCGAAAGGCTTACCCAGGTCGATGGTCTCTTCCGCATAAGGGATCACAGTGGTACCGCATACTTCCTGTGCCACATAGCGGAACATGTTCTCGGTCAGATCCATCATTCCGTAGTAGTCGGTGTATGCCTGGTACAGCTCCATCAGGGTGAATTCCGGATTGTGTCTGGTATCCAGACCTTCGTTACGGAATACACGGCCGATCTCGAAGACACGCTCCATGCCGCCGACGATCAGTCTCTTCAGATACAGTTCCAGGGAGATACGCAGCTTTACGTCCTCATCCAGTGCATTGTAGTGGGTCTCGAAAGGTCTTGCTGCCGCACCGCCGGCATTGGATACCAGCATGGGGGTCTCTACCTCCAGGAAGCCCTCTCCCTCCAGATAACGGCGGATGGCACTGATGATTCTGGAACGCTTTACGAAAGTATCCTTTACGTCCTGATTCATGATCAGGTCGGTATAACGCTGACGATAACGGATATCGGTATTGGTCAGGCCGTGGAACTTCTCGGGCAGGATCTGTAAGCTCTTGGACAGCAGTGTTACCTTTGCCGCATGTACGGAGGTCTCACCGGTCTTGGTCTTGAAGACTTCGCCCTCGATACCTACGATATCACCCACATCGTATTTCTTGAAATCCGCATAGGATTCTTCGCCGATGCTGTCTCTTGCCACATATACCTGGATGTTGCCGGGCAGATCCTGTACATTACAGAAGGATGCCTTACCCATGACACGTTTGGACATCACACGTCCGGCGATGCGGACGGTCTTGCCTTCCAGTTCTTCGAAATTATTCTTGATATCGGTGCTGTGATGGGTCACATCATATTTGGTGATCTGGAAAGGATCCTTTCCTGCTTCCTGCAGGTTGGCCAGCTTCTCACGCTTTACCTTCAACAGCTGGTGAATGTCCTGCTCCTGTACCTTTGTGTTCTGTGTATCTGCCACTTTTTTCCACTCCTTACTCTATCTTACTTACTCAACGTTACTTCTCTGGATCTCCAGAATCTTGTATGCGAATACACCTGCGGGTGTCTCTACTTCTACGGTATCGCCAACCTTATGGCCGATCAGTGCCTTACCTACGGGGCTCTCGTTGGAGATCTTACCCTTTAAGCTGTTGGCCTCGGTAGAACCTACGATCTTGTAGTCCAGCTCTTCGCTGTATTCAATGTCCAGGATCTTAACCTGACAGCCGATGTTGATCTTGTCCAGATCTACTTCATCCTCGACAACGACTTCTGCATTCTTCAGAATCTTCTCCAGTTCTTCGATACGGGCTTCGATGTCTCTCTGCTCATCCTTCGCTGCATCGTACTCGGCGTTCTCGGACAGGTCTCCCTGCTCTCTTGCTTCCTTGATCTTCTGAGCAACTTCCTGACGTCTTACCACTTTCAGATCGTGTAACTCTTCCTCATATTTTCTGAGGCCTTCGTAGGTCAAAATGTTTTTCTTTTCCTGCATGATACCGCACCTTCCTGTTTTCTATATTTTTCGCTGCCGACACCCCCGGCAACTATACTAGCCTAATCAACCGAGTTATTATACCCATTTTTGCTGATAGTGTCAAGGTATTCCAAGGCTTTTTGCGGGTCTTTCCACTCTTTTTTCATGGAAAAATAGCGGATCTGAGGACACTGGGTGGCGGCCCGGTGCTCCTTTTCCTCCAACGCCGGAAAATCCAGCCAGATGCTGCCCGCTGCCAGGCCCCCGCCATATACTTTTCCGCTGTCGCAAAAATCCAGTATCACACAGGGTTCCGCCTCCTGCAGACGCACTTTTCCGTAATCCGCAGTCTCCGAAAGCAGCCGGATCTCCGGGATCAGTCCGTACTCCTCTTCCAGTTCCTCCGTAAGCCAGTCCTCGTCCTCCCGGTACTCTCTCTCCGTGAGATACCATTTCACGCTGCGCAGTCCGGGGGCATAACGAAGCATGACATAAGGCAGATAGGGATTCCGGCCAAGCAGGATCAGATCCGGCCACCGCAGGCCGCCTTTCCCGTCTTCCCCGTAGCGCAGCAGATGTTCGATCCACTCCTGCTGCAGATATTCCCGGAATTCCCTTCCAAAATAAAAAGAAAGAGGCTCGCGGCACACCACATAGGTGTGATCCGGATCCTCTGTCAGTTCCTGTAATTGTTCCCGGAGCGACTGCTCCGTCCGTTCCGATTCCGCGCCGTCCACTCCCGTTACTGCCGCCCTGACCAGATGATAGTCCCGGAAAAAATATTCCGTCCGGGTCACGCTCACCGTCTGCAGAGCTTTCCGTTCCTGTGCATTTTTCCACAAGGGCCACAGATTTTTCAGAAGTTTTCCCCACAAGGGCTTCTCCCTGTCCGCTGCCTGTGTTTCCCGGGGCACGGTTCTTCGCGCCGGATAGAGATACAAAATAGTGTCCATGCTACAGTGTATGCAGCCCGAAAAATTATATGCACAGTGCTGCATCATGCACAGCCCCGCCGCAGACACCGCTGCATGCCGGGCTTCCGATGCTACTCCTCGTCCGGAAAAATCTCCTGCACACCCCGAATGAGTTCATCCATTTTCTCCATGGTGTTGATGGTCTGGCGGAAATGAGCGGAATGGGGCATTCCCACAGTATACCAGGACAGGTGCTTGCGCATCTCCCGGACACCGGTGTATTCTCCCTTGTATTCCAGCTGCAATGCCGCATGGCGCAGGATCAGTTCTCGTTTCTCCCGGTTGGTGGGACGCGCCGGAATCGTACCATCCGTAAGATAAGACACCACTTCCCGGAAGATCCAGGGATTCCCCTCTGCCGCCCGGCCGATCATGACGCCGTCGCAGCCGGTCTGTTCCAAAATGGCCTTTGCCTTCTTAGGGCTGTCCACATCGCCGTTACCGATCACGGGAATCTTCACCGCATCCTTTACCTGTGCAATGATGTCCCAGTCCGCCTGTCCGCTGTAGTACTGGGCTCTGGTCCGTCCGTGCACCGCTACCGCCGCCACGCCACAGGCCTCCGCGATCTTCGCGATCTCCACGGCATTGACATGGTCATCATCGAAGCCCTTGCGAATCTTCACTGTCACCGGTTTCCGGATAGCTTTCACCAGCGCCGTCAGGATCTGCTCCACCAGCTTTGGATCCTTCATCAACGCGGATCCTTCCCCATTGTTCACGACCTTCGGCACCGGACATCCCATGTTCAGGTCCAGAATGGAAAAAGGACGCTCCTCGATCCGTTTTGCCATCTCCGCCAGAATCTGCGGATCGGAGCCAAACAGCTGCAGGGAAGCCGGTACTTCATCCGGATGGATCTCCATGAGGCTGTCGGTATTTTTATTATTATAATATATGGCTTTGGCACTGACCATTTCCATGCACACCAGTGCGGCTCCCATTTCTCTGCAGAGCAGGCGAAACGGCAGGTCGGATACCCCTGCCATGGGCGCCAGGATCACCGGATTATCCAGGGTCACATTGCCGATCTGTAATTTTTTCATGCTGTCTTTCCTGTTTCTTTTTGTTTCTGCTTCTTTCCAATGCCAATACTGCTTACGATCCTTTTCAGGCCTTCTGCCATGTTTTTCCTCCGGTCCGGTTGGCCATCAGACAGCACCCATTCCGCGTCACCGTCCGCCAGAGCCATGGCTGCCCTCTGTATATAGTACTGGTCCGACATGCTGATCGCCCCGGCAGCTTCCACCAGCCGGATCCCGAATACCGCCGCTGCCACCGCACTGATGACCGTCAGCAGATGCAACGCCTTCGGGGGAATCTTCTGCATTCCCCTATCAGCGTCTGTTTTTGTCATAGATGATCCGCAGTCCGTCCAGCGTCAGAGAACTGTCGTAGATATCAATGCTGTCCGTCTCGTCCGCAATGGCACGGCCTAAGCCTCCGGTGGCCACGACCTTCAGATCTGTAAGGCCGCTTTCTTCCTTTACCTTGCGGATGATATATTCCGTCTGGCCGATCTGTCCGTACATCAGGCCCGCCTGCATACTGGTGATGGTCTCCTGGGCCAGTATGGACTTCGGCTTACGGATCTCGATATTCGGCAGTTTTGCCGTCTCTCTCCACAGTGCCTCTGAACTGATCCGGATACCCGGTGCAGTGATTCCCGCCGTAAAGCGTCCATCCTCCGTGATCAGGTCATAGGTGGTCGCCGTACCGAAATCCAGCACCAGCACCGGTCCGCCGTATTTTACATAGGCTGCCACGGCATCCACGATACGGTCGGCTCCGATGGCCCGTGGATCTTCCGTGGCTACCTTGATACCGCTCTTGACGCCGGGCCCCACAATCAGTGGTTTCGTCTTGAGATAGCGGATGATGGAACTGGTCAGGGAGTGCATCACATCCGGCACAACGCTGGCAATGATGGCTCCTTCGATATCCGTCACTTCAATTCCGTTATTTTTCAGAAGCTGCGTGATCATGATCCCGTATTCATCGGAGGTTCTGGGGGTCTTCGTCATGATCCGGAAGGTAGCTGCCAGCTTTTTCCCCTGAAAGACACCCATGGTCATATTCGTATTGCCTACATCAATGACAAAGATCATTCGTCGCCCTCCTCATCCAGCAGTGCGGACACGTCCTCTTTTTTGATAAATACGCGGTAATACAGACTTAAGGATTCAAACAGTTCCTGTCTGTTCTTGCGGATCTCGGAGATCAGCAGTCCGGAAGAAATCTCATCATAATAGATGTCATCCTCCTCCGCATTGGTCTCCATGACCACGTTTCCGTCTTCCTCAAAGGCAATAGTGAAGATACCGCCCACTTCCTCGGTAAAAAGTACACAGATGATGTGCAGTTCCTCCTTGATGGATTCCGGAATCATCTTGAATTGTTCTTCGTTAAAATAATATTTCTTCTCATAGGCGTTGGCGCCGCAGAGTACGATCTTATTCTCGTCCATACTTCTTTGTCCTGTTCTGTCTCTTTTCTGTCATGGGCTGTCTGTTCCGGGCTGCCCGTCCCGCCTGCCGTCATCGCAGGAGCAGGAAAATACTATACATACCCATAGATGCCGCGGACCGATACCTCGCCGGCATAGACTTCCTCTACGGTGCCGTCCGGACGCTCTACGAGCAGTTCTCCCTGATCGTTGATGCCTCTGGCAATACCGCGGAATTCTCCCTTGGGATCCAGCACGCAGACTTCTCTGTCCTGATTTACCAGCAGTTCCGCATAAGAGGCCCGCAGGCCTTTCAGATCATGGGTCTGTAAAAAGATCTCATAATCTTCCTCGAAGGCTTCCATAATATCCGCGATCAGCTGGCTGCGGGAAATGCGGAAACCGCACTGTTCATCGATGGCCGCCGCCCGGTCCCGGATCTCCTCCGGGAATTCCTGTTTGCGCACATTGATACCCACGCCGATGACGATGTGCTGGATGTAACTCTGCTCCATGCTCATCTCCGTGAGGATTCCGCAGACTTTTTTGCCGTCCACCACAATGTCGTTGGGCCATTTGATGCTGACTTTGGCTGCTGCCTCCTCGCTGTCACGGCGCAGGGTCTGCCGGATGCCCTTGGCCACAGCCAGTGCCATGACCAGTGTCAGCATCGGTGCACAATCCGATGAAAAATCGGGTTTTAACATCAGTGTATAGTAAATGTTCGTCCCCGCAGGGCTCTCCCAGCCACGGCCTCTTCTGCCGCGCCCGGCGCTCTGCATATCTGCCACCACCAGAAGACCGCTCTCCGCACCCTGCTCCGCTTCCAGCTTGGCGCGGATATTCGTGGAATCAATGGTGTCGAAAAAGAGCAGAGGATGTCCCACCCAGTCCGTCTTTAATCTGCTCTGGATATCCGCCTGGTTATAGACTTCCTCCGACTGATCCAGCAGACGGTAGCCCCGGTTCTGTACCGCTTCAATGATATAACCTTCTTTTTTCAGTTGTCCGATGGCTTTCCATACCGCAGTTCTCGATACACCAAACTGCTCGCAGAGCTCCTGTCCGGACACGTAAGCCTCGTTTTCCGGCGCTCCTGCCGCCACCCGCTCCTTCTTTTCCCGAAGGAGCTCTAAGATCTTTGCTTTCATATTCATAAAGTTGCCGCCATCACTGCCTTGATCGTATGCATACGGTTCTCTGCCTCTTCGAATACCAGAGACTGCCTGGATTCAAATACTTCATCGGTTACTTCCATTTCGGTGATGCCGAAGCGCTCACCCATCTGGGCACCAATCTTCGTCTTCAGATCATGGAATGCGGGGAGACAGTGCATGAAAATAGCCTGCTCGCCGGCATTGTCCATAACTGCTTTATTCACCTGATAAGGAGACAGCTCCTTGATACGCTCGGTCCATACTTCGTCGGGCTCACCCATGGATACCCAGACATCGGTATAAATAACGTCCGCATCCTTCGTACCTGCCTTCACATCCTCGGTCAGAGTGATGCTGCCGCCGGTCTGTGCCGCAATGGCCTCACACTCCGCTACCAGTTCCTTTGCCGGGAAATATTTGGCGGTGGTACATGCGGTAAAATGCATACCCATCTTCGCGCAGGCTACCATCAGAGAGTTCCCCATGTTGTAGCGGGCGTCTCCCATATAGGTCATGCGGATGTCCTTCAGATGTCCGAAATGCTCACGGATGGTCAGCAGATCTGCCAGCATCTGGGTGGGATGGAATTCATTGGTCAGACCGTTCCATACAGGAACCTTGGAGTATTTTGCCAGTTCCTCCACGATATCCTGTCCGAAACCACGGTATTCAATACCCTCGAACATACCGGCCAGAACTCTTGCGGTATCTGCGATGCTTTCCTTCTTGCCGATCTGGGATCCGGTGGGATCCAGATAGGTCGTTCCCATTCCCAGGTCATGGGCAGCCACTTCAAAAGCACATCTGGTACGGGTACTGGTCTTCTCGAAGATCAGCGCTACATTCTTGCCTCGGAGAGTATCTACGGGGATTCCCTTTTTCTTCTTGTCCTTCAGGTCTGCCGCCAGATCCAGCAGATATTCGATCTCTTCCGGTGTAAAGTCCAGTAATTTCAAAAAATCGCGTCCCTTTAAATCCATAATACTCCTCTTTTCCGAAGCTTCTAAGGCCTTCTGCCCACAGCCTCTGTTTTCTGATTTTATCCATTGGTATCCCTGTTACGAATATTCCTGTAACAAGCTATATGTAATCAATATACTTCATTATTCCGTGTTTTTCAACCCATGGCTGCCGCGAGGCAACAAAAAATCGTTTCCGCGGTTACTTTTTCAAATCTCATGTAGCACGAAAAAGGCCACCCTTCGTCTTCTCCGAAGGATGACCCTGATCTTATCGTTTTTTAGTTTACTTATTCTGCCTTTTTGCCTGCAGCTGCCTTGAAGGTCTCGGCTACGCTGGCTATGCCCTGCAGTTCTGCGGGGAGCAGGATGGTAGTGGCCTGACCGTCAGCTACCTTTTCGAAAGCTTCCAGGCTCTTTAACTTCAGGACTGCGGCATCGGCGCCTGCTTCCTTCAGCATCTTGATACCGTCGGCATTTGCCTGCTGCACCTTGAGGATGGCTTCCGCTTCACCTTCTGCCTCGCGGATCATCTTCTCCTTCTCTGCTTCCGCACGAAGGATGGCCGCCTGCTTATCTGCTTCTGCACGAAGGATTGCGGATTCCTTGGCACCTTCTGCCTCCAGGATCTTCGCCTTCTTCTCACCTTCTGCACGGGTAACGGCTTCACGTCTCTCACGCTCTGCCTTCATCTGCTTCTCCATGGCATTCTGGATCTCTGCGGGAGGAATGATGTTCTTCAGCTCCACACGGTTGACCTTGATACCCCAGGGATCGGTGGCGATATCCAGTGCCGCACGCATCTTGGTGTTGATGGTCTCACGGGAAGTCAGGGTCTGATCCAGTTCCAGATCACCGATGATATTACGCAGGGTGGTGGCAGTCAGATTCTCGATGGCCATCATGGGATTCTCCACACCGTAGGTGAACAGCTTGGGATCCGTGATCTGATAGAAGACTACGGTATCGATCCGCATGGTTACGTTATCCTTGGTGATTACGGGCTGGGGCGGGAAATCCGCTACCTGCTCTTTTAAGTTGACCTTTCTGGCCACCTTATCGATGAACGGGATCTTCAGGTTGAAGCCTACATTCCAGGTCGCCTGATAGGCACCCAGACGCTCGATAACATATGCCTGCGCCTGCGGCACGATCTTGATGCAGGATACACAGATCCATAATATTAATACGACAATAATGATTAATGCTGTCATTTCTCCTCCTTCTGCGTACGTTTGTGTACGCTGCGTACCCCTTGTACGCGCTTTTCCCTCATGTATCGGTTCTACACGATTCTTAAGATTGTGACTCCGGTACGGATTCGGTGACCTTTGCCATCTGTGGATCCACTTTGACGATCAGCTTGACACCGCTGACTGCCACAATGTCCACCACGGTCCCGGGCTGTAAATTCACCCCGTCCTTTTCGGTTCTGGCACTCCATTCCTGACCGCCTACCGTTACCTGTCCGATGCCTTGCAGATTGTCGATCTCACTGGTCACGATTGCCTGTCTGCCGATCATACTTTCCACATTCGTCCTTACGCGGTCTTTGTTGAAATATCTGACTGCGACGGGTCTCGTGAAAAATAACAGCAGCAGAGATACTGCAAAAAATAACAGGATCTGCAACCAGATCGGTGCCTGCAATGCGGCGGCAATGACTGCCACGACGGCACCTCCGGCGAACCAGATGCTCGTCAGTCCCAGAGTGGCGACCTCCACACCGATCGATACGATCAATACCACAAGCCACAAGGTTACCATTTCACTCATATGATCACTCCTTTGGTTTTGTAGTTGTATTCAGTGTACTACAAATAACTGCCCGTGACAACCGCTATTGGCGCACGATATGGGATTCTATTATGCAAAAAAGACGGCATCCCGACTCCGGGACACCGTCTTTTGTTGCATGCTCTGTTCTTTTGTAAACTATCCCCTGGTCTTAGTAGAATACATGGTTGCCGATGACCAGTCCGTCACGGCCGTTGTTACGTCTGAAGTGGGTCAGATCTCCCACATTGGAGACGCCGGAAATAGCTTCCTGAGCTGCCTGAATGCAGCTTGCGGAGATCTTGCCGGATTCATATACGGTATTTACCTTACCGTTCAGTGCCGGAGTAAACTGTCCGGACGCATAGATCACACCGTGGATACTGTTGGGATATGCTCCGCTCCGTACACGGTTCATAACGACGGAACCTACTGCCAGCTGGCCTTCATAGCTTTCGCAGCCGGCTTCACACTGGATCAGTGCAGCCAGCAGCTGCGTGGTATCCGCATCGGTGGTGTACTCACCATAGTTCACATGACGCTTTGCCTCACGCTCCGCGGCCTCTCTTGCCTTGATCTGCTCCAGCGTCTCGCCGGAGTCGATCTGGAAATCCAGAGTTACATATTCGGCAGACACATAGCCGTCTGCTCCTTCGTAGTCAATGCAGACCCATTCGGGATTGCTGTTGTCTACCACATCTACAATATCGCCCTTGGGAAGCAGTCCCAGAACACCGGCGTCCTGATCCGCCTCTGTTCTCACCCGGAGGGTCTCCGTATCGACCTGTGCGATCATTCTGCCTACATCATTGGCCAGTGCTTTTGCGTCATCTCCGAACAGGAGATATTCGTCCTTCGCCCAGCCGATCAGGGATCCTGACTGAATCTTAGTCCAGCCATCCTTACGCTCCAGGATCGTACCTCCACAGTCCTTGTAGAGTTTACCGACCTTGGAAGCCTCCTCGCTGGCATCGCTTCGTACATTCATGGCATCCCTTACGTTTGCCATGACCAGTCCGGAACTGATCTCCTCCTCGGAAGGGAAGGTCAGGTTCAATGCCTCCACTGTGGCATTGATCACCTCCGTACTGTTCTTGGAACCGGGATCCAGGATGGATGCGACACCACCGTTCAGATCATTCACATAATTTCTTGTATTGCCCGCCTGTGCGGTCATGCTCATTTGCATGCTCAGGAAGAAAGAACAGAGCAGTCCTACGCATACAACCAGCATTCTTCTGCTTTTTGTCATCTTGATACACGCCTTTCCCACAGGAAGATTCCCCAACGGGGTAGGATACCTGCGGATCTCACCAGTGAATAGTATATGCTTAAATTATTAAGATTTTCACCGGTTTGTTACAAAAATGTTAAATTTGTTACGCGGAATATCATAACAGATGACAAAATTTTTGTCAAGTTTTGGGATTATCCCATGATTTTTCAGGCTTTTTACATGTTTTTGGACTTCTCAATGCAGGCATCCATGGCGTCCATGACGGCAGCCCGCAGACCCTTTTCCTCCAGTACTTTGACGGCCTGGATCGTGGTGCCTCCGGGAGAGCATACCATGTCTTTCAGTTCTCCGGGATGTTTTCCGGTCTCCAGCACCATTTTCGCACTTCCGAGGACGGACTGGGCGGCGAATTCATAGGCCTGTTTTCTGGGCATTCCTGCAGCCACCGCCTCATCAGCCATAGCCTCGATGAACAGAAATACATACGCCGGGGAACTTCCGCTGACCCCGACGACCACATCCATCAGCCGCTCCGGTACCACACTGGCGATGCCGAAGGAACGTAACAGTTTAAGCACCTGCTCCATTTCTTCCTCTGTGACATTTTCCTCCGCGCAGACGCCGGTGCAGCCCTCCAATACCAATGCCGGAGTATTGGGCATGCAGCGGATCAGTTTCAATTCCGGTCTGCCGAAAGCCTCCTTCAGGTATCCCAGAGTTCTTCCGGCGGCAATGCTGACGATCAGGGTCTCCTCCGCTACGACGTCCTTGATCTGGGCAATGACTTTCGGGAAGAAAATGGGTTTTACCGCCAGGAACAGAATGTCTGCCTGCTCCGCCACGGTTTTATTATCCGTGGTTGTGTTAATATTAAATTTCGTTTTAACTTTTTCTGCTGTTGCTTCCGTTTTGGAAGAGCCAATAATATCTTCGGGAGCTGCGATACCTTTTTGCAGCATTCCTCCGATCATGGCCGTAGCCATATTTCCCAGTCCGATAAATCCGATTTTCATAACACCTGTCCTCCTATACTGTCTTTCTTCTATAATTAATGTCCTTAATGTTCTTATGGTATAACCGTCCTTCTCTGCTGTTTCCGTTACTACCCCCGGCTCCGCTGCCTGTGGGCTTCGTACATCAGGAGTGCCGCTGCGATGGAAGCATTCAGGGATTCCACCCTGCCCTCCATGGGGATCTTGAGATACTGTCCCGCCCGGTCGGAGATCTCCCGGGATAATCCGTTTCCTTCATTGCCGATCAGGAACGCCGTGGGTTCCTGGAAGGAAAAGAAATCATAATATTTCTGTCCTTTCAGGTGCGCCGCATAGGTGTGGATCCCCTTTTCATGCATCTGGTCCAGCACCGGTGCCAGTTCCGGCACATAGACAAAGGGCACCCGGAAAATAGAGCCCATGGTAGCCCGGATGGTCTTCGGATTGAAAATATCCACGGTCTGACTGTTCATGATAACACCTGTTATTCCTGCTCCTTCTCCGGTGCGGATCATAGTTCCCAGATTGCCGGGATCCTGCAGATTCTCCAGGATCAAAAATAAAGGATCCGGCTGTTCCAACAGTTGTTCCAGATCATAGGAAGGCTGTTGCAGTACCGTCAGAATGCCCTGAGGGGTCTGGGTATCCGCCATTTTGGCAAAGACCTCCGGCGACACGGTCTCGTAACCGGTCTGCTGCAGCTTGTCCCAGAACGCGGAATCTCCCTTCTGTGCATTCTGCCGGATCTTCTGTTCCAGCTCTTCCGTAAGGTAGATCTCCCGCACACTTTTGACCGGAGCCTCCTCGCACATCCTGATGCCCTCTGCCAGAAATACGTGATCCTTGCGGCGCTCCTTTGCCTTGGTCTGCCACTGGACCACCTGTTTTACTTTTGCATTGTTGTTACTTGTGATCATATCTGTCTGCTCCCTGCTCTCCAGCCATAATAACGCGATTTTCTTGATACGTACTCTATCCCTGCCCGCAGGCAGTCGGAATACATTCTATAGATGAGTTTATTATAGTCAAAAAGGCGTTTCCACGCAATGGGAAACGCCTTTGTCTTCGTATCTTCGTATGTCTGAACAGTTGAACTAGATGGACAGCAGGTGAGATACCTCGAACTGGTACTCGTTGATGCCCTTCTGCATCTGTAAAGCTTCCTCGATATCGAAATCGATGAACTCACCGTGCTGGTAACCTACGACACGGTTGGTCTTGCCTTCCAGCATAATGTCTACTGCGTAAGCACCCATGATAGATGCATAGTAACGATCCTTGGCCGTCGGGCTTCCGCCACGCTGCATGTAACCTAAGATCGTAGCACGGGTCTCAATACCGGTAGCAGCCTCGATACGACGGGCCATGGAAGTGGAATGTCCGATTCCCTCGGCATTGATGATGATATGATGGGTCTTACCATGCTTACGGTTGGTAATGATATTATTGATAATATTCTGTTCGTTGTAATCGTACTTCTCGGGAAGCAGGATATCCTCGGCGCCGTTGGCAATACCACACCACAGAGCGATATATCCGGCATTTCTGCCCATTACCTCGATGATACTGCATCTCTCATGAGAGGAAGAGGTATCCTTAACCTTGTCGATTGCCTGCATTGCTGTATTGACTGCGGTATCGAAACCGATAGTGTACTCGGTACATGCGATATCCAGGTCGATAGTACCGGGAAGGCCGATGGTATTGACGCCCAGTCTGGACAGAGCCTGTGCGCCGCGGTAGGAACCGTCACCGCCGATGACCACGATGCCGTCGATGCCGTGCTTTCTGCAGATCTCCGCACCCTTCTTCTGTCCTTCCGCTTCCTTGAACTCCAGACAACGTGCGGTTCCCAGGATCGTACCACCACGCTGGATGATATCGGACACGTCCTTGGCCTGCATATCTATGATCTCTTCATTCAAAAGACCCTGATAGCCTTTTTTGATACCCTTAACTTTCAGTCCTCTTGCAATGGCTGTACGAACAACTGCACGGATAGCAGCGTTCATTCCCGGTGCATCACCGCCGCTGGTCAATACGCCGATCGTCTTAATCTCTTTTGCCATGACTGTTACCTCCTAAGTAAACGAACGAATAGTTTTCTCTTCTCGATTCCTTATTTTAATCTATTTTTGAGCGGTTTTCAATAGGTTTCGTTATAAATTTAACATTTTCTTTTCCAAACAGCAATGTAAGCTTTTCCATTAACGCTTCATCGGCTTTCACCCGGAGATTTGCCGGTAAAATCTTATAATTTTTAATATCCCGCAGATAGATCACGACGTCGTCATTGCCATCGGAGTCCGCTATGGCCTGCAGCAGTTCCGCTTCTCTGGCTTTGTAGGAATCCATGTTTGCAAACTGGATCCAGGCTCCCGCAGGCATGCCTTTTTTCTGCTGCGTTCCGGCGCCCTGCGGCCGTTGGCCGGACTGCGTCTGTCCCGCGGGCATCTGCCCGGTCTGCCCACCGGATGTATTCCCGGCCGCAGCGCCGCCCGGATACTGCCCGTTACCGCTTCCGCCATTCCGGTAGCCTCCGGCGCTGCCATAACCGTTGCCGTAGCCTCCGCTGCGGCCGCTGCCTCCGCGGCCCCCGCCGTAATTTCTGGGGAACAGAGGCTGGTTCGCCGCCCTTGCGGCCTGGGCATCCTCGAAGCTGATGATCTGGTCGCAGATCAGCTTGCCGTCCTTATCTTCCTCCAGAGACACTCTGCCCCGGATAAATACCTTCGCATCCTCCACAAGCAATGTGCTGTAGCGCTCGTACACCTGTGGAAATACCACCACCTCCACATTGCCGATCAGATCCTCCACATTTAAAAATGCCATGATCTTATCGTTCTTGGTGTATTTTACCGTCTTGTCCGCGATCAGTCCGCCGATGACCGCATTGGCCTGATCCTTCACTAACTGCACCTCTCCGGTCTCTTCGTCTAATGCAAAATCTCCGGCGGTATTACTGATGCAGTTCTGCCACAGTTCCTGATATTCCTCCAGGGGATGTCCGCTGACATAGACGCCCAGCACCTCTTTTTCGAAGCCTAACAGCATCTCCTTGTTGTATTCGCCCACATCTGGCATCCGGATATCGAATTCTTCCTTATCTTCTTCCCCCGCGATATCAAACAGAGAGATCTGCCCTGCCAGATTGTTCTTCTTATCATGAGCAATATGGTCCGCGATCTGCACGTAGACGCTCATGAACTGTTTTCTGGTACCTCCCAGACCATCCAGCGCACCCGCCTTGATCAGATTTTCAATAGCCCGCTTGTTCATTTCCTTTTTATCAGACATACGGGTAATGAAGTCCTTCAGATTCGTGAAGGGCCCTCTCTCCTTACGCTCCTGCACCAGACTGTCAATGATGGGACGTCCCACACTCTTAATGGCCGTCAGGGCGTAACGGATCTTGCCGTCCGACACGGAGAATCCGGCTTCTCCCGCATTCACATCCGGAGGCAGGATGGCGATATCCATATTCCGGCAGTTTAAAATATACTCCGATACCTTTTTCGGGTTATCAATAACGGAAGTCATCAGCGCCGCCATGAACTCCACGGGATAATAGTATTTCAAATAGGCTGTCTGGTAAGCCACCACCGCATAGCAGGCCGCGTGGGACTTGTTAAACGCATACTTGGCGAAATCCATCATCATATCGTATATCTGTCCCGCGGTCTGCTCGTCGATGCCGTTGGCAATACAGCCGGGGACATTCTCCTCGGGGTTGCCGTAGATGAAGTTGGCCCGCTCTTTTTCCATGACGGACTGTTTCTTCTTGCTCATGGCACGGCGCACCAGATCGCTTCGTCCCAACGTATAACCCGCCAGATCACGAACGATCTGCATAACCTGCTCCTGGTACACGATACAGCCGTAAGTGGGCTTCAGGATCGGCTCCAGCTGAGGGCAGGCATAGGTCACGGCATCCGGATGGTTCTTACCCTGAATGTATTTCGGAATAAAATCCATGGGGCCCGGACGGTACAGGGAAATACCGGCCACCACATCCTCCAGATTCTGGGGGCGCAGTTCCTTCATGAAGCTTTTCATCCCGGCACTTTCCAGCTGGAACACGCCTTCCGTTCTGCCGGTGCCGATGGAAGCCAGTACCTTCGGATCGTTATAATCAATAGCATCCACATCAATGTGTCTGCCGGTGGTATTCTCGATGAATTTTACCGCATCGTGGATCACCGTCAGGGTACGCAGCCCCAGGAAATCCATTTTCAACAGTCCCAGTTCTTCCAGCGTCGTCATGGTAAACTGGGTGACGATGGAACCGTCGGAGCCCCGGGACAGGGGTACGAATTCATCCGCTGACTTCTGACAGATGACCACCCCCGCCGCATGCATGGAAGTATGTCTGGGCAGTCCTTCCAGACGCTTGCACATATCGATCAGATGATGCACCTGTTCATCCTCCTGATAGAGCTTACGGAATTCCGGATTCATCTCCAGCGCCTTGTTCAAAGTAATGTTCAGTTCATTGGGCACCATCTTGGCAATGGTATCCACGAAAGCATAGGGCAGATCCATGACACGGCCCACGTCGCGGATGACACCCTTGGCCGCCAGGGTACCGAAGGTAACGATCTGTACCACCTTGTCGTTGCCGTATTTTCTGCCTACATAATCGATGACTTCCTGTCTTCGTTCGAAGCAGAAGTCCACGTCGATATCGGGCATAGAGACACGTTCCGGGTTCAGAAATCGTTCAAACAGCAGATTGTAATGGATCGGGTCAATGTTGGTGATCTTCAAGCAATATGCCACGATACTTCCCGCAGCGGAGCCTCGTCCCGGTCCCACGGGAATCCCGTGTTCTTTCGCATAGTTGATGAAATCCCATACGATCAGAAAGTAGTCCACATATCCCATTCTGCGGATAACGCCCAGCTCGTAATCCAGCCGCTCCCGCAGAGTCTGTCCGGTCTCTCCGGCGGGCTGATTGCCATCGCCGTAGCGCTCCGCCAGTCCGTCATCGCAGAGTTTGTTCAGATAACTCCAGGAATCATAACCTTCCGGCACATCGTATTTCGGCAGCTTCGTCACGCCGAACTCGATCTCCACGTTACAGCGGTCCGCGATTCTCTGGGTATTCTCCACCGCCTCCCAGGCATAGGGGAACAGTCCCTTCATTTCCTCTTCGCTCTTGACGTAATACTGGCCGCCCTCGTAACGCATACGGTCCTCGTCCGCCAGCTTTTTGCCCGTCTGTAAGCACAGCAGGATGTCATGGGGAACGGCATCCTCCGCATAGGTATAATGCACATCATTGGTGGTCACTAAGGGAATGTCCAGTTCCCTGCTCATCTGGAGCAGTTCCATATTCACGGTGCGCTGCTCCGGAATGCCGTGATCCTGCAATTCCAGAAAATAATTGCCCTTGCCGAAGCAGGCCTCGTATTTGCGGGCTGCCTTTCTCGCTTCGTCCTTCATGCCCTTCAGAATATACCGGGGTACCTCTCCCGCAAGGCAGGCGGACAGTGCAATGATCCCTTCGTGGAACTCCTGCAACACTTCCATATCCACACGGGGTTTATAATAGTAGCCTTCCGTAAAACCGCGGCTGACGATCTTCATGAGATTCGCATAGCCGGTATTGTTCTCCGCCAGCAGCACCAGATGATGATACCGCTCTTCCCCACCGGTCAGTTCCTTGTCAAATCGGGAATTCGGTGCCACATACACCTCGCAGCCCAGAATCGGCTTGATCCCTGCCTCTCTGGCCGCACGGTAGAAATCGATCACACCGTACATAACGCCGTGGTCGGTGATCGCCGCGCTATCCATGCCCAGTTCCCTGACTCTGGCTACGTATTCCTTGATCTTGTTGGAACCGTCCAGCAGCGAATATTCTGTATGAACATGAAGATGTGCAAATGCCATTTTATCGTTCCCTTTCTAGTGCAGTTCTTTTGCTTTTCTGACGCATTCCTCGTAAGTCGGTCCTACCTGTTCTCTGTGGTAACCGGGGGCAAGCATTGCCGCAAAATACAAGGTCTCCAGTGTCTCTTCCTGTGCCGGTGTGGGATGCGACGGCACTATCACGCGGGTGCTCCAGATCAGCATACAGCCCGTATATTCCACCATGAAAAAAATGGGCTCCATATTTTTCTCCATGCGGCTGTTCAACGTCAGTTTATCTTCGCCGGAGATTTCTTCCAGCTTTTTGATATGAGAAGGCTGCGGTTCCTGCACACTGCCGTCCGGCAGGATCACACATTCACAGGGGTCCATATCCTCTCTGTGCGCATTGATAAATTCCATGACAGTCATTCTCACACCTCCTTTGTCCCGTCTGTCAGTCTATTCTTCCGCCCGGATCGCCCAGCGCATCTTCGTGGAGCGGGCTCTGCCATTCTGCACGCACTCTTCCGCGGAAGGGCGGATCACGTCTTTTGCATAATCCGAATAAATGCCGTTCCGGTAGCCTTCCTTCAACGCCTGCTTTACCAGCTTATCCTCGCCGGAATGGAAGGTCAGGATGGCTACCCTTCCGCCGGGTTTCAAGGATCCCGGCAGCTTTTCCATGAATTCATACAATACTTCAAATTCCCGGTTCACATCGATACGCAAAGCCTGAAACGTTCTCTGGCAGGTCTTTTTGATGGTATCCTTTTTCTCCTTATCCGGGAGAAAATCCAGGGTCTTTTCAATGACTTCCCGCAATTTCGTGGTGGTGTCGATCCGGTGTCCCTTGCGGATTTCATCGGTGATGGCTTTCGCCAGTTCTTCACAGTAGGGCTCGTCGGAATTCTCATACAGCATTCCCGCCAGTTCTTCTCTGCTGATGGTATCCAGACGCTCTGCCGCACTGATGCCCTGCTGCTGATTCAGTCTGAGGTCTAAAGGTCCGTCCACCTTAAAGGAGAAACCTCTGCTGGGGTTATCGATCTGCATGGAAGATACTCCCAGATCCGCCAGAATAAAATCAAATCCACCCACCTCTTTTGCGATCTCGTCTATGGTGCAGAAATTCTGTAATTTGATAGTCAGGATGTCTTCTCCGTAACCGGCCTCCGCCAGCCGCTTCTTCGTCTTGGCGGACTCCTCCGGATCTACGTCCGTGGCATAGATATGTCCGCGACCCTGCAGCTGTTCCAGCATGGCTTTCGTATGTCCGCCGTACCCCAGTGTCGCGTCAAATCCGATCTCTCCCGGCTGGATCTTCAGAAAATCCAGGATCTCCTTTACCATAATGGAGATATGCATACCCGCGGGAGTGTTTCCCTTCCGGATCACATGGGCAATGGTGTCTCCGTATTTTTCCGGCTGTAATTCCTTATATTTTTCCTCAAATTTTCTGGGATATTTCCCTTTATAACGCACCCGGCGCTTGTGGGGCGTCTGTTCCTGATCCATTCCCATGGTTACCTCATTTCATTCTTTTTATTTCAATCTGGCTTTATTATATCATAATTCACTTGCACTCATTATATCCCATTCCGGGCAGCCTTGTCCACTTTCTATGTAAGAATCTGCCCCTGCTATCCGTGTACCGCCAAAAACGCAGATATCGTTGCCGATACCTGCGTTCCTATGATTACTTGTAAAAATATGTAAATGCCTTTTTCAAATTTCGTAAATTTTGTCAACTTTTGGCAATAAATATATTAAAAAAGTGCAATGTTTCACAGAACACTGCACCCTTTTCTTCTATATATAATGTAAAGCAATATACATCTATACTGTATAACGCATACCGTATATTTCTCTGACAATTTATAGTGCTGCCTTGATGGCTGCCATCAGTTCGTCATAGGTCTCATAGGCCGGCAGTTCCGGATGATCCTTCTTGATCTGTTCGGTACTCTTGAACAGGAAGCCTGCCTTGCTGGCCTGGATCATGCCCAGATCGTTGTGGCTGTCACCGCTGGCGATGGTCTGGAAGCCAATGGACTGCAACGCCTTCACCGTAGTATACTTGGAATTCTCCACACGCATCTTAAATCCGGTGATCTCGCCGTTTTCAGCTACTTCCAGAGAGTTGCAGAAGATCGTGGGGTAACCCAGCTTTTTCATCAGCGGGCCCGCAAACTGTGAAAAGGTATCACTGATAATGATGACCTGCGTAATGGAGCGCAGCTCATCCAGGAATTCCTTTGCTCCGGGAATAGGGTCGATCTTTGCAATAGTCTCCTGAATCTCCTTCAGTCCCAGACCGTGCTCCTTCAGAATGCCGAGTCTCCATTTCATTAATTTATCATAATCCGGCTCATCTCTGGTAGTTCTCTTCAGCTCGGGGATCCCGCTGGCCTCTGCAAAAGCAATCCAGATCTCCGGTACCAGTACTCCTTCCAGATCCAGGCATACAATATTCATATCCATCCTTATGTCCTCCCTGCAAATTCAAATGTATTTGCGACAAGTATACCCTATTTTGTTCCGGCGCGCAACTGTTTACTTTACTGTTGTAACGTATTCTTGTAATGCAGTTGTAAATATCTCCGGGAATAATACCATTCCCGAAGCAGTAGCCTCTTTGCATTGTTTTCTGAAATTTGCTTGTAAATTTTACTTTTCTCACAATATTTTTGTGACATTTTTACTGTTTACTTTGTTCTATCTGTGCTATAATAACCATAGTGCAAAAAGAACTCCCAACAAGCTCTCATCTACACGAAACAACCGTAGAGATCGAGGAGGCAATTATTATGTTGACGTTAAAAGCTGAAAAAAGAAATCCTGACGAAAAGGCAAAGAAATTAAGAAGAGACGGGTTTATCACCGGTGTACTGTACGGAAAGGAAATAAAAGAGAATGTCTCTCTGAAATTCACAGAGAAGGATGCATCCGCTTTTATCAAGAATGCAAAGGAAGGCACTCAGGCTTATCTGGAACTGGATGGCAAAAATGTAGATGTTCTGGTGAAAAATATTGATTTTGATCCTCTGACGAAGAAATATATGGCTCTGGATTTCCAGGCTCTGGTAGCTGGTGAGGTCGTATCCGCTGCCGTTCCCATCGTTTATGTGAACGAGGACAAGGTACAGGGGATCTTCGAAGCGGAGCTGTCCGAGGTACATTACAAGGCAGATCCCGCACATCTGTTGGAGCCCATTGAGATCGATCTGGCCGCTCTGTCCCAGACCACGAAGACCATGTATGTGAAAGACCTGAAACTGGAAGAGAAGGGTGTACATGTCACCACCTCCGGAGAACAGCAGCTGTTCCATATCGGAGAGTACGGACAGGAAGAGACCGACGAGGCCGAAGATGCTGAGGAAGCCAAATAGGATTTGGCCGCGCCCCCGGTGTAACAAAATTTCATCAAGCAAAGACTTTACCGCCCGGGTATGCAATGAAGCATTCCGGGCGGTATCTATCTACCTTTTCTATGAAAATCTTACAGGTACTTCTTCAACAGATCTACCTTGTCCAGCTTCTCCCAGGGCAGATCCACATCGGTACGTCCGAAGTGGCCGTAGGAAGAGGTCTGCTTGTAGATAGGTCTGCGCAGATCCAGCATTTTAATGATGCCTGCGGGTCTTAAGTCGAAATTCTCACGGATGATCTCTACCAGCTTGTCGTCATGCAGCTTGCCGGTGCCGAAGGTATCTACCATGATGGAAGTGGGATGTGCCACACCGATGGCGTAAGACAGCTGGATCTCGCACTTTTCAGCCAGTCCTGCTGCCACGATGTTCTTGGCAACATAACGTGCGGCATAAGCGGCACTTCTGTCCACCTTGGTGCAGTCCTTACCGGAGAATGCTCCGCCGCCGTGACGTGCATATCCGCCGTAGGTGTCTACGATGATCTTACGTCCGGTCAGTCCGCTGTCGCCGTTAGGGCCGCCGATTACGAAACGTCCGGTCGGATTGATGAAGAACTTGGTGTCTGCATCGATCATGTCTGCGGGCAGAACGGGATCAAATACATACTTCTTGATATCCTCATGGATCTGCTCCTGAGATACATGCTCGTCATGCTGGGTAGACAGAACGACAGCTTCCAGACGGAAGGGCTTGCCATTCTCATCATATTCTACGGATACCTGGCTCTTTCCGTCGGGTCTCAGATAAGAAAGAGTGCCATCCTTACGAACCTTGGTCAGCTGTCTGGTCAGCTTGTGAGCCAGAGAGATGGGATACGGCATGTATTCCGGAGTCTCGTTGGTAGCATAGCCGAACATCATACCCTGATCTCCGGCACCGATAGCATCCAGCTGCTCATCGGTCATGTGGCTTTCCTTTGCTTCCAGCGCCTTGTCCACGCCCATGGCGATATCGCTGGACTGCTTATCCAGAGACACCATGACAGCACAGGTGTTGCCATCGAATCCCTTTTCGGAAGAATCGTAGCCGATCTCGGTCACGGTCTTACGAACGATAGCGGGAATATCAATATTGGCCTTGGTGGTGATCTCACCCATTACCAGTACGAAACCGGTATTGGTGCAGGTCTCACATGCTACACGGCTGAAAGGATCCTGCTCCATCAGCGCATCCAGTACCGCATCAGATACGGCATCACAGATTTTATCGGGATGTCCTTCGGTTACGGACTCCGATGTAAATAAACGTTTTTCCATTTGTCCTCCATTCTGCTTCCCTGTGGGAAGAGGGTCTATTGATGTATAAGTTACTGAATTTTAGGGAATAGAAAAGTCCGCTTTCATAAGCGGACTGATTTATTATCTGATCAAATCCTCTTATTGTTCGACAGTTGCTCGCTCAGGTGGGCACCTTCCGCATGCTGCGGGGTTGCCGTGGCTTCATCGATCCTATGTATCTCCACCACTCTGAATAAGGGAAAGTCTATATGAACTTTTCTATGCAATCTAACATACTATGAGTTATCTGTTTTGTCAACAGACATTTTTTCTCATTTGTCATTCTGCCGGTATTGTTGCGGAATCCGGTCATTAACCGATCTTCAGCTTGAACTTCTGCAGGTCTCTCTCCGTCTCGATAAGTTCGATCTGCGCTCCGAGGTTCTGCAGCTTCAGATGGAAGTCTTCATAACCTCTCTCAATATAGCGGATGTCATCCACGGTAGAGAAACCTTCCGCAGCCATGGCTGCCAGTACCAGTGCAGCCCCCGCCCGCAGATCCGGTGCGGAGATATTCGCTCCGGTGTATCTGGATACGCCGTCGATGATGGCGGTGTTGCCTTCTACCTTGATGCTGGCGCCCATACGGGTCAGTTCATCCACATATTTGAAACGGTTCTCGAAAATGCTCTCCGTCACGATACTGGTTCCCTGGGAAAGTCCCAGTGCTACCGTGATCTGGGGCTGCATATCAGTAGGAAATCCGGGATAAGGCAGGGTCTTCACCTGCGTGTGGCGCAAAGGCTTGGAGGCTACCACACGAAGGCAGTCATCCGCTTCCTCTACTTCACAGCCGATCTCCAGTAACTTCGCCGTAATGGACTCCAGATGCTTGGGGATCACATTTTTCACCGTTACATCGCCCTTGGTCACTGCCGCGGCGAACATGAACGTACCGGCCTCGATTTGGTCAGGGATCACGGCATACTCCGTGCCATGCAGATGGGATACGCCTTTGATACGGATCACATCCGTACCGGCGCCCTTGATATTGGCTCCCATGCTGTTCAGGAAATTCGCCAGATCCACCACATGGGGCTCCTTGGCGGAGTTCTCGATAATGGTGGTACCTTCTGCCATAACGGCTGCCATCATGATATTGATGGTGGCGCCGACGCTGACCACATCCATGTAGATATGGCTGCCGCGAAGATGCTCCGCATGGGTCTTGATCAGGCCGTGCTCAATCTTCACATCCGCACCCAGTGCGCGGAATCCCTTAATATGCTGGTCAATGGCACGACAGCCGATGTCACAGCCGCCGGGAAGCGCCACTTCCGCATGCTTGTATTTACCCAGTAAGGCTCCGATCAGATAATAAGACGCTCTGATCTTCTTGATATTTTCATTTTCTACTACCAGTTCGCTGATATTAGATGCGTTGAGGGTCACCTTGTGACGGTCTGTCCGCTTTACGATCACGCCGATATTTTCCATGGCATCCAGCAGAACATTCGTATCTCTTACATCCGGCATATTTTCTATATAAACAGTCTCATCCGTCATTACGGAAGCAGCAAGAATAGGAAGTGCCGCGTTCTTGGCACCTCCTATTTCTACTTCTCCGACTAATGGATTACCGCCTTTGATTGCGTATTGTTCCATTGTTTCTTACCTCTGTCATTCTCAGATCAGAAAAACCTTCTTAAGCACTTATACCACATTTTAGCGCATTTGTAAATACAACGCCTTAATTCAGGTACTTCAACGGGTTCACCTGGCTGCCGTTAATCAGAATCTCAAAGTGAAGATGAGGTCCCGTACTTACGCCGGTATTACCGCTCAGTGCAATTCGTTCTCCCTGTTTTACCGTCTGGCCGACCTTTACGAGCACCTTGCTCAGATGGCCGTATCTGGTCTGTCTGCCGTCCTCATGGTCGATGTAGACACAATAACCGTATCCGCTGCCCCATCCGGCTCTGGACACCGTACCGCCACAGGATGCAAATACCGCCGTTCCGGTAGGAACCGACCAGTCCACACCCTTATGGTAGCTGCTGGCGCCCTTGGTGGGTGCCTTTCTGCGTCCGAAATTGGAGCTCAGACGCCCGCCGGAGATCGGCTTGATATAAGTGGGAGGGATCTTGGTGCCGCGTTCCACGATCTTGGGAACTGCCTCCATGACCACTTCTTCCTTCAGAATATCCCTGGTGACTTCTCGGTCATTCAGATAAGAGACATCCGCCACAACCCGGCGGAATCCCGCGGAGGGCTGCTGCAGGATCTTGGTCTGGGTCGTATACCAGGAATCGTTATCCACGTAAATGACATCCGCATCGTAGATCTCTTCGTAATAATTCTGCTCCATGCGCTCCACGGAAAGTTCCGGTTCCGGCACGGTGATGATCAGCTTGTCTCCCACGCGGATCGTGGAATTCTCATCCGTCAGTGTCTCGCTGTTCATGGCAATGATCTGGTCGATAGGAATATTTACTTTAATAGAGATCTCGGACAGGGTATCTCCGCTGACCACCTCATATTCGCCGGGGGTCTCCTGATCCTTGATCACATCTTCCACAGCCTGCTCCAGGGGAGTAAGCATACTTTCCGGCAGGTAGGTCTCCACGATCTCCACCTTTTCCGCAAAATCCATGGTCATCAGACCAAGGTCATAGTCTTCGAAATCTTTCTCGCCCTGCTGTTCCGCCTGGGAACCTGCCTGATCCAGTACAGACTGTACACCGCCTGCATAGATGGCCTCTTCCTTCTGTTCTTCCTGGGCGGTCAGTTCCTGTCTGTTCACAACTTCTGTGGTCAGAACGTTGAATTCCTTCTGTGCATCGTGGAGCAGTTCCACGCTGAATTTATCCTCACTGTCGTATTTATCCACTGCCGCCTGCAGCAGGGATTTCACCTCATCCACGCTGGACAGGTTCACCATGTATTCATTTACTTTCATGGTGTAGGATCTGTGGGAGGTCTCCCGGATACTGTTTTCCATTTCCCGCTCCATGGCGGCCAGCATGGAATCCTCGTTGTCCAGAGTTCCCCACAATACTTCCTCACCGACCAATTTTAAATCCGCATCCATAAAAACAATGTCGTTGCTCTGGGATGCAATATTTCTTCTGGCTTCCTGCAAGAGCTGCTCCGCTCTTTCCGCTTCGCCCACCGTTCCGATCTCATTGCCGTTCAAGAATACGTGAAAGTAGTTCTCTCCGGTCTTTTCAAACGCCGCATACCCCTTCAGGAAAAACAGGCTCACAAAAAGGGTGGCCAACGTCGTTTTCACATATGTATATTTTACTCTTTTAGAGTAAGATGTCAGTTTCTTCATGAATTCCTTCTCGATCTATCGTATCTGAAAACAGTATGCCCGTTCTGAGCATTCTGTATACCTTTTTCTCGTAATAACTCTGTAACATATAGATTCTATCAGCATTTATATACCTTGTAAAGAAAGAATGTCTGTTCGATTTTTTTGTTTTCTCCCGGGCCGATCTATGTTATACTGGAGAAAAATAAAAGGATTTTCCGGAAAGGAGCCGCCCATGAACGAACCGGTCATTTTTCATATTGATGTCAATTCCGCTTTCTTAAGCTGGACAGCACTGGCCCGTCTGGAACAGGGAGATCCGGTGGATCTGCGTACGATTCCCGCCATTGTCGGCGGAGACACCTCCACCAGACACGGTGTCGTTCTGGCGAAATCCATTCCCGCCAAAGCCTACGGCATCACTACCGGTGAACCCGTGGTCAATGCCCTGCGCAAATGTCCGCATCTGGTCATGGCATCCCCGGATCATACGATGTACCGCCTGAAAAGCCAGCTGCTGATGGAACATCTGGCGGGTATCTGTCCTGACATCGAGCAGGTCAGCATCGACGAATGCTATATGGACTATGCCCCCATTGCAGCCAGTTATCCCTCTCCCGAGGAAGCCGCCGCGTTCATCCGGCACTCTGTATTTGAAAAATTTAAGTTTACAGTAAATGTGGGAATTTCGGACCGGAAGGTCCTGGCCAAAATGGCCTCTGATTTTGAAAAACCGGATAAGACTCATACGTTATATCAGCGGGAAATCGTGCAGAAAATGTGGCCCCTGCCCGTTTCCGCCCTGTTCTCCTGCGGACATTCCAGTGCGGAGACCCTGCGTAAGCTGGGGATCCTCACCATCGGCGACCTGGCCAACACCGATCCTGCGATATTGGAAGCCCATTTAAAAAGTCATGGCCGTTGTCTGTGGCAGTACGCCAACGGTATCGACGATTCCACGGTGGTTCTGGAGCCTTCCAAGGCAAAGGGGATCGGCAATTCCACCACTTTAAGCAGCGATGCCCTGACGAGAGAGGAAGCCTGTAAGGTATTGTTGTCCCTGTGTGAATCTGTCGGCCGACGCCTGCGGGCCTCCCACCAGCTGGCGGGACAGATCTGTACGGAGATCCGCTACAGTGATTTCCGGAATGTCTCTCACCAGATGCCCTTGGACACCCCCACAGCTTCCGTGAATCTTCTATACGAAGATGCCTGCGCACTGTTCGACGAGTTGTGGGATTCTTCTCCCATCCGGCTTCTGGGGGTACGCACTTCGAAGCTGGTTCCCGAGGACGAGCCGATCCAGCTCAGCCTGTTCGATTTTCCGGCGCCCCGTTCGGAAAAACAGCAGAAATTAGATGCTGCTCTGGATAACATCCGGGCAAAATACGGCAAGGATGCCATCAAGCGGGGACGTTTTCTCTAGCGCTGCGTGGTAATGATCATGTTGAGGACCGCCTTGCTCTCGCCAATGTTGCGGTAGGTATGTTTTCTGTCACTGGCAAAATAGAGGGAGCCTCCCGTTTTCACCAGAAAGCTGGAATCCTCCAGGATCAGTTCGATCTCTCCGGACACCACCGTCAGATATTCCCAGGTCTGCTCTCCGTGGGATTCACTTTCCATGCGGGCGTTCCGGGCCAGTTCTCCCTGATAGATCTCGAAATTTCTGCCCGCATCGTAGGGCAGCATCACATAGATCCGGTATTCTCCTTCTTTGGCCTTGAAAACCGGTGCTTCCTCCGGGGAAGGCACCACCATGATCTCTTTTCTGTTATAGATCAGCTGTTCAAAAGGAACCTTGAGTCCCTCCACGATCTTCCCGATGGTGGATACCGTGGGATTGGATTCTCCCCGTTCGATCTGCCCCAGCATGCTTTTGCTGACGCCGGTACGCTCTGCCAGCATGTCCAGACTCATATTTTTGGATTTACGGATTCTCTTCAGATTGAATGCTATGTTTTTGTCGATCTGTGTCATATTTTCACCCGGACTTTCCCATGATTGCGGTATCCGGCAGATATTTTACCCGCCACCGCGTAAAAAAAAGCATCAGACTCCCGTCTGATGCTACTTCTTCGTAGTAAATAATTACCATATGCTTTATTTATGATTTATGATACCGAAACGAGCGGCAAACGTCAAGTGCTTTTTTCACGTAGGTTTCCTGTCGGCACTTATCGCTTTTTTACACTGTATCCGAAAGTTCCCAGCAATTCCCCGCAGCCGAAATAGGATCCGTGGGAATAGATAATAGGCTCCGCCTGTTCCAGATGGAATTTGTGTTTCTCGTCCATGTATTTTTCATCGGCATGCACTGCCACCACATCCGCCAGAAACATATCGTGGGATCCCAACGGCAGGATCTGACGGACCTTGCATTCGATATTCACCGGGCTTTCCTGGATCATGGGGGCTTTCACCTCGGTGGCGGGAATGGGAGTCAGTCCCATTTCTTTGAATTTATCCACGTCCCGTCCGCTTTTCACGCCACAGTAGTCCGTAGCAAATGCCAGTTCCTTCGTGGTCAGATTGATGACGAATTCCCCGGTCTCTTTCAGAATCGGATAGGAATATCTCTCGGGACGGACAGAGATCGACACCATGGGGGGATTCGTACATACAGTTCCTACCCACGCCAGCGTAATGATATTGGGGCGGCCGTCCCGGTCAGCCAGACTCACCATGACCACCGGCAGGGGATATAACATATTTCCCGGCTTCCAAAGTTCTTTTCCCATTTTTGTAAAACCTCATTTCTGTCGCTTTCTTCTCAACCCTGACATTCTTAATGAATAATATAGAAAGCTTGTATACTCTTTTTAAAAAATATGCAAAATGTTCAATACATGAAGAACGATATCCGCAACGGTCACTACCAGTGCGGCAATGGATACGCCCAGTACACCGTTGAGTCTGCCGCCAAGGCTCTCCTTTACTTTCTCCGCAATAGCCTCGGTCTGCTTCTCGTTTTCTTCCACTACGGCAGCCTGCACATTGCGGTATACTTTTACACATTCCTTGTGCACGTTCTCTTCCGTGGTGCTTAATTTCTCATCCACATGCTTCTGAAGCTCGTCCAGTGCCTCGGTGCTCTGCTGTAATTCCTCCAGCTTCGCCGCATACTGCTGTCCCAGTGTGTCCAGCTTCTCTGCGTTCTCCTGCTGCATCTTCTGAAGGGCAGCCACACCCTCCTCGGAAAGCTTTGTCACTTCCGGAGCGATGGTCTCGGACATCAGCTTCTCCATCTCGTGATTGATCGCCTTCAGTTCCTTATTGACCTGCTGCATCTGTGCCAGGCACTCATCATATTCCCGCAACTGCGTTTTTAACTGATCCATCTCCTCGGCATCGGCAGCGGAATTTGCCTTGATCATTTCCTGGGCATTCAGCTTTTGTGCAAGTTTATCCATAAAAGTATCCATCCATCTTCCTCCAAACATATTTCGTCCCTCATGTGAACAGTTTCCCTTTTCAACTGTACCTATTTTACCATGTTTATTCCCGGGTTACAACAAAAACCCCATGAATACTGTGTTTTCGTGAGTTGTACATTTTTATGCAATTTGTACAGTTTCTTTTTGGGTTTCTGTGCTTTTTCGTAAAATTCACCAAGTTTTCACATCATGTTCATAATTTGTTCATAATTGATTGGTATACTTTAATCACAGTCAAGGAAGAGATAAGACTTCCGGATAACAAAGCATATAAGATAAATTTTTTCATAATAGCCCAGGCGCCGAAAGGTGTCTGGGCACTCCTCATTTTACGGGGATTTTGCTGCTTCGCTATTTCATTGTTTTTCCTCTTCCCGCTTTTTACTGATGGCAAGGATCTCCTCATTCAGGGACAGCATCCTTGCATCCAGGTCGGACACCATTCTCGCACACTCTACCAGTTCGTTTTTGATACTTTCCGGAGCATCGCCTTCGAATTTGTAGTGGATCTTGTGCTCCAGACTGGCCCAGAAGTCCATGGCAACCGTCCGGATCTGTATCTCCACCTTGGTATCCACCGTGCGGTCCGACAGATAGACCGGAATACTGACGATCATGTGATAGCTTTTATAGCCGCTGGCCTTGGGATAGGTGATATAATCCTTCACCGCGATGACCTGGATGTCCTTCTGATCCCGGATCATGTCCGCTATGCGGTAGATATCGGAGGTAAAGGAACAGATGATCCGGATACCGGCAATATCGTTTATGTATTTTACCATATTGTCTATGGTGGATTCCTGTCCGTAACGTTTCAGCTTTTTTACAATGCTTTCCGGGGTCTTGATCCGGGCCTTGATGTGTTCGATGGGATTGTACTGGTGTACATGCTGGAATTCATCATTCAGGATCTGCATCTTCGTCTCCATCTGACGCAGTGCAGCGCTGTATACCAGCGTAACCTCCTTCCAGCTGTCGATTCCGTCCCCGTTTTCTACCTTAAACTCCATATTACCTCTCAATCTTCTCTGTCACGGATCTGTCCGCGACTGTTTTACCATATCTCTCTGTTCCGTAGACGCTTTTTCGTTACGGAACTTCTGCTTTCGTACGCTTTATTTAAAATAATTATAGCATACCTCCTGTTAAAAATGTATAATTTTAACAAAACCTTTATTATTTTTTAAGATTGATTGGGCAGTTTTATATATAAGCAGATGTGTTTTCGCTGAGAATCTGTCCGGGAGCAGAAATTTTGCTATGTGCTTTTGTGGTGTACCGGTTGGCGGACGGACGCTGCACGATGCGTGATAAGGAAGCAGCTGATAATTGCATGACTTTTTCTCTTGCAGGGGGCACCTCTTCCTATTATAATCTATTATTAACGACGAATCCGTCGGAATCTTTTATGCGTAAGGAGAATTGCCATGTTCCGTATGTGGGCCAAAATTTTTAAAAATAATCATATGTTGAAAGATACCTGCATCGAAGACGGCAGCAACGATACCCGTACGCACAAGGTATTTCACTCTCTGGACGAGGTCTGTCATCAGTTCGATCTCGGCACACCTATCTGGCTGGACATAAATATCTCAGATTTTAAGCGTCACAACAAGACCCGTTTCACGCAGGACAGCTTTGTGGAAGCCATTGATTTCGATTATCTGGAGATCCAGATCATTGAGGAGGACTGACATTTCCGGGTCTTTCTGATACTTTTCTCCCAATTATTTTTCCTGCTATTGACTTTTTTGTTTTTCTGCGGTAGTATTTGCCTTGTCGGATGTAGTTTTTAAAACTACATGTAAAAGTTTTGTAAAACACGTATTGTGTTGTGTGTGATGTGAATACTATATTGTGAACGCAGCTGTTCCCTACATTTTGCAAAATCATGTTTGCAGGCAGAAAGCCCTGCTTCCTTACATTTGGAGAACATTTTTATTCAGGCATAGGATGTGCCGGTGGGATACCGGCAGGAAAAGGAGGAGTTATTATGCAGATTACCATAAGAGAACCGGGAAGTGCCATTACCCATTTTATTGCCATGATGATGGCGGTATTCGCAGCGGTGCCGCTGTTAGTGAAGGCCGGTGTGCAGTCCGGGCAGGAGAATTTTCTGGCCATGGCCATTTTCATGGGAAGCATGATCCTGTTGTATGGCGCCAGCGCCACATATCATTCCGTAGACCTCTCGGAAAAAAGTCTCCGTGTCTTCCGGAAGCTGGATCATATGATGATCTTCGTTCTGATTGCCGGATCCTATACACCGGTGTGTCTCATCGTATTGGGCGGCAAGCTGGGATATACGCTGTTGGCACTGGTGTGGGGCATCGCCGCCGTCGGCATGATCGTGAAAGCCTGTTGGATTACCTGCCCGAAGTGGTTTTCCTCTGTGATTTACATTGCCATGGGCTGGGTATGTGTCCTGGTATTCGGGCCCTTGCTGAAGACCCTGTCCACCCCCGCATTCCTCTGGCTGCTGGCCGGTGGCATCATCTATACCGTAGGCGGTGTCATCTATGCCCTGAAACTGCCACTCTTCAATGCGAAGCATAAGTTCTTCGGCTCCCACGAAGTGTTCCACCTCTTCGTCATGGGCGGAAGCGTATGTCATTTCATTTTTATGTATTTGTATGTGGCGTAAATAGAAAGTTAATGAAACATCCCCTCCCAAAAGTCGTCTTATAGTGTATAGATCACCATAACACTTGACGATTTTAGGAGGGGATTTTTATGAAGAAAACTATTTTACTATCAACACTGGCAACGATGCTTGCGCTTTCCATGACGGGCTGTGGTTCTACCGGAGGCCCGGAGGATTCCACGGTCCCCACTGGGCCAATCGCGCCAGTGATTGCGGAGAGTCTCGCTCCTACGGAATGTCCGGAAGCCGGTCCTGCAGATGATCTGGCCATATCCATAGGTAACGAAGCCGTCTGCGATCTGGGACCGGTGCAGTTCTCCCTGTCTCTTCCGGAGACCTGGGACTATGAGATCCGCTGCTTAACCTTCGAAGGAACCGCCACGACCAACGCCATTGTTTTCTGGAACATTGCGTATCCTGACGATACTTTTACACTTGCCTATGCCCCTGTGCCGGGGATCTGCGGCACAGGGGTCACCAGCGAGGAGATTACTCTGCCCTACAGCAACTTAAACGGCTGGAAAAACACCGAGATCTACCAGACGGAACAAAAATACTGGATTTACATTACGTTGTCCAATCCTGATGTCCCTTTGCAGGGAAATACCCTGCAGTTGAAAGCTACCATCCCGTTGACAGACTGGTATACCCTGGAATCGGATTTCAACCGCATCCTCGAAACAATCCAGCTCGAATACACAAGTTTCGAAGCACCCGTGACACAGGATATTCTGATCCTGCCGGAAGAATCGCTGTCTGCACCTCAGGACAAGTGACCCTTACCAGAAGAAACGCAGTCAGCGGTTCAGGACAAGCTGCGCCAGGCCGCCTTCAATATCAACAATAAGATCTAAGGGAAGCTGCGGGTCGGCAGCTTTTCCAGCATCACCGCTCTGTGGATGTCGGACGTGGTATCCAGACCCTTGTCTCCCTGCTGCCACCGCACCCTCGGACTGGCTTTCTCCACCTTTCCTGCCAATATCATATTTATACCATCTGGACCACCCAGACATTACTCTTCACCATCAGGTAGCCGATGATCACCTTGATCATCTCCGTACCCTGCACCAGAAAATAGATGCTCACGATCCCCAGTCCGGTGAAATGCGCCAGCAGATATGCCGCAGGCACCACGATCACCCAGGTAAACACCGAATCAAACAGGAAGGTCACCACTGTCTTACCACCGGAACGCAGGGTAAAATATGACGCATGGCTGAAGGCACAGAAGGGCATGATGATGGCCGATACCGCAATAAAGCTGGTGGCCAGTTCCTTGATCTCCTCCGTGGTATTGTAAATCCCCGGGAAGAATCCTCCTACCACGAACATCAACACCGCCATGATCACACAACAGAAGACACTGAACACGATCATCTTATTATCCGCATCCTTCGCATCCTCTAATTTTCCGGCGCCCAGATACTGTCCTACCACAATGCTGATACAGGAACCCAGCTGGAGATAGACGATATTAAACAGGTTCGTGATAGTAGAGGCAATGTTCAGTCCCGCCACCACATCCAGGCCTCTCACGGAATAGCACTGGGTCACCGTTGTCATGCCCGCTGCCCACAGCACTTCGTTCATCATTAATGGGAATCCCTTGATCAGGATCGCTTTCAGTTCCGCAAACGGAATGCCGAAACCGGTATAGGCCCCCTCCAGGTAGTGGTTCTTCGCCCGGTGGGTATGGGCCCAGATCACCACGACCAGTGCCTCGATGTAGCGGGCAATGACCGTAGCCAGCGCCGCTCCCTGCACTCCCAGTTCCGGGAACGGTCCAATGCCGAAGATCAGCAGATAGTCTAACAACGCATTGGTTCCCACCGCCACGAAGCTGGCCAGCATCGGAATGAAGGTCTGTCCGGTCTCTTTAATATTTGTAGCATAAGACTGATTCACCGCAAATGGGATCAATCCCACCATCATAATGGCCAGATATTCCAGTCCGTAGTTAAGTGCCACCTCCGTGGCTCCGTTCCCCACTGTATCCGTCAGGTACAGGGAGATCAGTGCGGAACCCTTCGTCAGAAACAGTACTATCGCCCCACCAGTCACCAGCAGCGTGGCATACAGCTTAAACCGGAAGGAATACATATGTCCCTTGTGGTTGCCTTTGCCGAAATACTGGGCCCCGAAAATGCTGGCTGCGGACACAGCGCCGAAGATTGCCAGATTGTATACAAAGATCAGCTGGTTCACGATGGCAACACCGGACATCTGTTCCGTTCCCAGCTGTCCCACCATGATATTGTCCAGAAAGCTTACCAGATTGGTAATGGCATTTTGCAGGATCATGGGAATCGCCAGTAAGAGATATTTCTGATAAAAATCCCAGTCTCCGATATATTTTTTCTTTAATTTTGCTAACATAATTTCCCTCAATTCTCTCAATAATTCCTATAGTACTCTCAGTCCGCCCCGGGACTTCCACTCCCGAGGGCCGACCGGCTATGATGTTTTTTCTGTTTTTTCCTGCGGCATAGTGCTGTGTACCTTTTTTCTGACAAAATAGAAGCACACCGCCTGCAGCAGAATCGTCACCGACCAGGAGGCCGGATAGGATAAAAACAGGACCATCAGTGACCTCTGCATCGGGAATACTCCGTAGATCCACAAGATTCTCGTTCCCACCGTCCCGACGATGGACAGAAGCATCGGCACCGCCGAATGTCCCATACCCCGCAGGGCTCCCGGGATCAGATCCATGATGCCACATAAAAAGTAAGTCAGTGTGGTATACAACAAAATCTCCGTTCCACAGGCGATAACATCCGCATCCGTGGTATAAATATGAAGCAGCTGCGGTCCGAAAAGATTGGCACTGCCGCCCAGCGTCACCGCCACGATCACCGACAGGATCATGCAGTCCACAAGCACCCGGTCCATACGCTTTTTCTTCCCGGCACCGTAATTCTGGCTGGTAAAGCTCATGCAGGCCTGGGTAATGGAGTTCACCGACACGAACAGGAAGCCGAAGATGTTATTGGCCGCCGTATATCCCGCCATGGCGATGGAGCCGAAGGAGTTTACCGAAGATTGCAGCAGGGCGTTGGAGAAATTGATGACCACACTCTGGATTCCCGCGGGAACGCCCACCCGGAAGATCTGTGCCAGGTAGTCCCATTTCATTCCCAGTTTCGAGATCTGCAGCCGATAGCAGCTGTCCGTATAGAACAGACACCACAACACCAGCACACAGGAAATGATCTGGGAGATCACCGTGGCGATGGCCACACCTGCCACTCCCAGGGAAAACACGATCACCAGCACCAGATTCAGTCCCGCATTGATGGCTCCGGAAATGATCAGGAATAATAACGGCCGCTTCGTATCTCCCACGGCCCGCAGAATGGCGGCTCCGTAATTGTACAGCATGAAAAAGGGCATGCCGCAGAAATAGATCTTCATATACAGTTCCGACTGGTCAATGACATCCATCGGCGTGTCCATCAGTTCCAGTGCACCTCTGGCACAGAGCAGCCCTACAAAAACCATGACAATGCCGCTGATCAGTGCAAAGGTGATGGCCGTATGTACCGTCTCACTCATCTCCCGCTCTTTCCCGGCGGCGTAGTATCTGGCTGCCAGCACATTGGCTCCCAGCGAGACGCCTATGAAAAGGTTCACGAACATATTGATCAGAGCCGTAGTGGCTCCCACCGCCGCCAGTGCCTGGCTTCCGGTGAACCTCCCCACTACAATAATGTCCACTGCATTGAACAGCAGCTGTAAAATACTGGATACCATCAGGGGCAGTGCAAAGGAGATCAGCTTGTCCATGATAGTGCCGTTGCACATATCTATTTCATATTTGTTTTTCTTCTGTGTTGCTTCCATAATTCTATTCCCTGTAATTCTCTTCCAAATCTGTTACTTTCCCGCACCGTTCTTCCGCATCTGCAAAAGAACCGCTATAACTTACGATTTTATCACATATTTTGCTTTATTTCTATTCCCCTTTTTACCGAAAATTATGGTATACTATAGTTTAGATGTTTTTGGTTTTCTCAAGGCCGAAGACATCCCGCAAATTCTTACAAGAGAACAAAGAGAAAGGAATCTATCCCTATGAAATATGACGTTATCATTATCGGTGCCGGTCCCGGAGGTATCTTCTCCGCATACGAACTGGTACAGCAGAATCCCGGGTTGAAGATCGCTGTCTTCGAGTCCGGTCATCCCCTGGAAAAGCGCCACTGTCCCATCGATGGTGACAAGATCAAGAGCTGCATCAACTGTAAGAGCTGCTCCATCATGAGCGGTTTCGGCGGCGCCGGTGCTTTTTCCGACGGAAAATACAACATTACCAACGCTTTCGGCGGTACCCTGTACGAATACATCGGCAAGAGCCAGGCCATCGACCTAATGAAATATGTGGACGATATCAATATGAAGTTCGGCGGCGAGGGCACGAAGCTGTATTCCACCGCAGGCACCTCTTTCAAAAAGATCTGCATGCAGAACAAGCTGAACCTCTTAGACGCTTCCGTGCGTCACCTGGGGACGGACATCAACTTCATCGTACTGGAGAATCTGTACGCAGAACTGAAAGATAAAGTGACTTTCTATTTTGATACCCCCGTAAAGACGGTAGAGACCGCAGGTGACGGCTATCGTATCTGCTGTGAAAAGGAATCTTACGATTGTGATAAGTGCATTATCTCCGTAGGCCGCAGCGGCAGCAAATGGATGGAGCAGATCTGTAAGGATCTGGACATCAACACCAAGTCCAACCGCGTGGATATCGGTGTCCGGGTGGAACTGCCCGCCGTTATCTTCTCCCATCTGACCGATGAACTGTACGAGAGCAAGATCGTATACCGTACTGAGAAATTCGAGGATTCCGTGCGTACCTTCTGTATGAATCCCCACGGTATTGTCGTAAATGAGAACACCAACGGCATCGTCACCGTCAACGGCCACAGCTACGAAGGGGCCGACAAACAGACGGAGAATACCAACTTTGCCCTGCTGGTGGCCAAGCATTTCTCCGAGCCCTTCAAGGACAGCAACGGCTACGGCGAAAGCATCGCCCGTCTCTCCAATATGCTGGGTGGCGGTGTCATCGTACAGCGTTTCGGCGATCTGGTAAGAGGCCGCCGCAGTAATGCGAAGCGTATTGCCGAGGGCATGGTGGAGCCTACCCTGTCCGCGACTCCCGGCGATTTAAGTCTGGTGCTGCCCAAGCGTATCTTAGACGGCATCATCGAAATGATCTACGCACTGGACAAGATCGCCCCCGGTACCGCCAATGACGATACCCTGCTCTACGGTGTGGAAGTCAAATTCTATAATATGGAAGTGGAACTGGACGAGCATCTGGAAAGCTGCCACAAGGGCCTGTACATCATCGGCGACGGCAGCGGTGTGACCCATTCCCTGTCCCACGCATCCGCCAGCGGTGTCTATGTTGCAAGACAGATCGCCAAAGGGGAATAATTATTCAAAAAAGGTAGGTAGATTCTATGGCACAGACAGTTAAGATCATCTCTGACAGTACCTGCGATCTGTCAAAGGAATTAGTGGAAAAATATGACATTACCATCCTGCCTCTGCACATTCTGTTGGGCGAGGACGAATACCGTGACGGTGTGGATATCACGCCGGAAGAGATCTTCCGTTGGTCTGATGAAAACAAGACCACACCCAAGACTTCCGCCCCCGCTCTGACCGAGGCCATGGACGTCATGAAGCCTTTCGTGGAGGAAGGCCGGGAGATCATCTGTTTCTCCATCTCCGACAGCATGTCCACCTCCGGCAATGTCATGCGGCTGGCCGCAGAGGAGCTGGAAGTCTCCGGTCAGGTCACAGTCATCAATTCCGCGAACCTGTCCACCGGCATCGGCCTGCAGGTAATCCAGGCCGCCATTCTGGCCGCCGAAGGGAAATCTGCCGCAGAGATCACTGCTGCCATCGAAGTCATCCGTCCCAGGGTCCGGGCCAGCTTCGTCGTGGATACCCTGACCTATCTGCACCGCGGCGGCAGATGCAGCGCGGTAGCGGCTCTGGCCGGCGGCATGTTAAAGCTTCATCCCCGGATCGTCGTGGTGGATGGTGCCATGGATGCCTCCAAAAAATACCGCGGAAAGCTGGGTTCCGTCATTCTCTCCTACACCAAAGACATGGAAGAGGATTTGAAGAATGCGGTTCCCGACAGAGTCTTCATCACCCATTCCGGTTGCGACCGGGAGATCGTGGAAGCGGTCCGTTCCTATCTGGAAGGTCTGGGAATCTTCCATGAGATTCTGGAGACCCGGGCAGGCGGTGTAGTGTCCAGCCATTGCGGCCCCGGCACCTTAGGCGTACTGTTCATTGCAAAATAAGAATTAGAAAAGAGGTTTCTATGATCCGTTTTATATTCGTCGTATTATTTGTAGTATTGTTCCTGATCCTGTCCACGCCGTTAATGCTGGCGGAATGGATCATCGGCAAGTTCAACCAGGATCTCAAGGACCGCAGTTCCCTGGCTATCGTGAACTGGGCGTTCCGTCAGGTCATCCGTCTGTCGAGCACGAAGGTCATTGCCATCGGGGAGGAGAACATTCCCACCGACACCGCCGTGCTGTATGTGGGCAATCACCGCAGCTTTTTCGATGTGGTACTGACCTATGTCCGCGTCCCCAGACCCACCGGTTACATTGCCAAAAAAGAGATGCTGAAATGGCCCCTGCTTAACATCTGGATGAAGGATCTGCACTGTCTCTTCCTGGATCGTCAGGACATCAAGGCCGGACTGAAGACCATTCTGGAAGCTATCGAAAAAGCCAAAAAGGGAATCTCCATCTGTATCTTTCCGGAGGGTACCCGGAACAAGACCCAGGATACCTTCCTCCCCTTCCATGAAGGCAGCTTTAAGATCGCAGAAAAGGCAGGAGTTCCCATCATTCCCATGACCATCGTGAACTCCGCCGCCGTATTCGAAGATCATTTCCCGAAAATAAAAAAGGCCACCGTAGTCATTGAATACGGTAAGCCCATTTATCCGAAGGAACTGGACAAGGAGACCCGCAAGAGCATGGGCACCTATGTACAGAATATTATCTCCGAGACCTATTTCAAAAACAAAGAACTGATCTGATTTTTCTAATGTTTATCCGCGAGGGAGACCTGCTGGGCTATCAGAAGAAGATAATCCGCAGCGTCTCCCTCTTCGGGATAATAACTCACCGAATCCCGGTTTCGCCCCATCAGATAATGCAGAAAATCTTCCAGAATCTCCGTGTACTGATAACTGTATAACACATAATTGGCACAGGACAGTTCTTCTGCCCGCTTCAACAGATCTTCGGTTCCGTTGTTGACATTCGTTACGGCATCGATCATGTTGTGGGAACGCTTCGCCAGCTCTTCCCCCCGGTCTCTGATACTTTCCATAAATACAGTGCACAGATCCACATCCACCGGCTGTCTGGTGGCCAGATATGTCATGGAGCCGTACAGATAGGCCGTCTCCTCCAGATAGCTGGTATTGTCCTCGAAGAAATCCTTATATTCCAGAATCTGATTGCGGTAAGTATAAAGTCCCGCCGCACGGTAAAGTTCCGTCAGCGCCATGAATTTCTCCGCATCTCTGCCGGAGGTGGCCACCAGCTTGTTATAGACCGCTGATGCATGCTGCAGACACTGTGTGGCATACTGTACATCATATTTCTGGTACAGATAGCTGAACTTGGCCATTACCGCTACATAGCACATGTTCTCCGGTTCCGTTTTCTCCGTGTCATTCGCCGTTTTCTCCAGCCAGTCGGCAATAGCTTCCAGCAGATCCGGAATCTCGTTGCCATTGTCGTCCCCAAGCACCTGCGGGTACCATTCGCAGACTTCCAGCAGCGTAAGGATCTCGTCCTCGGTAATGCTGCGATCCTGGCATCTGTCCCGGACATCTTCCCACAACGCCTCCAGCAGTTCCTGATAGTGGTCTTCTCTCAGGGAAAAGGTCAGGGATCTTCCCACATTATCACATTCCAGATAAAAATCGCCCTCTCCGGTATAGTCTGAAAAATCTGCGGTCCCAATATATTGTTCCAGTTCCTCGTTATATTTTGTCTGTTTTACCGTTCCATCGTAGACTGTTTCTCCGGTCTCAGAATCCACCAGCCGGAAGGTCTCTACCGGCTCTCTGCCCTTTACCACCGCCTGTTTTTCCCCGGCTGCGGCGTAGCCCTGCTGGTCCACCAGCACATTGGGTGTCAGGGTGGGAACGGTATAATTGATGACCGGCGTGTTCTCCATACCGGTCATACTGACACTTACATTTCCCGTCTCGGATACCGTCTGCCCGCAGGCAGTCAGTCCCAAGCTGTTAAATAGTAATAGCAGGGACAGGATCCCTGCACTTTTCCTGCTGTATCTCAAAATATTCCTCCGGTCACTCCCTGGGGACATTACAGTACACGATCTCCCCGTTGATAATAGTATAAAGGGTTCGTGTGAAAATTTCCATAGGATTTCCGTCAAAAATGGCAATGTCCGCATCTTTCCCCACTTCCAGACTGCCGATGCGGTCCGCCACTCCGCAGATCCTCGCGGGATAGATGGTAATGGCCCGGAAGCCTTCCTCCATGGGAAGCCCCGCTTTCACCGCCAGTCCGGCGCACAGCGGCAACGTCTGGATCTGGGAAACCGGATGATCTGTGGTGATGGCCAGGGGAACCCCGGCCCGGTTCAGCACGCCGGCGGTCTTAAAGGACATATTCTGCACCTCGATCTTATTCCGGCTGGTGAGGTCCGGCCCCACAATGGCAGGGAAGCCTTCCTTTGCCAGTTCTTCCGCCACCAGATGGCCCTCCGAGCAGTGATCCAGCGTCATCCGGACCCCGAACTCCTTCGCAATACGGATGGCTGTAAAAATATCATCCACCCGGTGGACATGGGCTTTCAGCGGGATTTCTCCCCGCAGCACCGGAAGGTAGCACTCTTTTTCAAAATCCGGTGCAAAATATTCCCCCTTCTCCGCTGCTTCCTGCTTTTTCCGCTGATATTCCCTGCTTTCCCAGAGTTCCCTGCGCAGCATGGCGGCGATGGCCATGCGGGTGGCCGGGCTTTTGTTCTGTCCGGAATAGTTGACCTTGGGATTCTCCCCGAAGGCCACCTTCATGGCCGCCGGTGCTTTCAGGATCAGGTCATCGATCCGGCGTCCCTTGGTCTTGAGCATGGCGAACTGACCGCCCACCACATTGGAGCTGCCCGGCCCCACCATAGCGGCGGTGATCCCGGCCCGCACCGCATCATCAAAGGCGGCATCCATGGGATTGATGCCGTCAATGGCCCGCAGAGCCGGTGTCAGGGGATCCACCGTTTCGTTGCAGTCGTCCCCTTCCGTGCTCTTTTTTTCCTCCATGATTCCCATATGGCAGTGAGCCTCGATGAGGCCCGGCAGGATCAGCGCATTTTTCGCGATCACCACCTGCTCGCCCTCTTCCGGCTGCAGCTTCACCTCACCTCTGGCTCCCACCTGTGCAATTTTTCCGTTCTTTATCTGCAGGATCCCTTCGGGGATCTCTCTGCCCGCCATAGTCAGGATCCTGCCTCCTACGATATACATCAGCGGAACAATGCCTCCCCGTTCACCGGTTTCCCGTTATGGGTCAGAGCAAAGTACACGTTGCTGCCCTCGGCACTGTAATATTTTGTAGGAGCCGCCACGCTGCCGATGGTCTCCCCGGGATTTACGTAGGAGTTCTCCTTCACTGCGATCTCCGTCAGCTGTCCGTAGGTAGCTTCATAGCCATCCCCCAGATCCAGGGTCACCGCCTTACCGATCTCCTCATTTTCAAAAATGGAAGTCACTTTTCCCTGTGCGCAGGCTGTCACTGCTGTGCCCTCCTCCGCGGAGAAAATGGTGGCCGGATTGTATTTGTACTGATCCAGTGTGGCAAAATAGGTGCTCTGATCCATGGAATAGTGCATCAGAATATCACTCTGCACCGGCTGCTGTAATCCGTCACTCTCCGCAAAATGCAGCGTTTTCTCCACGACCACATCCGCGCCTGCCGTCTGCCTGTCCCCGGTCTCTTCCCCTGGCTTATCAGAATCCTGCTGCTCCTTCTGTGCTGCCTCCAACAGTGTCTCCTGATCCGTTAATCCCGGGATCTCCACATTGCCGGAGCCTACCTCCTGGGGCATATAGTCCAGATCATCCTCGGTGACAGGGGCTCCCGCAATCTCATTTCCCGCCGTGTTATTCGCAGTCAGTCCGGGGATGTTCTCATCTTCCTTCAGAAGATGTTCCTCGTTGTTCTCCGTAATCTCCTGTAATTTGTCATCCGCATTGTTTTCCAAAGCAGTGAAGTCCAAGGTATAACCGTCATCCCTGGACTCCACATTCTGCCCCTTCATATAGACCCCTGTCATGGTCAACGCTGCCAGTACAAAGGCCGAAGAGGCTAACATTATAATACGTTCTTTGTTAATACCACTCTTTTTATTTCTTCTCATATCTTATCCGCATCCTTCCTGTTCCCTGAGTCAACTGCCTGCTATACAATCGTTTCAACCACTTTCCCTGGTTTATCCTATAGTCTTGCCCGATTCATGGGTTTTATGCAGGATGCATTCGATATGAAATTTGTATCTGTTTCTAATTTATTTGTAACTATTCAGAGCCATGCAAATTTAGACATAATGTCATGCTTGCATGAGCAATTATGGCTAAATTTATATGGCGAAGTAACCACATGAGCAAAAGGAAAGCTGCATCGCAGCGATTTTGCGAATGGGGTACTGAGTAGTTACATTTATTTTAAGCCTGCGCGGCATAGGCTGCCATATCTACATGCTGCACCGTACCTACATTTCCGTTTTCATATAAGAAAATACCGGTCTTGCGGATCACAGCGTTGGTGGCATTGGCATTGGTGGTGCCATCCTGTCCCTTGCGGTCTCCCTGCAGGGTAAAATCCGTAGAAACATTTTGCAGGCAGATAGCACCGACACCCTTGTCAGAAAGTTTGTACAGCACATCATTGCCATTTTCATCCTTGCACCAGATTTTTAATTTTGACCAGATGAAATCGTTCTCATCGATCCAGCCGTTGCCGTCCTCATCGTACTGCGCCAGATCTGCAAAGCCGTCCCCACTGCCGGTTCCGAACAGCTCACTGCCATCGTTAATGACGCCATCGCCGTTTTTATCCAGTGCCAGATAGCCGCTGCCCTTTAACATGGAGATCTCTTCCTCCTTGCCGTCGGCATCCAGATCAAAATAGAAGGTCTGATCTGACACTTCTGCCACATCCGTATCCAGATTGATCACCAGCGGATCATGAAGTGTGAATTGTGCTACGTTGAGTTCCTCTCTGTAGTATTCCTCACATCTGTGGCTCATATTTACATTCACATTAAAATTGATCTCTCTGCCATCCTTGGTCCGCACGGTTCCTACGGTGGAAAAACTGGTGTCTTCCTGTTCCGTACTCCAGGTCTCAGCCACGTAGTTCAATACTTTCATGCGGGATGTCACCATGTTGAATACACCGGAGGCAGGCGTTGCCGTTCCCTGCGTGCTGCCGCTCCATCCGTTTTCCTGCATCCAGTCCCGCAAAGTACTATTTCTGGAAGGGAACAATAAATCAAAAATATACCGTACCGTATATTCCCGGATCGTGGACAGTGTCTGTTCACTGGCACTGCTCCGCATATCCCATCTGGCAGAAGATACCAGAAAACGACTCTGCCATTCCTTTGCCGTCAGTGTAGTATTTTCCGTGGAATTTTCCTGTTCCCCGGTGTTCTGCGCGGTATCCTCACCATCCGGTGTCTTCTGTCCTTTGGTGGATACATCTGTCAGACCTGCCTGATAATCCGTTATCTCAAATCGTCTGACGCTTGTCTTCGAAGCATGATAGCTTCTGGCGGAATCCATTCCTATGCTTGCGGAATCAATTCTCAAATCTGTAATTTTCTCCTTTCCCCGACCTCACCACGAACAAACAGGGCGCGCTTCCTGTAACGCTTAACAGTTCACCACCATATGGCCTGACTGTCAGCTAAAAAAAGATGGCAATAAAACAGAATCTCAGAAATGATTCTGTCCAATTACCATCCGTGGTGTCGTTATCAAACTGTAAAAAATAAGCAGCAGGAAGTGACTGGCCATGTCACCTCTCTGCTACTTATATCGTCCGCTATGGGCGTTTTATTTAGTGTTAATTTACTGCTGTGTGGGCTGGATGGGAGCTGTAGGAGCTCCGGGTGCGGGAGGCACCGGTCTGCCGGCTGCTTTCAGCTTCGCTGCGATCATGCTGGCTACCATTTCTCTGGTCACTACGATGTTGCCGCCGAAGGGATTAATCACGAATCCCAGTGCCGGGCTGATATTGCCTTGCGCATCCTTGCGCAGCAACATTCCCGCATAATCATCAAAATTCATGGCGAAGGTCTGCTGATTCTCCTCGTCTCTCCACTTTTTCAGTTCTGTCCAGTCCGTAAACGCCATGAAGAACTTCCGGCCGTCTTCGGTGGACAGCATCGGAAACTGCACTTTGGCATCTCTGGCGATGGTCACCCGTCCGTTTGCATCAGGCACCGGCACCGGATCGATCACGACCGGTGACAGGAACTTTGCTTTCTGCAATTCATCCAGGAACATCTGTCTGTGTTCCGGGGTGTCCTCTGCTTTTAATAATTCAATGGATCCCACCATCATGGGGTTGGATACCGGTTTGTTAAATTCCATATGTTTGCTCCTTATACACGATTATAGTTGATTAAGCATCCCTTCAGGATGATCTGACGTTCTTCGTCAGTCAGTTCTCCCAGCTTCAGGGAGAATTCCTTCATGCCTTCTCCGGGTGTTACCACATACGCCCTGATCTCCTCGGTCTTGTCTTCCACAGCCTTTTTGATGCCGGGAACGAACAGATAATCCAGATTCTTGAAAGGCAGGTCTCCGGGCTGGATCAGGAAAGGCAGCATACCCCAGTTGATCAGGTTGGAACGATAACGCTTGGTGGCATACTCGTTGGCGATATTCGCCCAGCCCCCCAGTACCTTCTGACAGGAAGCCGCCTGCTCACGGGCAGAACCGTCTCCGGGCTTCACCGCGAAAATGGTGGAACCGAATCCGGTGTTCTCCCGGCTGGCATCCGGATACTGTTTCTTTACTTCCCCCATGACATCCTTGAGTACCGGAACCGCCTGACAGGGATGTCCGCCATTCATACGTTCCTTCTCTGCCTTCTGGATCTCTTTGGCACGTCCTACATACTGCGGATCCTTACGGCTCAAGGTAAACTCTGCCAGTCCCAGAGGATTGGAACGGTAGGAAGAGGTCTCACCGGAAGGAATCAGCTCATCGGTGGTGGTCACGGGATCGTGGATCTCGGATACTACCTGCAATACCAGATTCTCCGGCAGGGCACCCATAGCCGGCCAGTCCTTGATGTTGGGACCGAACTGGATCTCCACGCTGTCGTCTGCCACACCGTGGGAATCGAAGACACGGTTCTTGTAAATGTTACTGTCGAAATGATATTTGTATTTTCCGAAGTCTCCGTCGAAGTCCGTTGCAGGAGTCAGCACACCCCTGTTGGCTGCGGTAGCAGCGATGGAACGGGCATCCATCAGCGCTACGGAAGCGATCTGGCCGTTCTGCAGCTTGGAGCCTTCACGGTTAGGGAAGTTTCTGGTTGAGTGACGGATGCTGAACGCATTGTTGGCAGGGGTATCTCCGGCACCGAAGCAGGGTCCGCAGAAGGCTGTCTTCATAACTGCACCGGTCTCTAAGATGGTCGCAGCACAACCGTTACGGATCAGTTCCATGTATACCGGCATGGATGCAGGATATACGCTTAAGGTAAATTCATCCGCACCGATGTATCTGCCCTTCAGGATATCGGCTGCCGCACAGATATTCTCGAATCCGCCGCCGGCACAGCCTGCGATGATACCCTGATCTACGATGAACTTGCCATTCTTTACTTTATTCTTCAGAGTGAAATCCACAGCGCCGTCCAGACTGACTTTCGCACGCTTCTCCGTCTCATCCAGAATATCCATCAGATTGGCATTCAGTTCTTCGATGGTGTAAGTATTGCTGGGATGGAACGGCATGGCAATCATGGGACGGATCTTGTCCAGATCTACCTCGATAAGGCCGTCATAATATGCCACCTGACCGGGATTCAGTTCCTTATAATCTTCGGTACGTCCATGGATCTCGTAGAACTCACGGATCTGGTCGTCGGTCTTCCAGATGGAGGACAGACAGGTGGTCTCTGTGGTCATGACATCAATGCCGATACGGAAATCCGCACTCAGGGAAGCCACGCCGGGACCTACGAATTCCATTACCTTATTTTTCACATAACCGTTCTTGAATACGGCACCAATGATAGCCAGTGCCACGTCCTGAGGGCCGACACCCTTCACGGGAGCACCCTTCAGATATACAGCTACCACACCGGGCATGTTGATGTCATAGGTCTGGTTCAAAAGCTGTTTTACCAGTTCGGGACCACCCTCTCCCATAGCCATGGTACCCAGTGCACCGTAACGGGTATGGGAATCGGAGCCCAAGATCATCTTACCGCCGCCGGCCAGCATTTCTCTGGCAAACTGGTGGATGACTGCCTGATGAGGGGGAACATAGACTCCGCCGTATTTTTTCGCACAGGTCAGACCAAACATGTGGTCATCCTCATTGATGGTACCGCCTACGGCACACAGAGAGTTATGACAGTTAGTCAGTACATAGGGCATGGGGAACTTCTGCAGTCCGGATGCTCTCGCGGTCTGGATAATACCTACAAAGGTAATGTCATGGCTGGTAAGCTTGTCAAAACGGATCTTCAGCTTGTCCATATTGCCGGAGGTATTATGCTCCTGCAGGATACCATATGCCATGGTGTTTTTCGCTGCTTCTTCTTTGGGGATCGTAATGCCGGTCTTCGCCTGTATCTGACTGGCTGCTTCCGGGGTATCCGCTACAATGTCCGTACCGTTTACCAGGTAAGCGCCGCCCTGTGTTAACTGAATCATGCTCGTCCTCCTGTTATTCCACTTCTTATGCATATACATAGTGTGCATCTTATGTGCACTTCTTCCATTATACTGGATTGTTTTCTCAGATGCAATGATCTTATAGGATGTTTTTGCCACTGCACCACGCTGAATTTTATTTTTCGCCGGAACCATTTCTCTTTTGTTCCGGTGTTGCTATAATATTCTCAGAAATCATGCCGTTTTTCCAAAGTCCATACGGAATCGGCAGCTGCCGGCCAAATCCCGGCGGCAGCAGAAAGGACCCTTTATGAACGTAGTAATAGCCATCGATTCTTTCAAAGGAAGTATGACCTCCATGCAGGCGGGCTTAAGCGCTGCTACGGGAGTCAAACGTGTCTGTAAAGATGCACATATTACCGTCTGTCCTCTGGCGGACGGCGGAGAGGGCACCGTAGATGCCCTGGTAAGCGGCTGTAACGGCCGCATGGCACAGGTGCAGGTCACCGGTCCTGCCGGACGCCCTGTGATCTGCCCTTACGGCATTATCGACGAGACCCACACCGCGATCATTGAAATGTCTGGTGCCGCCGGTATCACCCAGGTCAGCGGAGAGGAGAAAAATCCTCTGAATACCACGACTTACGGAGTAGGGGAAGTCATCAGGGATGCGATCCAAAACGGCTGCCGGCACTTTATTGTCGGTATCGGCGGAAGTGCTACCAATGACGGCGGCGTCGGAATGCTGCAGGCCCTTGGTTTTGGTTTTCTCGACAAATGTGGCAATCAGATCCTCTTCGGTGCCAAAGGACTGGAAGCTCTGGAATCCATCACCACCGATCACGTACTTCCCGAATTGAAGGAATGCACTTTCCGTGTGGCCTGTGATGTCTCCAATCCTCTCTGCGGAGAGCAGGGATGTTCCGCCATTTACGGACCGCAGAAGGGGGCTACTCCCACCATGATCCTGCAGATGGACAAATGGCTGGCTTACTATGCGGCTCTGTCCCGGGAGAAGTTTCCCCATGCCGATGCGAAATATCCCGGAGCCGGAGCTGCCGGCGGTATGGGATTTGCTTTTCTTACCTTCTGCAATGCCACGCTGGAATCCGGCTTTCATATCGTTCTGGAAGAAACCAATCTGGAAAAATATGTCCGGGATGCGGATATCGTTATCACCGGGGAAGGACGTCTTGACGGCCAGACGGTAATGGGAAAGGCTCCCATTGGGGTCTCTAAGATCGCGAAAAAATACAACAAACCGGTGCTCGCTTTTTCCGGCTGTGTTACAAAGGATGCCATTGCCTGCAACGCAGAGGGTATCGATGCCTTTTTCCCGATTTTGCGGAGCGTGGTGTCTCTGGAGGAAGCCATGCACACCGACAATGCCATGACCAATATGACGGATACAGTAGAGCAGGTGTTCCGTACCATACAGACATTTTCCTCCATCGGCGAATAATGAATTTTACAATTTTTTACGCTTAAATTTGCACCTGCACAGCGCGCAGAAGTACACCGAACGAAGTCTGCGGTACAAAACTGCCGAAGCGCCTGCCGGTTATGGAAAGGTATAGGTACTTTTATGGAATTTAAAACTTTCGGGGCACTGATCGGCCTCATCATTGCTATTATTCTGATCATTAAAAAGGTACATCCCGCCTACAGTCTGATCCTCGGTGCCCTCATCGGAGGCATGGTAGGAGGCGGCGGTCTCACAGGCACCGTCAACACCATGGTATCCGGAGCACAGGGGATGATGTCTTCCGTGCTTCGCATCCTCACTTCCGGCATTCTCGCCGGAGCCCTGATCAAGACCGGCTCCGCCGAAAAAATTGCCGATGTGATCGTAAAGAAGCTGGGACAGCGGTTTGCACTGGTCTCCGTGGCCGTTGCGACCATGATCATCTGTGCTGTCGGTGTCTTCGTGGATATCTCCGTGATCACCGTGGCTCCCATTGCCATGGCTATTGCGGAAAAGGCAGGTTACAACAAACCTTCCGTTCTGTTGGCTATGATCGGCGGCGGAAAGGCCGGAAATATTATTTCTCCCAACCCCAACACCATTGCCACCGCGGAAGCTTTTCAGATTGATTTAACCGCCTTGATGATCCGTAATATCATCCCCGCACTGGCTGCGTTGATCGTTACGATCCTGCTGTCTTCTCTGTTATCGAAAAAATCCGGTGCCATGGTAACCTCTGCCGATCTGGAGCAGACCTCCGACAAAAAGTTGCCTTCCTTTGCCGCTGCGCTGGCCGGTCCCATCGCAGTTATCATTCTTCTGACATTGCGTCCTCTGGCCGGGATCTCCGTGGATCCTCTGATCGCACTTCCGGTGGGCGGCGTGATCTGCATGCTGACCTGCGGGCAGATCCGGCATATCGTTTCCTATGCGGAATTCGGTCTCAGCAAGGTAGTGGGCGTATCCATCCTTCTGGTAGGTACCGGTACTCTGGCGGGCATTATCAAGGCATCCAATATCCAGTATGACATGATCGCTCTGTTGGAGGCCGGGAACCTTCCCACATTCCTGTTAGCTCCCATCGCCGGGATCCTGATGGCCGGGGCCACCGCCTCCACCACAGCCGGTGCCACTATTGCCTCCCAGACCTTCTCCGGAACACTGCTTGCGAACGGTGTAGCAGCCGTGGATGCCGGTGCCATGATCCATGCCGGTTCCACCGTGATCGACTCCCTGCCCCACGGCTCCTTCTTCCACGCCACCGACGGTTCTGTGAATATGCAGATCAAGGAACGTATGAAGCTGATCCCTTACGAGGCTCTGGTTGGCCTAACCAGTACCATTGTGTCAAGTATTATCTATTTGCTGTAGCGGGTACATACAGGGACTTGCAGGATATGATATAAATAGAAAATTAGTGAATGAGTTAACAAATGCTCACGGCGAAAATTACTGTTCGACGTGAGCATTGTTT
>OIZA01000050.1_pt1 | contig 73987 bp, 62 predicted proteins | sample 1588381 | NCBI WGS metagenome assembly OIZA01 (sample SAMN03283277) | human gut metagenome | biome: human-associated habitat; material: feces | host: Homo sapiens | place: Peru | collected 2012 | reverse complement strand
TGCGCCCACTCGACATCACTTTGCGCAAAATAGCGCGTGCCGTGTTCGCTTAGCTGGGTGAAAGGGAAAAGCCCCTTGCTCGCCCAAAAGCGCAGCGTGCGCGATGAAATGCCCGTTTGCCTTTCTACATCGATGATGGTGTAGCTCATTTGTGTCCTTTCTGTCGCCTTTTGCGCGTAAATTTACACGCAAAAGGTGTTTGGTTTTGTCCGCTTAAAGCCTTAAAATTTCGACTTTTTTATGTCGATGACATAGCGGAATTTCGCCTTGCCTGTGGTGAGTTTTTCGTAGGCTTCGTCTATCTTGTCCGCTGTGATGATTTCAGTTTCTGGGTAAATGCCGTGAGCTAGCGAAAAGTCAAGCATTTCTTGCGTCTCTTTCATACCGCCGATGATAGAGCCATACACGCGGCGGTGTCCTGCAAAAACAAGCGAGTTTATCGCGATTTGCGGCATCACCTCAGCAGGCGGAAGCCCTACTACGCAAAACTCTCCGCCATAACCAAGCAACCGCACATAGTCCATAGGCTCATAGGCGGTTGGGATTGTGGAGATGATTAAGTCAAAGCGTTCTTTTACTTCGCTCAGTTTGTCTGTGGTGTAAAGTGCTTTGACGCCGAGTTTTAAGGCGTCTTGCTCTTTGTTTTTGTTGCGCGCAAAAACGAAAACCTCAGCGCCCATTTTCAGCGCGTATTTTACCGCCATCACGCCAAGCCCGCCAAAGCCCGCAACGCCCACCTTTTTGCCCGCACTCACCTTGCTGAATTTTAGCGGCGAATAAGTCGTAATGCCCGCGCACAAAAGTGGCGCAACCTTGTCAAGCGGGGCGTTTTGCGGCACGGTTACGGCAAAGTCCTCGCTTACGACAAGATTGTCGCTGTAACCGCCGTAAGTTGGGGCGTCATCGTGGAAGCAGTCCTTGCAGTTGTAGGTGTAAATGGTGTTTTGGCAAAACTGCTCGTTGCTTGCCTTGCACGCCTCGCACTCGCCGCACGAATTTACCATACAACCAACGCCCGCATAATCGCCCACTTTGAATTTGCTCACCTTGCTCCCTACGGCGATGACGCGCCCTGCGATTTCGTGTCCTGGCACCATAGGGTAAATGCCCTCGCCCCACTCGCTTCTTGCGTTGTGAATGTCGCTGTGGCAAATGCCCGCAAACAAAATCTCCATCAAAATATCACGCTCGCCAAGTGCGTGGCGCGTGAATTTGTAGGGCGTAAATTTGGCGTTTTTATCCGCTACCGCGTAGCCTTTTGCGGCGATTTTCGCACCACTAATTGCTTGTGAAATATACTCTTGCATAAATGCTCCTTTGTGTAAATTCAAGGCTCATTTTGGCTTGTAAATCGTTGATATTAACGCTTTTTTGCATTTCTTTGCATTTTGCGCCCACATAAAAACGGATTTTACTCCAAAATTTCGCCTTGTTTTTGTTTTGTTATTATAAAGCATTACACCTAGTGTTTGTCAAGGGGAAAATTTAAAAATTTGAAAATTTTTTGGAAAATTTACTAGAATCTGTGAATTTTTAGGAAAATGTTTGTGGTTTAAGTTTTTATTTAAAATTTTGTGTTATTATAGTGGCAGATTTGATGAGATGGGTAAGTTGAATTTTCTCATCAAATTAAGGATATAAATGAAAAAATTAAGCATCATAACAATCTGTTATAACGAGCCAAATTTAGAAAAAACTTGCGAGAGCATCGCCAATCAATCGTGGCAGGATTTTGAGTGGATAGTTGTTGATGGCGGGTCAAACGAAGAAACGCTTGCTGTTTTTGAGAAATATAAATATAGAATTGATAAATTTGTGTCAGAGTCCGATAATGGGATTTATGATGCTTGTAATAAAGGGATAAAACTTGCCACAGGGGAATATCTCAATTTTATGAATGCAGGGGATTGTTTTTACAACGATAAGGTTTTGGAAAAATTTATAAAACGAAATGTTGATGGCGATATCCTATATGGTAATGCAAATGTAATGTATAAAGAGAAAAGTAAAATTTTTAAGTATCCTAAGATTATGGGAAATTCACATTCTTTGGACATTATATTTTTTATTTATGATAATATCAACACTCAATCTTCATTTGTTAAACGGACTTTGTTTGAAATGTATGGTTTATTTGACACAAAATATAAAATAGCAAGTGATTATGATAGATGGCTCAAATTTTATACTAAATCTGTAAAGTTCTGTCGCTTAAACTTTATAGTTGCTAATTATGATATGAATGGTATATCAAGCAGAGATGGAAGAATAGATGATGAAAAAAAAGAAATTCAATTAAAGTATTTTTCACAAGAAGAAATAGATAAAGCTCTTACTAAACATAGTTGTCGATACAGCTTTATAGAACAAATTTTTTCGATTAAAAATCATAAAGATAAATGCCACAAGATTTTGACTATTTTTGGTTTGAAGTTTAGATTTAAAAAAAGATCAGCGAAAGTTGTAAATTGCACAATATGATTTGATAAACGAGACATTATGGTTGCAATAATTGATTAAAAATTTGATGAGGATATAAAAATGAAAGTCGGTGTCGTTGATTTGTTTTGCGGTGTTGGTGGGCTAAGTTATGGACTTAAAATGGCTGATTTTAATGTGCTTGCTGGATATGACATAGATTCTAGTTGCAAATACGCAATAGGAAATTTACCAAAGATAAAAGCGGGGGAGCAATGTAAAAGCGATAAGTTACATATTGCGCGCTCACTTACTCTCATAAATGTAAAAAGAATCAAAGCCACGCCGAAAAATGGCGGCAGTTGGAAAGAAAGGAAACAACAATGCAAATAGCAGTCATCGGCACGGGTTATGTTGGGTTAGTCGCTGGGGCTTGTTTAGCTGATATGGGCAATGAAGTCATTTGCGTGGATAATGATAAAAACAAACTTGATAAGCTTAAAAAAGGCATTATCCCCATTTATGAACCCGGTTTAGAAGAGCTAGTCAAAGCTAATGTGCTAGAAAACAGACTTGTTTTTTCGAGTGATTTAAAATCCGCTGTTGAGAAGTCATTAGTGTGTTTCATCGCCGTTGGCACGCCACAAAGCGAAGACGGCTCGGCTGATTTGCGCTATGTCTTTGAAGTGGCAAAAAGCATAGCAAGGGCGATGAACGGCTACAAAGTCATCGTAGATAAATCAACCGTGCCTGTTGGCACAGCCCAAGAAGTCGCTAAACTCATCAAAGCGCATACAAAGCACGATTTTGATGTTGTCTCAAACCCTGAATTCTTAAAGCAAGGCGATGCGGTAAATGATTTTTTGTCCCCAGATAGAGTAGTTATAGGCTCTGATTCACCAAAAGCCACACAGATAATGACAGAAATTTACTCGCCATTTTTTAGGACGGGCAATCGTATCATAGTAATGAATGTCAAATCCGCCGAGATGACAAAATACGCCGCAAATTCATTTCTAGCCGTAAAAATCTCTTATGCAAACGAAATCGCAAACCTTTGCGAAAAAGTCGGTGCAGATGCTGAAATGGTGCGTATCGGTATGACGAGTGATTCACGCATAGGCAATAAATTTTTATTTGCTGGACTTGGCTATGGTGGAAGCTGCTTTCCAAAAGATGTCAAAGCCCTTATCAAAACAGGACAAGATAATGCCTGCCCTATGCCCATCATCAGTGCAGCCGATGAGACAAACAAAAGACAAAGGCTGAATTTTATCCACAAAATCACGCAAAGATTTGGCGAGAATTTAGCGGGTAAAACCTTTGCTGTGTGGGGACTAGCCTTTAAACCAAAAACCGATGATATGAGAGAAGCTCCAAGTGTAACTATCATTAACCAACTTTTACAAAAAGGTGCTATAATAAAAGCGTATGACCCAAAAGCTATGGAGAACGCTAAAATGTATTTTAATGAGAGTATCATCTACGCTAAAAATGCTTATGATGCACTTTGTGATGCTGATGCTTTACTGCTTTTAACTGAATGGAACGAATTTCGCCGTCCTGATTTTGACAAGATAAAATCCAACCTTAAAAACGCTATAATCTTTGACGGACGCAATCAATACGACATTACCAAACTTCAAAAACAAGGCTTTGAGTGTTATCAAGTGGGAAAGGGTAGGTGGTGAGAAATATAAATTTTAAAAAGAAATTAAAAGGTATCAAACTATGCTAGCACCGATTGCATTATTTTGTTATAGACGACTAGGTGTTTTAGAACGAGTTGTCGAGGCTTTAAAGAATAACGAGCTGGCTTTGCAGAGTGATTTGATTGTTTTTGCTGATGGGTATAAAAACGATGAGGATAAAAAAGGCGTTAAAGAAGTCCGCGAATATATAAAAACTTTAAGCGGATTTAAAAGTATTAAAATTATAGAAAGCTCTAAAAACAAAGGTTTAGCAAATTCTATTATAGATGGCGTTACTAAGGTTGTGAATGAATATGGTAAAATTATTGTTGTAGAAGATGACATACTCACAAGTCCTTATTTTTTAAATTATATGAATGATGCTCTTGTTATGTATGAAAGAGATGAAGATGTGGCGTGCATTTCTGCTTATACATATCCTATAAAAACCGATAAGCAATCATTTTTTATAAAGGGTGCAGATTGTTGGGGTTGGGCTACTTGGAAAAGAGGTTGGGAATGTTTTGAAGTAAGCGGACAAAAATTGTTTGATGAGTTGAATCATAAAAATCTTAGCTATGAGTGTGATTTTGATGGTTCATACCCTTACACACAAATGCTTAAAGACCAAATTGATGGTAAGAATGATTCTTGGGCTATAAGGTGGTATATAAGCTTTGTTTGTATTTGGGCAAACCTATGGTAACTAATATCGGCTTTGGTGTCAAGGGTGCTACGCACTGCGTTGCTGAACTCCCACAACACGATATGTATATATATAGACTTGACTTGCAAAAAATACAAGTAAAAGAAGATATGGAAGCTAGAAAGCTTTTTGAATTGTCATTGAGAGAGAATTTTACAGCAAAAAAGACGAGAAGCGATAATAAATATAGATTTTTCTTCAAAAAAGAAAAGCAAGGCGATAGGCGAATCATCACATTATTAGGATTCATAAAGATAAAATACACAAAGAAAAATAAACGCAATAGGACTGATAAATCTATTATGAGTGGGGGGGGGGGCTTTATGGGCGATTATGATACTTGGCAAGAAGTAAAGTCTCTTGTAGGTGGATATGATGCAAGCAATATCTTGCAAAAAACACTCGAATCAACATTAAAAGTCAAAAACAAAGAAGCTGTATTTGAGAGAGATAGCTATATTTTTGATAGGATACAATACTCATACCCTCTTTTAGCAGCATTATTTAAAATAGCGGTTGAAAACAACAATACGCTTGATATTGTAGATTTCGGCGGTGCGTTTGGCTCGCATTACTTTCAAAACAAAGACTTTTTAAAACCCATTTACATTAAGTCGTGGAATGTTGTAGAGCAAGGTAGTTACATTGAAATTGGTAATGAAAAAATTGCCGATAACATTTTGCATTTTTATTATTCTATTGATGAAATTTTTAACGCTGATGTATTGATTTTATCGTCCGTTATCCAGTATTTAGAGAAGCCTTATGAATGGCTAGACAAATTCATATCTAAAAATTATAAATATATACTCATAGACAGAACAGCTTTTTCTACCGAACAAAGAAATCGATTAACACTACAAATCGTCCCAAAAGAGATATATGAAGCTAGTTATCCAGCTTGGTTTTTGAATGAGTTTGAATTTTTATCTAAATTTAAGGAAAAATACGATATAATACTAGACTTTGAAAACAATATAGATATCGTAAATGAAATACCATCTATTTATAAGGGGTATTTATTTAAGAGAAAAGTGAAATAAATGCTTAATTTTGGAGGTTAAACGATGAGTAATTTTTTCTTTAAAAAAGAAAAGCAAGGCGATAAAAGATTGGTTAGTTTTTTTGGAGGTGTGATTAAATTTTCATACACTCATAAAGATAGCAAGCGTAAATTTTTTAGCTTGGGGGGGGGGGTTCAAAGACTAATGGATAAATGTGCTTTTAACCCTAAAGTGCTTGGTATATTTTTTAATCCATTTTACTTTGCTAGGGTAAATTTATATAAGAATATTTCTGAACTTTCTACAAATATAGTGGGTAAAAATTTACTTGATGTTGGCTGTGGCACAAAACCATATAAAAATTTATTTAATGTCAGTCAGTATGATGGATTAGAGTATTCGCAAGAGCAACACGGCAGAAAAAAGAATGCCGAATATATCTATGATGGGCATAGATTTCCATTTGAGAATGAAGTTTATGAAAACATTATTTCTAATGAAGTTTTAGAACATATTTTTAATCCAGATGAATTTTTATCAGAAATAAATAGAGTGTTAAAAATGAATGGTAATTTATTGCTTACTGTGCCTTTTGTGTGGGATGAACACGAACAGCCTTACGACTTTGCTAGATATACAAGTTTTGCTATGAAACATTTGTTTGATAAATATGGATTTAAAATTGTTGAATATAAAAAATCTTGCAATGATTTGGGAGTTATTTTTCAGTTGCTGAATGATTACATATATAAAAAACTTATTGGGCGTTCAAAATTACACAATCTGTTGTTAGTTAATTTTTTATGCTCAATATTTAATATACTTGGAATTTTGTTTATTAAAATTACGCCGAAAAATGACGATTTATATTTAGATAATATTATCCTTGCAAAGAAAGTAAAAAACATTTAGATTGTGGAGTAATAATGAATGCTTAATTTTTGCACTTTATTTGATATAAATTTCATATATCAAGGCTTGGCAATGTATAAGAGCTTGAAGGAGAATTGTAAAGGAAATTTTACGCTTTATATTTTTGCTTTTTGTGAGAAAAGTTATAAGATACTAACGAAGCTAAATTTAGAGAACACAAAAATCATCTCTACTACTGAACTCGAATCTAAAATCCCCAGCTTATTAAAAGCAAAGCCTACTAGGACTAGCGGGGAGTATTGCTGGACTTGTGAGAGTGCGATAATACTATATTGTTTGAATGTTTTTAAGTTGCAACAATGCACTTATGTTGATGCGGATTTGCAGTTTTTATCTAATCCAAAAGCACTATTAGATGAAATGGGGGAAAAGGATTCTATTCTTTTAACAGAGCATAGATATACACCTATTTACGACCAAGCCGAAACGAGTGGAAAATATTGTGTGCAGTTTATGACATTTAAAAACAATCAAGATGGGTTAAAAGCATTAAAGTGGTGGGTGAATGCTTGTATTGAATGGTGTTACAACAAAATAGAAGATGGTAAATTTGGCGATCAAAAGTATTTAGATGATTGGACGGATAAATTTGAGGGTGTGTGTGTATTAGAGCATTTAGGTGGTGGCGTTGCACCGTGGAATGTGCAACAATATGAAATTTATCAAAGTGATGGACAAATTTATGTAAAAAACGATAAGCAAAATGTGCCTATTGTTTTTTATCATTTTCACGATATTAAGATAAAAGATAATAAAATATTTAAGGGACTTTCTTATTATAAAAGCAAAATCGTTGAGAAGCTGATTTATAAAGTTTATATCAAAAAACTTATAGAAGCAAGTGTTTTTTTAAATAAAATAGATGATGATATAGAAGTGATAAGGCTAAACAAAGAGCCATTTTACAAATACTTAAAGACTATGCCAAGTAAAATTCTTAGAGTTAAAATTGGTAGAAATGGCTATGTAAAGATATTTGGTAAGAAAGTAGTTTAAACAAAAGGAGCAAAAATGATAAAATTTTTGGATTTATATAAAATCAACGAGCGATTGAGAAAAGAAATAAATGGCAAAATCACACAAGTGCTTGATTCTGGTTGGTATTTGCTTGGAGAAGAAACTGAAAATTTTGAGCAAAATTTTGCTAAGTATTGTGGAGTAAAGCATTGCATAGGTGTAGCGAACGGACTTGAATCCTTAAATCTTATCATTAGGGGTTATGGTTTCGCGCAAGGCGATGAAATCATCGTCCCTGCAAATACATACATTGCTTCGATTCTTGCTATTTCAGAAAATGGTTGCACGCCTATTCTCGTAGAGCCTGACATAAACACATATAATATCAACCCCGATTTAATCGAAAAAAAAATAACAAGTAAAACAAAGGCTATTATGGTTGTTCATCTTTACGGACAAGCCGTGCAAATGCAAAAAATTTGGGCTTTGGCACAAAAATACAATCTAAAAATCATCGAAGATTCAGCCCAAGCACACGGTGCGAAGTATCAAAATAAAAGAGTGGGAAGTTTAGGTGATGCGAGTGGTTTTTCATTTTATCCGGGTAAAAATCTAGGCTGTGTAGGAGATGGTGGTTGCGTAACAACAAACGATGACGAATTAGCCCAAAAAATAAAGGCGTTGCGAAACTACGGCTCTCATAAAAAATATCATAATGTTTTTATCGGTATGAATTCAAGGCTAGATGAAATTCAAGCTGGAATTTTAGATATAAAGTTGAAATTCCTTGATGAAGACAATCAAAAACGCAAGGAAATTGCAAAGTATTACCGCAAAAATATAAAAAATTCAAACATAATCTTGCCAAATGTTTATGCAGAAGATGCTCATGTATGGCATCTCTTTGTTGTGAGAACGAAACAAAGAGATAATTTTCAAAAATACCTTTTAGACAACGAAATACAAACTATCATTCATTATCCGATTCCGCCGCATAAGCAAGAATGTTATAAGTTATGGAATAATTTGAGTTATCCTATAACAGAAGAAATTCATAAAAGCGTTTTGTCCTTACCGATTTCGCCTGTTATGAGTGATGATGAGATGCGAAAAGTCGTGGAGGTAATCAATGAATATAAAGTATAAGGTTTATACGCTCAAAAATTTTGGCGATGATAGAGGCTCTTTGATACCTATCGAAGAAGGTAACAATGTAAAATTCAAAGTAAAAAGAGTATTTTATATCTATGGAACAAGCAATAATGTAAGGCGTGGAATTCACGCAAATAAGGATTCTCAATTTTTAATGGTCGTCATTTCTGGGAGTTGTAAGGTGTTAGTTGATGATGGTTTTAAAAGGGAAGTTATAGAGTTAAACCAGCCAAATCAGGCTTTGTATTTGGATAAAATGGTATGGAAAGAAATGTATGATTTTTCTAAAAATGCTATCTTGCTAGTCATCTCAAACCAAAAATATAATGAAAATGAATATATTAGAGATTATGATGAATTTGTGAGAATGGTAATGAAAAAAAAGGAAATAGCTAACTAACATTAACACAATGTTACCCTATTTCTGTTATAATCTTATATTGATTTTTATAAAGGAGAATGAATTTTTACCTACCTTTTTGTATTTTTAACGAGAGTTATTTTATTAAAATTTTTCAAAAATTTGGCTATGCAGTAATTGACAGCTGGGACAATCCATTTGATGGTGCTTCTTTGCCGTTTCATAGAGATATAAAGATATATACGAAAGGCTTTTATTTCAAAAACTTATAGGTGTTCTTTGAAAATTGTGAGTGGATTGAGTTTTTCAATACTGAAACGACATAAACATTATATTTATTTTAGGATTAAAGACAAATGAGCTTACACATAACATACGCGCAAGATGATGATGGCAGGTTGCAGCTGTATTTTTCTAGCCCCAAAAAAGAAAGGTTAGATGATAAATTTATCGTGGATTTTGGCGAGGTTAGCACAGGGGTTGTTGTCGAAAATTTTGACGATACCATAGGTTGGAATAACAGCCTTGAAAAGCTCTACCTTGACGAGCCGCAGCGCATACTCACCTCATCTCAACCCAAAAAATACAAGCCTTGCATTTTTGAGATAAATCCAAACGCTAACACTTGTGAATTTCGCGTGTTTGTCTCATCAGAACAAAACAATTTTGATGAGCTGATTTTCTCTTGTCAAACCACAAAGCGCGAAATCATCGAGCAGCTTTATGCTAAACTCATCGCCTTTGCTAAAAGTCCAGCCTTTAAAAAATCTTGCAAAGCCCGCCACAAAGTGCTTTTAAGCTACACAAATCCCACACTTGAAAACTACCTCAAAGATGAATTTGCACTTCGCACAAGTGTCGCCAAATGCCCACATTGCGGGCAAAAAATACCCGTGTATACTCTGTATGATATGCTTGATAAAGCCTACGCGCTCATCAAACAAAATACAAAATTTATGAATTTTTTAGAGTAAATCGGCGAAAATATCAACACCATAGGCATAATGCAAAACCACCAAAGGACAGCGCAAACAAACGACAAATATCATCATCAAGATTATCGCGTAGTCAAAGAGTGCGATGAAAACGGAATTTTCATCTGTTTTAGCGAGGATTTTGAGCGCATTGAGGGCGTGGAGCTTGAAAGGGATTTTTTTCGCTTGGAGTATCAAAATTTCGGCTTTGGTGCTGTGCGTTGCCAAAAAATGCGCGATGAGCTGAGTTATGATGAAAAAATCGCCCTTGTCAAGCAGTTTTTCGCTTGTTTTTGGAGTGATGATAGCGCATTGTGCGAGTATATGGGCGATGGCAAATACGTATTTGCCTTGAAAGCGGGCAAATCGTGGAAAGAAAGCTATGATACATTTGCCCGCTTTACCCTGCACCAGCTTAAAGACGAGCATCACAAACAAAACGGCAAGCTCAACTACATACATTTGCAACTCATCAAGCCAGAGCCTATAAACGCTTTTAACTCTCTATGGCTTAACCAAAAAGTCATTATGGTAATGGCGGATTACACGAGCTTTTTGTGCTTTGATGGCTGTGATTTTACGAGCTTTGACGGCTTAAAGGCTTGTCAGCACCTTGTAAAAAGCGAGCTTGAAATGGATTTTAAGGCTTGGATACTTGAATTTGACGAATTTTTTCTCTCAAATACCGCTGATTTGGACTGGGAGGAATTTAACGAGCGCGGATTAGCGCTAGCAAGGCGTTTGCAAGATGAAATCAAGGCAGATTATATCGTGCTGTATGCTCGCTCACACGATGAAATCGTAGGCAGTGCCGATGAGCAAGGCGAGCTTATGGAGTTTGATGAGCGAAAATTAAGTTTGCGCGTTAAGGCAGATAAAGACGGCACGGGCGTTTGGCGTTTGCAAAAGCCTTTACAATACCACACAAACGAGCCTTGTGAGCTTTCTACACTTGGCATATCGCAAGATTTGCAAAACAAACTCACGCGCTGGCAAGGCAAATTTCGCACTCAAAACTCTCCACAAGCGCGAAAAGAGCAGCACAAAGAGGGCTTTAAGCTCGCTCAAAGGCTCAAAAATGAGCTGCAAGATAGGGCTTATGTCGAATTTGAAGGGGCGCACAGGTGCATTTTATGCGAAAGAAAGCCATAAACCCAAACGCCCCGTTTTCGCAAACTTTTTGCGCGAAACTTATCGGCGTGTCAGCCACAAAAAGCAACGCACAAAAAAGGGGATAAGACATAGAGCATTGAGCGCCAACCACGCCACACCTTCATCAAAGCTTTTTTGCGCCTTGCTTAAATGCGCCTTTGCCTCAGGGATAGGCTCTTGCGTTGCCAAAAGTGGCATAAAGGGCGTCAAGCACCAAATATGCTTTCTTAGCTCGTATGGAAACTCGTATTTGTTACAAACCACGCTATAAGTTAAACGAGGTGGCTCAAAGCCCTTAAATTTAGCCATTTTCGCGCAAAGTGCTTCAATCTTTCCTTGCGTTTTAAAGCACTCACTTTCAAGCTCATAAATGCCGTCTAAACGCTTAGTGAGCTTGTTTGCCTCATCGCGTGCCTTGTCAAGCGCACTTTCTTGCTCCAAAGGCTCGCAAATACCAAAAAACTCCTCACGCGAGAGTTTCGCCCACGCAAAACGCTCACTTGCAGCAAGCTCTGGGGCGAGTGCTTGTCCGTTTAAATGCCCGCAAAGCTCCTGCCTAGCTCGCACCATCTTTTCAAAGGACTTCTCATCAAACTCATCGTTGAATTTTGCCTCGCCAAAAAGTTTTTCATAGCCCAGCGATAAGCCCTCTGCTACGCCTTTTAAGCCATTTAAGATGAATTTGCCACTTTCGCCTACGATGGCTTCTTTATAATCATCATAAAGGTTATTTGGATTTGCTTTTTGCTTATCCAAATACCTTTTTCCCAACAAGCCCGCAAGGGCAACTGTGCCTAAACCTAATAAAACCGACTTTTTCATAGTGGTCTCCTTTGTGAAAAATTTTTGTTTTAAACGAACATTTGGCTTTAAAAGGCTGTTTAAAGTGGCTTTAAACGCTTTTTAGCGACTTTTACTATAACAATGTTTTCAAAAGCTTTGAAAAGCTTTTTATTTGCCTAATTGCTTTTTAAATAGCATTTTAAACCGTCTAATCGCGCTTTTAGCCTTGTTAGCACACTTTCATAACTCTTTTAGCCACTTTTTCACTCTTTTAAAGCGCAAATTTTCGTTTAAACAGGTTTATTGTAACACAGGTGCGACACATAATGTCGTTCTTGCAGTTCTAATAAAAAATTTGCAAATTTTTTAAATTTTTTGCAAAAATGCTGAATTTTATATGAAAATTTGCGAATTTTTTGAAATTTTTACAAATTTCTATTTTAATGACTCTGTAAATTTTGTCGTTTTGAGTGTTAGCGACCCAGCGACTTGCAAGGCGTAGCCGTAGCAAAAAAATCCACACCACTTTTGTCATTTTGAGTGAGTGAAACGAGCGAAAAATCCATAGAATTTAAGGCACGCTTTGATTTTGTGGATACTTCGCTACGCTCAGTATGACAAAATTTAAGGTTTTGCTTGAAATTTTGTGGTAAAGTTTGCTTGAATTTTATCGTGGATTGCCACGCAAATTTTTGCAAAATTTGCTCGCAATGACAACGGACTTTGTTATTTTGAGCCTTTTGCAAAAAAGCAACCTAACTTGTCATATTGAGCGCTAACAAAATATCCACAGAATTTAAGACACACTTTTAAATTTGTAGCGCAAAATGCTCTATACTAGCTTATTTAGCATAGTTGGCGTAAAACGCCTTAAAGGCAATCAACCCCTTTGCATAGCCGTGATGCCCGTGCGTGAAAGCTCCAAAAGCTCAAAGCCTTTAAGTTCGGCAAGATAGCTTTCTATGACTTGCGGGGCAGCGCAAAGCTCTACTATAAGGCTCTTTGGCGAAATGTCTAAAATTTTGGCGTTATAAATGTTGCTTATGTCGCAAAATTTGCGCTCATCATACTTTTGCGTTGAGATTTTAAGCAAGAGCAAGTCCTTTTCTATGGCATTGTCTTCATCCAAAAGCTCCACGCTTTGCACCTCCACGAGCTTTGAAGTCTGCTTTATCACTTGCGTGATGAGTTCTTTGTCCGCGTAAGTTACTATGGTGATGCGCGAAGTTTCTTTAAGGCAAGTTGGCGACACCGTTAGGCTTGCTATGTTAAAGCCCCTTTGCCCAAAAAGCAAGGTTATGCGCGTCAAAACGCCCGGGTTGTTTTCCACTAAAAGCACTAAAATTCGTCTTTTCATAGCCTTTTCCTTTACTCGATGATGATATCTTTGACTGTGCCGCCTGATGGTATCATCGGCAACACCTTTAAATCCTTATCTATAAGGCATTCTATCCACACAGGAATGCCTAAATTTAAGGATTCGTCAAAGGCTTTTTCAAATTCGCTTAAATTCTTGCATGAGTAGCCCCTTGCGCCAAAGCCCTTTGCCACAGCGATGAAATCGACTTTTTTGTTTATGTCCGTGCTAGAATACCTTTTGCCATAAAAGGTGCTTTGCCACTGGCGCACCATTCCTAGCGTGTGGTTGTTTAGGATTATCGTTATGATGGGCAGTTTATACTCCACAGCCGTTGCCACTTCGTTTAAATTCATCAAAAAAGACCCGTCTCCCGTTATGTGCAAAACAGGGCGTTTGGGGCAGGCTACCTTCGCTCCGATAGCCGCACCATAGCCAAAGCCCATAGTGCCAAGCCCACCGCTTGTGAGAAAACTTCGCGGCTTTGCGTGCTTAATAAACTGCACCGCCCACATTTGGTGCTGTCCGACATCAGTGGCATAAATGGCGTTTTCTTTGGTTTTTGAAACGGCGTATTCAAAGATATTTCGCGGTTCAAAGGCGTTTTTGTCGCCTTTTTGCGCCCTTTCTTTTTCAAGCCTTTTTTGTATGCTTTGTATCCACTCATCGCTGTTTGCAGGGCTTACCTTCTCGCAAAGTGCGCTTAAAACTTCATTTAAATCGCCCACTACACTGCAATCCACGCTCACATTTTTATCCACTTCGCTTATGTCTATGTCAATATGCACTTTTTTAGCGTTTTTAGCAAATTCACGCGGATTTAAAGCCACTCTGTCGCTAAATCTCGTGCCTATGGCTAAAATCAAATCCGCCTCAGACATTATTTCATTGCAAGTAACCCTGCCGTGCATTCCCAAAAGTCCAGCGTTTAAAGGCTCTTTGTGAGAGATTGTGCCAGCTGACATTGTCGTATGCACGCAAGGAATTTGCGCCTTTTTCATAAAGGCAAGCAAATTTTCGCTCGCGTCCTTTGCTCCGCCGCCAAAATAAACAAGCGGTTTGCGGCTTTGCTTGATGAGGGTTAGGATTTGAGCCAGCTCGTCTTTAAATTCAGCACTCTTTTGACTAGGCTTTTTTGGAAAGTGCTTGGTGTATTCGCACTTTGCCACGCTTATGTCTTTGGGAATATCGACAAGCACGGGACCCTTGCGCCCTGAATTTGCGATGATAAAGGCTTCTCGCAAGGTGCGTGCCAAATCCTTTATATCGCGCACGATGAAATTGTGCTTAGTGATGGGCATTGTAATGCCTGCTATATAGACTTCTTGGAAACTATCCTTGCCCATAATGCCTGTGGGAACATTGCCTGTAATCGCCACAAGTGGCACAGAGTCCATATAAGCTGTCGCCAAAGGCGTAACCAAATTCGTAGCACCCGGACCGCTCGTAGCTATCACAACGCCCGTTTTTCCACTCGCGCGCGCATAGCCATCAGCCGCGTGGCACGCCCCGCACTCATCAACAGGCATTATGTGGCGAATTTTGTCCTTATACTCATAAAGAGCGTCATAAATGTTAAGCACAGCACCGCCCGGGTAGCCAAAAACTACTTCTACTTTGTGTTCTAAAAGAACCTCCATAACGATTTGAGAACCATTTAAAATCATCAAATATCCTTTTTACAAATGCTAAAAACGCAAGAATTTAAGCAAAAATTACTCGAATTTGTTACAGCAAAATGAGAGCAGACACGACAAGCACAGGGCTTGTAAATGGGGTGTTTGATGAGAATTCGCGTTTCATAGCGTGTCCTTTCGGTTGATTTTGGGAGTTAGTATAGCATTTTTTGGTTTAATGTGATGAGAAAATTTGAATTTTTTGCTTTATTTTGCAAAGGCGTGTAGAATGGTAATTCAAATTCAGCACCAAAAGCCTTTTTTCGTGGCTTTGCAGCAAGTGCGCTTTTAAAAGGCTGATAAATTCTGCAAAAGCAAAATTTAAATTCGCGGGCATTTTGCTGAATTTAAGCGAATTTTTTAAGGCTTTGGCGGAGTTTTTCTTGCATTTCATCGATATGTTTTTGCGTGATGATGAGCGGGGGCAAAAAACGCAAGTCATTTGTGCCGCAACTTATGATGATAAGGGCGTTTTTTTGCGCTTCTTTGATAATATCGCCCGTTTTTACGCTCTCATCTACACTTAAACCCTGCATAAAGCCTAAACCACTGCGTTTTTTGATAAACTTAAACTCTTTAACAAGCTCATCAAGGGCTTTTTCAAAATACGGCGTAAGTTTTGCGACACTTTGCACCACTTTTTCTTGCTCAAAAATGCCAAATACCGCATTTACAGCCGCACAAGCGAGCGGATTTCCCCCATAAGTCGTGCCGTGTTCGCCAAAATCAAGCGATTTGCCCGCTACCTTTTCGCTTAACGCAAAAGCCCCCACGCTAACGCCGCACCCAAGTGCCTTTGCGCTCATCACCACATCGGGCAAGACGCCAAAATGCTGATACGCAAAGAATTTTCCACTTCGCCCCATACCGCACTGAATTTCATCAGCCACAAGCAAAATGTCCCTTTCATCGCAAAATTTGCGTAAATTTGCGTAAAATTCACGCGTGGCTGGGTTTATGCCGCCCTCGCCTTGAACGCTTTCTAAAAAAATGGCGCAGGTTTTTTCATTTGCTAGCCTTTCAACGCTGGCAAAATCGTTAAATTTAGCAAATTTTACCCCGCTAATGAGCGGTTTAAAGGGCTTTTGATACTTTGCATTTGCCGTTAGGCTCAACGCTCCAAGCGTTCGCCCGTGAAAAGAGTGCTTCATAGCGATGAAATGTCCGCCCTTTATGCCCTTGTTAAAGGCGTATTTGCGCGCTACTTTCATCGCGCCCTCAGTGGCTTCTGCGCCTGAATTTGTGAAAAAAACGCGGTTTAAGCCGCAAGCCTTTGCTAAATTTGCCGCTGCGGTTGCGATTTGCTCGTGGTAAAAAAGGTTGCTCGTGTGGATAAGCTTGTCGATTTGCGTTTTTAAGGCGGTGTTGTAGGCTTTGTGAGCGTATCCAAGAGCGCAAACGCCTATGCCGCTGGCAAAGTCCAAATACGCCTTGCCCTTATCATCAAACAAATAAACGCCCTCGCCCCTTTCAAGCACTATGTCGAATTTTTTGTAGGTTTGCACTATGTGTTTTTGCTCTTTGTAGTCCATTTTGTCCCCTAAATTTCGTTTTCTTGCAAGGCTAAGGCTTGATAATGCGCGATTAAAGGCTCGATAATCTCATCAAAGTTGCCATTTTCCATAATGTCATCAAGTTTGTATAAGGTTAAATTTATGCGGTGTTCGCTGATGCGGTTTTGCGGAAAGTTATAAGTGCGGATTCGCTCGCTTCTGTCGCCACTTCCGACTTGGCTTTTGCGCGCTGCGCTTTGTTCAGCTTGCATTTGTCGTTCTTTTAGCTCGTAAAGGCGGGCTTTTAGCACTTTAAGGGCGGCTTCTTTGTTTTTGTGTTGAGATTTGCCGTCTTGATTGACGACGACTATGCCTGTGGGCTTGTGGATAACGCGCACGGCTGAGTCTGTGGTATTGACACTTTGCCCGCCGTGTCCGCTAGCCCTCATCACTTGTATGTCTAAATCATTTTCGTTTATCTCAACCTCTATGTCATCAACCTCTGGCATTATCGCCACCGTGATAGCCGAAGTATGCACGCGTCCTTGACTTTCAGTTTCTGGCACGCGTTGCACCCTGTGCGTGCCGCCTTCAAATTTAAGCCGCGAGTAAGCTCCCTCGCCCTTTACAAGCAAGATGATTTCCTTAAAACCGCCTACACTGCCTTCGCTTGAACTCACAATTTCGATTTTGTAGCCCTTTATTTCAGCATATCGTGCGTAGGCTTTGACTAAATCGCCCACAAACAAAGCCGCCTCGTCTCCGCCCGTGCCAGCGCGGATTTCAAGAAAGACATTTCGTTCATCGTTGGCGTCCTTTGGTAAAAGCAGGATTTTAAGCTCATCTTCAAGCTGAATTTGAGCGTTTTCAAGGCTTTTAAGCTCTTCTTTGGCAAGCTCGCCCAACTCACTATCTGCGAGCAAGGCTTTGTTTTCATCTATGCTTTTTAGGGTAAAAAGATAATCCTTTGCTTTTGCAACTATGGGTTCAAGGGACTTTTGCTCTTTTGAGAGTGCTTTCATCTTGGCTAAATCAGCCGTGATGGCACTGTCGCTTAAAAGGGTGTTTAGCTCGTTGTGGCGAGCTAAAAAGGCTTGGAGCTTGTCTTGGAGCATTTTAAGCGATTTTATTCACTAAAAGAGCGAGCCTTGAAACACGGCGTGCGGCGGTTTGCTTTTTCAAAAAGCCCCGACTCACCATAGCGTGAATGCTTTTGTTGGCGACTTTTAGGGCATCGCTTGCCTTTGTTTTGTCCCCAGCTGTGGCGGCTTCGCGCACGGCTTTGGTGATATTTTTAAGCCTTGTGCGGTAAAAGCGGTTTCGCTCAGTCTTTTTAATCGTTTGTCTTGCGCGTTTTTCAGCGCTTTTGTGATTTGCCATTGTTGTCCTTTTTACTTTGCGTAATAAAAAGCGCATTATAGCAAAGAAAATTTAAATTTTGGTTAAATTTGTTAAATTTATGGCAAAAATTTGTGAATTTAAGTAAAAGTTAAGATTTTTTTGGTATAATGCAAGTTTTATTTTGTTTCTTATTAAGGAAAGATATGGACACAACACAGCAAACCGCTCATCAAATGGGGGGCGATCATATAAGTATAAATCTTATTAGATTTTTATTGTAAGCAAACATAGCTTTTGCTCATTGTTGATAAGTAAATTTGTAAAAATTTTTGTATGTATAGTTCATTTTTTTGAAGTCATTAAATAAAATTTACAAATTTTTGAGGATTTTGGTTAAAGATTAAGCAAATTTTAAGCTCAAAAGAGTTACAATTCTCGAAATTAGTTTTATAAAGTTTGAAGTTTTTCATTCTTTAATAGCAAAGATAACTTTTTTGTGTGTGGTAATCAAAGAAAAGAATTGCCTAAACTCTAACGGGAGTAAAATATATGAATGCCGATGAATATAAGCAAGAAATAGAGGGTGAAGAAACCCTTGCGAGCGAATTTGATGAAAATGATGAAATTTATCCACTCAATTCTATTCGTATAGAAAAAGGCAGAATGAGTCTCTATGAAATAAAAAGGCAGTATGAGGAAAGAAAGCAGCTTGTGCTAGACCCTGAATTCCAGCGAGAGTATGTTTGGACACAAAAGCAAAAGTCCGAGTTAATAGAATCTGTCTTAATGGGTATTCCTATCCCCATTGTATATCTTTTTCAAACCAAAGATACATTGATACAAGTCGTTGATGGTAGGCAAAGAATAGCAGCTATTATTGAATTTATGAATGATAAATTTAGACTCACCGAGCTACAAATAATAAAAAATATAAAAGGTAAAAAGTTTAAGGATTTAGAACCGATACAGAAACGAAAAATTGAGGATTATCAAATTGATACTTATCTCATACAACCACCTACACCTGAAAGAGTAAAATTTGATATATTTGATAGAGTAAATCGCGGTGGCACTAAACTCAATAAGCAAGAAATGCGCAATGCACTATATCAAGGACAAACAACGAAGTTGATAAAAGAGTTGAGCGAATTAGACAGCTTTAAAAAAGCAACTGATAATTCAATTAAATCAAAGCAAATGAAAGATAGATATATTATTTTACGATTTATTAGTTTTTATTTATATTTTTCAAAGAAACTTGACGGCATTGAATACAAAAGCAATATAGATGATTTTTTGGCAGAGATTATGCAATATCTCAATAAAGCTGATTCGCAACTTATTATACAATTAAAGAATATGTTTGATGAAACTATGAAATTTGCGTACAAAAATTTCGGCGCGGATGTATTTCGTTTTAGTAAAGAGGGTTATTCAAATAAACGCCCTGTAAATATGGCATTATTTGAGTGTTTAAGCTTTGCCTTTGCTTTGTGTATTCAAAATAATATTAAAATTGATAAAAAAGAATTAGATAATTTGAAAAATAAATTTGACGAGTCGGGTAAATTTATAAGCGGACTTGATAGTGTCTCAAATGTAGAATATCGATTTAATGAAGCGAAAATGCTTGCAATGGAGGAGTTAGAATGATACAAAGCATTCATATACAAAATTTTAAAAGTATAGAAAATCAAATCTTTGATTTTAAGCCACTGACTATACTCACAGGGACAAATTCTGCCGGAAAGTCTAGTGTTATACAAGCAATACTTTTTTATATAAATAGAGCTAATCATAATGTGGTTCTAAATAATTATTTGCATTCTTTAGGCACTCAAAGAGATTTGTTTTTTGTCAATGCTTCAAAAAAGCAATGCACGATTTTGCCGATAATAAATGGCAAAGAAATGTTACCTATGAATATGGTTTTTGATTTAGATACAACACAAAACGATAAAGTTTCATCGACACAAAATGCCAAATGGACACCAAAATTTGAACAAGATATTTTTTATCTTTCTGCTAATAGAATTGGACAAGAAAATATATGTCAAATTCAAGATAATATTAAAATTGGAATAAGTGGAGAGTATATTTTTGGATTTTACGAATTTTACAAAAACATTCGATTAGAAAATGAAAAATTGATACGCAAAGAAGCAAATGCAGAGTCTTTAAATGCTCAAGTTAATTTTTGGCTGAATAAAATTTTAGATTTAAATTTAATGCCACTTACACAAAAAATAGATAATATAAGAGTAAAAGTATCCTATCATAATTTTGATTTAGATGGTGCTGAAATGTCCCCATTTAATCTTGGTGCGGGTGTGAGTTATCTCACTAAAATCCTTATTTTAGGACTATCACTAAAAGAAGGTGATATACTCATTGTAGAAAATCCAGAAGTGCATTTGCACCCCAAAGCCATTTCCAACTTTGCAGAGTTTTTTATGTTTTTAGCTAATGGTGGAATCCAAGTGATTTTAGAAACACACTCCGAGCATATCATTAACAAAATGCGATACTTTGTGTTCAAAGGACAACTTTCAAGTAAAGAAGTGCAAATCTATTACCGAGAAAGATTTGATAAGCCTTTTGATTCCATAAGAATCAACGATAAAGGCAAATATATCAATATAGATAATAAAATCATAGAGTTTCCAGCAGGGTTTTTGATAGTGATTTAGATGAACTATTGGAGATGATGTAATGAATTTTTCTTTGGCAATAGATGATATTTTGGCTGAGGAACTTTGCAAATTTAGGGTAAATCAACAATGTGATATAGATATGGTTGAAAGGACACTGCATTATTATAAGGGCTATCCAATTTTTACAAAGGGTTATTTTGATAAATATTACACCGATAAAAATATACAAAGAAATTTAGCACAATCAAACTCATCTATAACTTGGGACTCCATAGAAACAATCAGCAAAGGCACTATATATAAAGTTATATTATCTAGTCAAAAAAATGTCAATTTTCCTTATATTTCAATTTATGATGATAAGGTAGAAAATAATTTTACGGCGACTTTTATGCAAAATGATAATAGACAAAAGGCAAAAGAGCATTTAAAAGCATTGTTGGAAAATGCAAAATGTATTTTTGTTTATGATTTATATCTTGCAAACAATTGGGCAAGTTTTTTAAATTTTATACAAGAGTGTTTTCCTAGAAAACAACTAAGCATATTGTATCCAAAGGAAATTGATTCAAACACAATAAATACAAATCCACATATACCAAAATTAACACAAGAACAATGTAGCGAAATAACCAAAATTGGAGGTAAATCGCCAAATAAAAATTTATGGAGCTTTAAAGTGGATAACACTCATCAAAATTTTACAAATTTACACGATAGATATTTGATAATTGACAATAAAATTGAAATCATACTTACGAGTGGCATAGACAATTTGATAGATGATTCCAAAGATTTTACCTATATTGTGAGGCGACATAAACAATGAAACAAATAACAAATACAACAATGACTCAAAGTTTTAAAACTCGTTATGTGGAAAGAAACCATTATAATAATGATGGTTATTTATCCAGTAAAGAGTTTAAAAATGAGGGATTAGACAAGCATATAATGGTAGGAATGGAGGAGGAGTGGGCATATATAAGTTCTTTTGCGAATTTAAAAAATCAACATTTAACCACTTATAAAAACTTACTTTTTTTAGCACTTTTATTAGCTTTACCAAATACTGCTTTTGCCTATCTTGACCCTGCTAGTGGGTCATTGTTGCTTTCTTCCATAGTGGCGATTTTCGCATCTATTATTTTTACATTAAAAAACATTTTCTATAAATTTGGCTCACTTGGGGCAGCATTTTCAAACTTTCTGACAAACTTTAACTCAAAACCCATAAATTCAAGCAATTTGACAAAGTCCAATTCAAAATTTTTCAAAAAAGATAAAAATTTTGTAACAAATACTTCAAATTTAAATCCTCAAAATCTTGTTTTTTACTGCGAAGGGCGGCAATATTATCACATCTTTAAGTCTATTTTAGATATTTTGGATAGTTTAAAATATCCTTACACTTATTTTACAAGTGATGAAGATGACCCTGTTTTTAAGCGTGAAAATTTTCCTCAAAATATTTATGAATTTATAGGTTTTGGCAATAAAGCTTACACGCGTTTAAATTTTTTAAAAGCTGATATTTTTATGCTTACTACGCCGGGCTTAAATGTGCTTCACATTAAACGCTCGCGCGGAGTAAAGCATTACGCTCATATTGTGCATTCGCTCACGCCGATGACCTATCATAGCTTCGGGATTGATTATTTTGATAGTGTTTTTTTGACAAATGAAGTCCAAGCAAAATTCGTTCGTGAGGTAGAAAATGCCCATCAAGTGCCTGAAAAAAGCCTATTTGTCGTAGGTTCAACCTATTTAGATGAATATGCCAAACTCTACGAAAAGATTCCTAGCACAAAACATATCACGCCTACAATCCTAGTATCTCCATCGTGGGGCAAAGAAAGTTTGTTGATGAAATTTGGCGAGAAACTCTTATTGGCAGTAGCCCAAACGCCCTATAATGTCATCATTCGTCCTCATCCACAAAGCCTTATTTCGCCAAGCGAAAGTGCAAATATAAATCTTTTAAAGGAGCGTTTAAAAGATTTTAAAAATATCTCGTGGGACATTGGCACACCAAATATCTATGCTTTTAAAAAAGCAGATTTGTTAATAGGGGATTTTTCAAGTGTGATTTTTGACTTTGTTTGTCTCGCTAAAAAGCCCATTTTAACGCTAGATTTTAACTTTGATGTTGCTGGATATGATGTGGCAGATATTGATTTAAAAAATTTTTATACTTTCAACACGCTTAAAAAAATTGGTATTAAATTAAAAGAAAGTGATTTTAAAGATATTAAAAACATTATTGATAGAGCCTTAAATTCTAGCGAATTTAAGGCGAATTTAGAATGCGTAGCAAACGAGCTTTGGGAAAATAGAAAAAATTCAGCAAAGTCTTGTGTAAGCACGCTTTTGCAAATCGAAAAAGCGATTTTAGAGCAAAAATTAGGTGCTTTTATGGATGAATTTTCAAGGCTTAAAACTATTGACGATATGGTTTTATCTTTAAATAAGGATAGCAAATGATAGATATTTTATATTATATTTTCGTTTTTCCACTAGAAGTTGTGCTTGAATTTTTCTTAAATCTTTTTTATAAAATTAGTGCGAGTTATGGTATAAGCATCATTTTACTAAGTTTGTGTGTAAATTTTGCCCTTTTGAAACTCACTCATTTAAGTGAGAGAAAAGCCGCTCAAATAGCTATTTTAAAGACTTATTGCGATACAAAAATAGCCGAATTTAAACGCGTTTTTAAAGGCTCGCAGTTACAAACTTATATAAACACACTATATAAACAACGCCACTACCACCCTCTTTTTGCTCTACTAGGGCTTGGAGCATTGGTTGTTCAAGTGCCATTTTTTATTGCTATTTGGTCTTTGTTTTCTAAATTCGATGGTATTGTGGGGACGAAATTTTTATGGATAGAGAATTTAAGCACGCCTGATTCTTTGTTAGGGATACATTTACTACCTATTTTAATGAGCCTATTCACTCTTATAAATGTTTTTATAAGCACAAAAGAAAAAGGGACAAAGATTCAAGGTATTCTTATCGCACTAATTTTCCTAGTGTTACTTTATAATATGTCCAGTGCGTTGGTATTATATTGGACAACTAATATGGCATTTTCGCTAGTTCGTGGGATATTTATGAAAGTGAAAGAGTTGTTTATACAATACAAATCTAAAAGCCAATCGCAATCCACCTCTTGTTATGTTGAGTGTGACAAAGTATCTCAAAAAGCAAATAAAAATTCTTTGTCTGCTATTCGGGATGATAAGTTAGAAACTAATCGTTTTTTTGTTTTTCAAAGACCCTTAAAAATCGTGTTAATTGCATTGAGTGCGATTTTGGCTGTGGGGTTATGTTTAACATTTGTGTTGATGATTTACGCCAAAGACAATCTACAAACAAGTCCTATGACATTTAATTCTTCTAATAAAGCACGAATTCACTTTACAAAATGGGACTTTTTATTACGCTCAATCACTATTGCAAAAATAGAAATAGTAAGTATTGAATGGGACAACGCAATAAACTCACACGACATAAGCAATGTAAAACATAACGGTGGGCGTTATTTGAGTTTTTCAAGCACCAAAAAACTAGATTTAGTGAAAAACACAAGTCTGGGACAAATTTCATACACAATGAATTTTACTCCATTACTCAAAAATCTTTTGAGATATTATTTTATCATTTTAAGTATGGTATTTTGGATTTATCTGCTTATTTGCGCTATAAATACATTTCAAAGATATGAGCCACAATATGACAAAATCTATCACAATATCTCAATTTATGCTATTGTTTGTATAGCATTTCTCATCTGTGTTTTTACTCCATATCAACTCTACAACACCGACATCACGCAGTTTGATTCTAGCCAAACTTACTTTGTTTTGTCTGCATTGTTTGGAGTGTTTATATTTATTAGTTTTGTTATGATTTATGCCATAAGTTTCATCCCCAAAAGATTTAGCAATATCATAGCATTTGTATTTAGCTTAATACTTTTCATTGGACTTGTGTATAGTTTTATATTAGTGGGTGATTATGGAGCTATGGATCACTTTGTGTTACAAAAAGCACCTACACAAAATACAAAGCAAATTTTTGAATTTATCATTGCAGTGTTGCTTGGTTCTACCTTTGTCATATTTATGCTTAAAAAGTTACTTCGTGTATGGCAAATCATCTTATTGACACTATTTATTGTTAGTAGTGTCAATGCAACAAGTATTATTTCCAAGCGAATTGATTCGGATAAAATAACACAAAAATCTCAAAACGATGAGTTTAAAGCACCTTATGAAGATGAACTTTTCTCATATTCTAAGACAGAAAAAAATATCGTGGTTATTGTGCTTGATATGTTTAGTGGCTCACATACGCCGTATATTTTAGAGCAGTTCCCTCAATTTAAAGAGCAATTAGATGGGTTTACATTATTTCCAAATGCACTGAGCACAACAGAAGCTACGGCACATAGTATAGCTACAATCATCGGAGGAGAATACTATGCAGTGTATAATATGAATACTAGAAAACAAAATTTAGCACAAGGTATCGGCGAAGCGTATTTTAATATTGGCAATACTTTTGTGAACAATGGATTTAATGTAGGATTGATTGTTGCAACTGGAGACATAAGTATGTTAGAGTCAAATGACAAAATATTTACCACAAAAACTTGGAGTGGTGATTTTATGGATTATTATATCCGCAATGGAGTTTTTTCGGCAGACAATAACACTACAAAAGAAGGATATACTCCCAAAGATGACCGATCATTAGATGAAAATCAGAATCCTTTCGATGATATTGTCAAAGTAAAAAGATATGCTTTGAAAGAGGATATAACCAAATTTTTAAGTTTTGGATTGTTTAAATCTGCACCTAAAACATTTAGAACAAAAATTTATAAGTTGTTATCATTTAACTCGGGTATTTCCAACGCTATTTTTTCGATTAAACTGAGCTCTTCTACTTACGCTGCAACACATATTTTGAATGCAAATTCTACAAAACCAACTTTTAAATTCTTACATACTGATATGACGCACGCACCTTATGGTATGTATTTTAGTGATAACAAATGTGAATTTTTTAATAAAAAAACTGCGTGGAATGATTATCCACATAAAGTAGAAATGTCTGTTAAAACAAATTGGGGTGATTATCTCTATCAACATTATGATGCAGAATCTTGCGCATTAAAGTATTTGGCAGATTATATAGAAAATCTTAAACGATTAGAAATCTACGATAATACACAAATTTTTGTGGTAAGCGATCACGCAGATGAGGATAGTATTAGAATACCCAAATTCGCAAACAAAAGTTCTATGAGAACTGGCGATGTGTTGTTTTTGTTTAAAGATTTTGGAGCAAAAGGTGCTTTAAAAATAGACAAGCGCCTTATCGCAAACTATGATATTCCTAGCATTTTTTGCGCAAACTTAAAGAGTGGGTGTCCGAATGTGCCACCAAATATTCTTAAAAACTATCCACAGAACCGTGAGATAATCTTTACAATACCATATTATTGGATGTTGGAACAACACAAACCCAACGAATGGCTTATAGAAAAAGCCTATAAAGTTAAGGGAAGCATTTATAAACCAAGCAATTGGACTGATATTAGTGATGAAAAACACGGCATTGTAAATGTGAAAGAATAGGGAGACAAAATGAATATAAGCTATTGGAAATCCTACTACGCTACGCGTTTGAGTGAAAAAGAGCAAAAACAAAGCGATTTTGCTTCCTTTTGCGTTAAGCATTATTTTAAACCAAATTCAAGTCTTATAGAGCTTGGTTGTGGCAATGGACGAGATAGCGTGTATTTTGCAAAATGCGGCATAGATGTGTTAGGCATTGACCAGTGTGAAAATGCTATTAGTTTTTTAAACAAGGGGCATAAAAATAAGCACTTAGTCTTTGAAAGTGGCGATTTTACAGCTTTACAAGATTTTAAAGATGGTTTTGATGCTGTATATTCGCGTTTTACGCTTCATTCTATAAACGCTATACAACAAAAAAGGCTCTTTGAATGGATAAAACGAAATTTAAAGCCACAAGGATTTTTAGCCATAGAATGCCGTGGATATAAAAACTCTTTAAATAGGCTAGGCGTTATGGTTGAAACGGATGCCTTTATTTATGACAATCACTATCGGCGTTTTGTGAATTTTGAGTATTTGGTTGAGCTTTTAAGCCAAGATTATGAAATACTTTTTGCCAAAGAGGACAGGGGTTTTGCGCCTTTTAATGGCGAAGATGACTTTTTTGTGCGGGTTGTTGGCTTGAAACGAGAGAGAGAGAGAGAGAGAGAGAGAGTAAGTCCGCACACTACATTTATTTATATTATTACAATCTACAATTTTGCGTGTTTGCAAATAAATTCGCCGCAAAACCTTTTACACAGCTTTTTGCGTTGCAACAAGGAAATATCCTATGCCGCGTAAAATAGTCTATGTCGCAATGAGCGCTGATTTGATTCACCCAGGACATATCAATATCTTAAAAATCGCCAAAGATTACGCCAGCAAGATAAAAGGCGAGGTGGTAGTAGGCTTGCTTACCGATAAAGCCATAGCTTCGTATAAGCGCTTGCCTTATATGAATTACGAACAGCGCAAAGCCGTGCTAGAATCCATCGCGCTAATTGATAGAGTAATCCCACAAGATACGCTAAGCTATGAGGGCAATATCCGCCTTTTAAAGCCAGCTTTTGTTATACACGGCGATGATTGGAAAAGTGGAGCGCAGGTTAAAACGCGCCAAAATGTGCTTGACACACTTGCCGAGCTAGGTTGTGGAGAGCTTATCGAGCCGCACTACACGCAAGGCATTAGCTCCACGCAGTTAAACGAAAATGCCCGCGCTATCGGCATTAGCACTAATGCTAGACTCTCACTTTTGCGCCGTCTCATCAGTGCTAAAACCCCTTTGCGCTTTATAGAGACACACTCGGCACTTTCAGCACTTATCGCACAAAACGCCTTTGTCAATCGCAATGGCACAAAGGCTGAATTTGACGGCTTTTGGAGCAGTTCTTTGACGGATTCGACAAGTCGTGGCAAGCCAGACATAGAGGCTGTGGAGCTACAAAGCAGGCTAAATACCATAAATGAAATCTTTGAAGTAACCTCCAAACCACTTATTTACGATGCTGACACAGGCGGGAAAATCGAGCATTTTGCCTTTACTGTGCGGAGTTTGGAGCGCACGGGGGTGAGTGCTTGTATCATCGAGGATAAAACGGGCTTAAAGAAAAATTCACTTTTAGGCAATGAAGTAGCACAAACCCAAGATGATATAAAGGATTTTTGCGACAAAATCCGCGCAGGAAAAGACGCCCAAATCACGCAGGATTTTATGATTATAGCAAGGATTGAGAGTTTGATTTTAGACAAGGGAATGGAGGACGCGCTAAATCGGGCGTTTGCCTATGTCGATGCGGGGGCTGATGGGATAATGATACACTCACGCCACAAAAGCCCAAATGAAATTTTAGAATTTATCGCTAAATTTCGAGCTAAAAATTCACTAACGCCCATCGTAGTTGTGCCAACAAGTTTTAATGAAATCACAGCGCAAGATCTTGGCGAGGCTGGGGCAAATGTCATCATCTATGCAAACCACTTGCTTAGAGCTGGCTTTGTGGCGATGAAAGAAGTAGCCCAAGGAATTTTACAAAACGACAGAAGCGCAGAAATAGAGTCTAAATGTATGAGCGTAAAAGAGATTTTATCTTTAATCCCCGGGACAATATAGTGTCAATTTAGCGGATAAAAGCACGAATTTGTAAATTAAAATTTAAAGGATAAAAATGGCAAAAATTGTGATTTTTGGTGCAGGCAACTGCGGACGGCTAATCGCCCAAAACCTTGCTGGTAAAGGCGAGGAAATTGTTTGTTTTATCGACAACGACCCGCTTAAAGCAAATGCTAGCGTTACGCTAATGCTTAATAATGGGGGGGGGGGGTGATAACGCATTGATCGCACCGCTTAAAATCCACACAAGCGAAATTTTAAAAACGCTAGACTTTGATAGTGTGATTGTTGGCACTTTTACGGGATTTTATAAAATCCGCTCACAACTTGAATCTATGGGAATCCCGCGCCACAAAATCGATGTCAGCCACATTGAATTAAGTGTGCGTGCAAGGGAGGCGTTTTTGCAAGATTTTGCAAAAGAAATAAACGCTCAAAATTTAGCGGGCAGTGTCGCGGAGCTAGGCGTGTATCGTGGCGATTTTGCACGGCGTATCAATGAGTGCTTTAAGGACAAAACGCTTTATTTGTTTGATACTTTTGAGGGCTTTGAGGATAAGGATTTAACCCAAAGCAAAGATGGCAAAATGGGCGCAAATTTAGGCAAAAAGCACTTTTCAAACACAAGCGTAGAACTTGTGCTAGGCAAAATGCCTTATCCAAAGCAATGCGTTATCAAAAAAGGCTGGTTTCCACAAAGTAGCGCAGGCTGTGAAAATGAGCGGTTTTGCTTTGTAAATTTAGACGCGGATTTGTATGAGCCGATTTTGGCTGGATTAGAATTCTTTTATCCTAAAATGGTTCGCGGAGGCGTGATTTTAATCCACGAGTATTTTTCAGCTGGTTATGTGGGTGTTAAAAAGGCTGTGAATGAATTTGCGCATAAATTTGGGCTTTGTAATTTTCAAAAGCTACCCATAGGCGATAATTTAAGCATAGCTATCATTAAAATTTAAGGAAAAAAATGCAAACAGAGGATTTTGGTGCGAGGTTAAAGGGGCTAGGATTTAGCGATTTTATCGGCGTGCCGTGTAGTTATCTTGCGCCGTTGATAAATTGGGCGATAAACGAAAACGCTTTTATAATGGCAAACAACGAAGGCGAAGCAGTGGCAATGGCTAGCGGGATTAGTTTAAGCTCACTTTGTGATAAAACGCGCCGTTATGGCGTGGTGCTTATGCAAAATAGCGGGCTTTCAAACGCACTTTCGCCCTTAACAAGCCTAAATCATACCTTTGAAATTCCTATACTTGGTTTTGTTTCTTTGCGTGGCGAACCAAACGAGCAAGGGCAAAACACCGATGAGCCACAGCACGAACTGCTTGGGCGTATCACAGATAAGCTACTTAAAATTTGCGAAGTAGAATGCGCCTTTTTAGACTCTCAATTTGAAGTGGCGTGCGAGCAACTAACAAGGGCTAAAAAGGTGCTTGAATCAAACAAAAGTTTTTTCTTTATCGTGCGTAATAATTGCTTTGAAAAAGTAGCACTTACAAACAATCCGCTGAATTTAAATTTGAAAAATTCATCATCACAAGAATTTGTATCAGTGGATTTTTTTGAGCGCGAGCAAGAGAGCCAAAAACCCACGCGCTTACAAGCTTTACAAATTATCCAAAATTTTAGCAAAGATTGTGCTATTTTTGCCACCACAGGCAAATGCGGGCGCGAGCTTTATGAGCTAGGCGACAAAGCAAATCAGCTTTATATGGTAGGTTCTATGGGTTGTGTGAGTGCTTTGGGGCTTGGTGTCGCGCTTAAATCAAACAAAAAAATCATCGCCATTGATGGCGATAGTGCCTTGCTTATGCGACTTGGTGCGTTAAGTGGCAACGGCTATTATACAAAGGTTTCTAATAAGGGAAATTTTTGCCATATTTTGCTTGACAATCAAAGCCACGACAGCACGGGCGGGCAGTTTAATCTTGCCCCATTTGTGAATTTCGCGCAAGTGGCTAAGGCGTGTGAATATAGCACAATCAAAGTTGCACGAAATTTAAGCGAATTTGCTGCGTTTTTGCAAGAATTTTTAAAGGCAAAAAATGGCGGTGCGTGGTTTATTTACCTACAAATCGCAAAGGGCAGCAAAAAGAATTTAGGACGCCCTAAAAGTGCGCCAAAACAAGTAGCACTGCGTTTTAGCGCGTGGCTTAATGAAAGCTAGGATAGATTAAATTTATGGCAAAAATTTAAGATAATTGTTAAGGAAATTAAATGCGGTTTAACTACCACAATCCCGTCAAAATCCACTTTGGCGTAAAATGGCTAGAAGCGGTAGAAAATTTAGCCCAAAGGCTAAAAGATACGAAATTTTTACTCATCACAAGTCAGGGTTTTAGCAAAAGGGGATTAAGCGCACAAATTCAAAATGTGCTTGCAAAACAGCTTGCGGGCGTTGTTGATGAGATTGCGCCAAATCCGCAAATAAAGCATTTACAAAGCATTAAGGCAAAGTTGTGTGATTTTGATGCAATCATCGCTCTTGGCGGAGGAAGCGTGATAGATAGTGCGAAATTTTTTGCTTATAAGTCGTCTTTTACGCAAAATTTTAAAAGCATAGAATTTAGCACACCAAATAACGGCGCGCAAGAAAGAGCCGCGCCGATTTACGCTTTTGCCACTACTTCTGGCACTAGTAGCGAGCTTACTCACTGGGCGACTTTATGGGACAATGACGCTTTTGTTAAGCACTCTTTAAGTGATGAAGTTTTATATCCAAAAGAAGCGTTTTATGATGCAAATTTGACGCTAAGTCTGCCACGCCAAACTACTATCTACACGGCACTTGATGCTTTAAGCCATAGCTTTGAATCTATTTGGAACAATAACGCAAACCCCATTTCCACGCATTACGCGCTGATGGCGATTGAGATTATTTTGCGTGATTTAGTGGAGTTAAGTCAAAATTTACACTCACTTCAACTTCGCTCAAACTTAATGCTAGCAAGCATTTACGCTGGACTTGCTTTTTCTAACACACAAACCGCGCTAGCTCACGCATTAAGCTATCCGCTGACTATGCGTTTTGGTACGCCACACGGCTTAGCGTGTAGTTTTAGCTTACCCTTGCTTTTAGAAAGCTTACCACGCAAAAGCGAGGCTTATGCGCTTTTATCACCCTTTAAGCCACAACTTTTGCAAATCTTTGACAAGCTTGAAATTTCTATTTCGCCAAAGGATTATGGTTTAAACGATGAATTTATCGATGAAATTTTTAGCACACTCAATTCGCGTGCAAAAAACGGCGTTTTTGATATAAATTTAGTTCAAAATGCCATCAAACAACAATTATAAAAATTTTTGCAAATTCATCTCAAATTTCATCGCCACAAATCAAATTTTAAATTTAAATTCACGCCATTTCATTTTGATTAGCTAAATTTCACTATAATTTTTGTTTAAAATTCACAAACAAGCAAATTTTTGCGAAAATGCGAGATTGCGAAAGGTAAAAGAGTGAAACTTTTTGGCACAGACGGCGTTAGGGGCAAGGCTGGCGAGTTTTTGGATAGCTTTTTGGCTATGCGGCTTGCTATGGCGGCTGGCATTTATTTTAAGGATAGTGCGCTAACGAACAACATTTTAGTCGGCAAGGACACGCGCCGCAGTGGTTATATGATAGAAAACGCCATAGTTTCGGGGCTTACAGCCATAGGATACAATGTCATTCAAATAGGACCTATGCCAACGCCCGCGATTGCGTTTTTGACGGAAGATATGCGTTGTGATGCGGGCATTATGATTTCAGCTTCGCACAATCCTTACTTTGACAACGGCATTAAATTTTTTGACGCTCACGGCAACAAGCTGGGCGAAGCAGCCGAAGCGCAGATAGAACGCATTTACGCTGATGACAAACTCATTCAAAGAGCCAAAAGCAAGGAAAACGCCATAGGACAAAGCAAGCGAATTGACGATGTCATCGGGCGTTACATAGTAAGTATCAAAAACTCTTTCCCTAAAAACCTTACTTTGAAAAGCTTGCGCGTGGTGCTAGATGTGGCAAATGGGGCAGCTTACAAGGTCGCACCTACTATTTTCAAAGAACTTGGCGCTGAGGTCATAGTGCTAAACGACAAGCCAAACGGGCTTAATATCAACGAAAATTGCGGGGCTTTGCACCCTATGAATTTAGCCTTAGAGGTGAAAAGGTTGCGCGCTGATGTTGGTTTTGCCTTTGATGGCGATGCAGATAGGCTTGTGATAGTCGATGAAAAGGGCGAAGTGGCAAATGGAGATAGCGTTTTGGGCGTGCTGGCGGTGTATCTTAAAGAACAAGGCAAGCTAAATTCCGCTGTGGTAGCCACTATAATGAGTAACGGCGCTTTAAAAGAGTTTTTAAACGCCCATAAAATCGAGCTTGCTACCTGTGCTGTGGGCGATAAATTCGTGCTTGAAAAGCTCAAAGAGCTTGGAGGCAACTTTGGTGGCGAGCAAAGCGGGCATATAGTCTTTACAGACTATGCTAAAACGGGCGATGGGCTAATCGCAGCCTTGCAGTTTTCAGCCCTAATGCTCACCAAAAAGCAAAGCGCAAGCAAGATTTTAAGCGTTATCAAGCCTTATCCTCAGCTTTTAACGAATTTAAAAGTAAGCGAAAAAAAGGATTTAAGCAAGCTCAGAGGCTTAAAAGAGCTTGAAAAAAGCCTTAAAGACAAGGGCGTAAATTCGCTTTTCCGCTACTCAGGCACTGAAAATCTCATTCGCTTGCTTTTGGAGGCAAAAGAGGGCAAAAATTTAGAAAGCCAGATGAAAGAAGTGATAAGTTTTTTCAAAAAGGCTTTAAATGATTAGCCCAAATTCAGCACAAAATTCACTTAAAAAGGCTCAAAATGCTTAAAAAAATCGTTGCGTTTGTCTTTGCTTTTACGCTTATTTTTATCATCGACCAAGGCGTCAAATACTACACGCTCCATACTCTGTGCGACAGCAATATCATCAAAGATGGCAAAATTTTAATGCAAGAAGGCGATGAGCTTTTCACCCAAAACAGCTGCGCGGGCAAGAGACAAGGCGAGTATATCAGCCTTGTCGGCACGCTTAACACGGGCGTGGCGTTTTCTATGTTTAGCGGTAAGGAAGAGCTGAAATTCGTGCATTTGGGGCTTTTGGTGTTGCTGCTTTTGTATTTGCTTTGGCAACGCAGGTTTTTCAGCGACCACTTAATCGCCTTTGCCTTGCTTTTTGGGGCGGGTTGTTCTAATTTATTTGACCGCTTTATTTATGGCGGGGTTGTGGATATGTTTTTTTGGCACAAGTGGTTTGAATTTGCGGTGTTTAATGTCGCCGATGCGACTATAAATTTGAGTGTCGCTCTCATTTTAATCAAAGAATTATTTTTTCGCAAAAAGCGACATTATGAAGAAAATTTTAGCTAAAATTCACTCAAAAGGGGGACAAAATGGACTTTTTAAATAATTATTATCAAATCATCAAAGCCTTGCATTTTTTGGCTTTTGTATCGTGGATGGCGGCACTTTTTTATATGCCACGCCTTTTTGTGTATCACACAGAAAACAAAGACAACGCCGACTTTGTGCGGGTTGTGAAGGTGCAAGAACGCAGGCTTTACAAGGGCATACAAGTGCCTGCTATGCTTGGAGCGGTGATTACAGGCGGTGCTATGCTTTGGGCGCACTGGGAGTTGCTGATGGTTGCGCCATCGCCTTATGTGCCGTTTTTTCACATTAAGCTCGCTTGTGCCTTGCTTTTGCTGGTGTATCATTTCAGCACGGCGCACTATTTAAAGCAGTTGCGCAATGATAAATGCACCAAAAGCGGCGTGTTTTTCCGCGCTTACAACGAAGTGCCGACCTTGCTTTTTATCGGTATCGTGTTTAGCTTTGCGCTGGCAAAGGTGCTTTGATAAGTTGAGTAAATTCGCGCTTTAAGATGAATTTTTGCTCGGTTGAGTAAATTTACGCTTTAAGATGAATTTTTAGCGAATTTGCGCCCTTAAATTTATCGCATTTGATTAGCCCCAAAAAGGGGCTAAATGCTTTCAAAGCTCTGGCTTTGGTGTGTTTTGCGTTGAAGCTGGCAGCTGTGGATAAGTGATAGCAGGCTTTTTGCCGCTTAAAGTCAGCAAAAATTTCTCTATGCTCTTTGCCTCAGCCTCCGAGATTTCAATACTATCAAATCGCCCTTGCAAACCTTTTAAAACAGCATTGCTATCATTTACAAGCTTTTTAAAAAGGCTTCCAAAGCCAAAATTTCATCTCTTGTTAAATTTAGCTTTTTGATGAGCGGGTCGGTTTTTGGCAAAAGCGGGTCGTTTTCCGTGCCTTTTTCCACAGCCACAGGAAAGCCTGCGTTATACATATTTATCACGCCTATGAGATGAGGAAACAGCCCGCCGTGCATATAAGGCGCAGTGCGAGAGACACTCACAAGGCTTGGGGTTTTAAATTTGCCCACATCGGCTGGATTTTTCGTAACTTCATACCGCCCTAAATCCTGCAACTTACGCCCATAAAAAGACAAGCCGATATTATGATATTTATTATCGCTCAACATTGCTCCATAATGGCAGTTCATACACTCGCCCTTGTTGCGAAATATATCAAGCCCCCAAAGCTCTTTATCGCTCAAAAAACGATAATCCCCATTTAAAAAAGCGTTAAAACGGCTATTTTTAGGCACGACAAAACTTCTTTCATAAGTAGCTATGGCTTTGGCTATGTTGTTTATGTTGATGAGTTTTCTTGCAGTTTCAAGCTCTTGGCTTGGAAATTTGGCAACCAAATTCTTGTCGATTTTGATTTCATCTCTTAAAAAACTGCGCAATCTTTTTGTAGCATTTTGCTCAAAAAGTTGTGGAAAATACTTTTTCCAAAGCCCTTGTTTGCTTTCATCGCCAAAGGCTGCTACAAAAAGTGGATAGTATTCTGTGGCGTTTTTTATGGCGTTTTGGGCATTTTCAAGGGTATTTGCCATTTCTTTTGGGTCGGTTATGGGTCCTAGTGCTTGCTCTTCAAGACTTTTTGCCCGTCCGTCCCAAAAAAGCTCGTCAAAAAAGGCTGCCATTTGAATGTTTGGCGCATTTCGCCTCCCTCTTTGTCTGTCGTGTCCGTAAGAAAGTTTCAAGCCGTCAGTAAAGGCTAACTCTTGGTTGTGGCAGTTTTGGCAAGAGATTTGCCCGCTTTTTGAAAGGCGTGGGTCCTTAAAAAGTCGCAAGCCTAAAAACGCCTTAATGTCGCTGTAAGCGTTGTTTGCAGGAAATGGTGGCTCTTTAAATGGCTCAAATTCACGCCACTCTTTTACCACGCTTTCATCAAGCTTTGGTTTGTCCCACTCGCTAACAGGGCGGGCGTAAAGGGCGCGGTATTTGCTTAAATTCTGCTCGCTTTGGTTGCTTGCGGTGTTTGGCTCGTTTTGCCCCATAAATTTAGCCAAAAGCGCCACTATACAAGCTAGCGATAAGCCTAAAAGTATGGCTAGGATTTTGTTTGTTTTCATTTTTGTCCTTTCGTTTTTTAACTTAACATTTGCCCATAATGCTTTATTTTGTCATATTAAGTGTTATTAAAATATCCATAAATCAGCATTTAATAATCCATTCTCCGTTTTGTAGATACTTCGCTACGCTCAGTATGACAAGACAAGTCAGTATGACAATGTTTTTTTAGATTGCCACGCTCATTTCATTCGCTCGCAATGACGCACTCATTCTATTTTCAATACTTATACCCAAATTGTAGCCAAAACTGCCTTCCCACATCATACACAGGGTAAGCCGCACTTGCGCTCAAAATGCTGCCTGTTGCCATATTGCCATTTGCCCCTGAAATAGTCGTTTCGTTCTTTAAATTTAAGACATTGATTATATCGACATTTGTGTAGAAAGTCCCAGCTTTGCCAAGCATAAATTCAACTCCCGCGCGCATATCCCAAGTAAATGCGCCTTTGAAATGGTATTTGCCATATTGCCTCATCTTGTTGCCTATGGTGGTGTTATAATTTGGCGAACGAGTATTTAACAACACCATTCTATCATAGCCTGAGCGGTAGCGAAAGAAATTATTCCACAAAAGCCTTGTAAAACCTAGTTTCATCGTTTGCGTGGTGCTTAGCCTTAAAGTCCAAGGGCGCGCGAAATTTTCAGTAGGTCGCTCGCTGTATTTGATAATCTTGCCATCATAGTAAATGTCAGGGTCATCGATGTAAGTTTCATCAGCTGCGAAAGGATTATAAGCCCTATTTACAGCTGTATAATCAAAGGCAAATAAAAAGTGATGATACACATTAAGCGTTTTGAAAGGCTCGGTGTTTTCTATGCTTGCGGTGATAATGTCGCTTTTTGAGCTGCCCTCGTTGGTGTAGTAGTATCCCTTGCTAGAACTTCCCCTTTGGATTATCTCATCTTTGCCCTGTCTGTTTATGTATTTGGCGTTAAAATTCACAAGCCCTATATCTTGGCTTATCCCTACCATAACTTCATCGCTGTATGGTATGTCAAGCCTGTTAAATTTATACTGTGATTTTGCGCTCACATCACTTTCTACCCAAGGCGAGTTTATATCTGCGCGAGTGAGATTTTTTGTCGCTGCTAAAATGCTGTCATAAAGTCTGTATGAGAAGAGGTTGCGCCCATAATAGCGGTTTGCTCCAAAGCTTAGCCTTGTGTCAAAGCCCCCCCCCCTGCTCCAAGGTGCGATATAAGATAAGCTTAAACGCGGTGCGGCTGTGCCTTTATCCATATAGCTGTCTCCATCGACACGAAGCCCAAGTCTAGCATTCATTTCGCCTATTTTAGCATAATCAAAAAGCCTAATATCTTCCTCGACATAAAAGGCATAAGATAAAACATCAAGTTTGGTAAGGCTTTTTTTGATGACATTTAAGGCTTTTATGTATTGTCCGTTTAATGCAGCAATGTTGTTTGCGGCTGTTGTCGTGGCAGTAGAGCATAAAGGCACACCAAACAAATCCACACCACCGCAAGCTACACCAGCTCCTAATTCTTCAACATATCTGCCCTTTGTCGCTGCGCTGTAAGTGTTGTAATAATAATCATCAAGTATTTCTCTATTGACATACTGATAGTCAAATTCTGCGCCCACTCGTATCTTTAAAAATTCAGCCAAATCAAAATTCATATCACTTTTATAGCTTAGGCTGTGTTGCATTTGCTCTACATTGCTCACGCCACCTTCCATTGAGTAGCCAGATGAAGTTGCCGCCCAATTTTTATCCAAAGCCGAGTGCCTCCAAGTAAGAAAATAATTCTTATCACTTTGGCGTGAATTTTGCAAAAGCGAGTAGCCAAGCTGATTAGTCCAAAGTCCTAATCCTGTCTCCCACAAGCCCTTTAAACCAGCTTGATAACCCCCTGTTTGCATAGTGTAAAACGAGTCTTTTGCAATGCCGTTAAAATAGGTGTTAAACTGCGGCATATAGCCTAAATTTGCCTCCAAGCTAAAATCACTTGTTACATTATAAAACGCTTTTAAATAATAATTATCACTGATTCTTTTTTGCTCTCTTGTATCAAAGGCTTGTGTGGGGTTAAAGTATTGATTTGCCGTAGTGTAGCCATTTAAGGGAATATAAGAGCGAGTGGTGGAAAACGCACCGATAATGCTAAATTTGTCATTTGCCCAGCCTTCAATGCTTGCTTTGACTAAATGCTTGCTGAATTTGGGTTGAAATTTCTCGTCCGTGCTGTTTGCTAAATTTTCTTCAAATTGTTCGCCTATGTGATATTGAGTGAGTTTGTCGCTTGTGTGCTGATAGCTTATGTCAAAATGCCAGCCGTCTCGTCTTGGGTTGCGGACATTTGCCTCGACAACACCGCCTGTAAAGCCTCCATAAGCTGCGCCTATGTTAGAATCAAGCACCACAATGCTTTCAAGCAAGCTTGTATCTATGTTAAAGCCTTGACTTCGTTGCCCGCCACGCAAACCTTGACTAGCCCCACCACTGCTGCCGCTTGCATTGCTTGCGGGGTCTAAATCGTTGTTCATATTAAAGCCATCAAGCTGAAAGTTGTTTTGATAAAAAAGCCCACCGCTTATGCTTATGTTTGCAGGGTCGATTTCGCCCGGCGTATTTGAGCTAAGCTGTGCGTTATCAAACTGCACATTTGGCAAGACTTTAAGCGCACTTGTAATGTCGCCGTTGCCATTTGGGGCTGAATTTAAGGCGTTTTTATCCAAAGAACTGCCTGAAAGATACTTAATCACAGGATTTGGCGCACTTATAACCGTAGCTGGCAACTCATAAGTTGCCGTCAAATCCACGCCACTTTGCGAGCGCGTAGTGTTTTGCTCTGTGTTTGAATTTACGCTTGCGGTGTGTGCGTTTTGAGCCTCATTTGCCTCATCGGCAAAAAGGCTTGTGGCTACAAGCAAGATAAAGGCTTTGGTTTTCATTTTTGTTCCTTTATAAAATGTAAATTTTTACTCTATAAATTTGAGTGCGAATTTTTGCTCTCAAATTTGAATGAGAAAAATTTTGATGAAATAATAATATAAATTTTCAAAATTTAAGCTTAAAAATTTATAAATTTTGAAAATTTTTTTCAAAATTATTTAAAAATTTGCTTAAATATAGATTTTATATAGTTTTAAAAATTTATAAAAATGATAAACTTTATAAAAATATAATTTTCATATAATAATAAGCTATATTATTTTGATAAAGCTAAAAAAATTTTTATTTATTTAAAAGCTCAAAGCGAGCTACCATCAAGATAGCTTGTCACGCTCGTGTGTTTGCTATACTTGCAATGTCAAGCAAACATACTTTGTGCGCCACTTCAACCCGCTTATAATGGCGACATATCAGGCAAAATTCAGCCCAAAGCTAAATTCATCTAAAATTCAGCACAAACACTTGAATTTTAAGCAAATTCAGCGAATTTCATCTCAAATCTCAGCAAAAAATTCAAATTTTTGCCCTTTTCATTTACTTTATGATTAAATTTTTTTCATTACAATGCAAAAAATTCAAATTTTAAGGACAAAAATGCAAAAGCACACCCAAATCAAAGGCTTTGAAAAGTTCAAAATCATCATCATTTTGGCGCTTATGTCATCTATCGCGCCGCTTTCAACCGATATGTATTTGCCAGCACTCCACAAGGTGCAGCAAAGTTTCGCCACTACGCCCTTTCTCACTCAGCTTTCTTTGGCGGCGTTTTTTGTCGCCTTTGCTTTGGGGCAGCTGATTTATGGACCATTAAGCGATATTTTTGGGCGCAAAAAGCCCTTGTATGTGGGGATTGCGCTTTTTATGCTCTCGTCTTTAAGCTGTGTGCTGGTTGATTCTGTGTATGCTTTTATCGCTTTGCGCTTTTTTGAGGCTTTGGGCGGGTGTGCGGGCGTTGTCATCGCCCGTGCCATAGTAAATGACTTGTTTGAGCTTAAAGAAGCCGCAAGCATTTTCGCGCTGATGATGGTAGTAAGCTCGCTCGCGCCTATGCTCTCGCCTGCTTTTGGCTCGGTTTTGCTTGAATTTTTCTCGTGGCAAAGCATTTTTTTCGTGCTGTTTATGCTCGGTATTTTGCTGCTTTTTTTGCTTGTTTTTGCCTTAAAAGAGAGCGCAAAAGGCGTTGGCAGGGTTAAATTCTCACGCGCTGAAATCATAAAAAGCTACAAAGCCGTGCTTTTGGACAAACTTTTCGTGCTTTACGCGCTGGCTGGGGCTTTGGCGATGGGCGCAATGTTTGCTTATATCACGGGTTCGAGCTTTGTTTTCACGGGCTTTTTTGGGCTGAGCGAGCAGCAGTATGGCGTTTTGTTTGGCATAAATGCGATTAGCTTCGTGCTTTTTGCTAACATTAACGCAAGGCTTGTTTTAAAGCACTCTCCTTATGTCATCTTGCCAAAAGCCTTTGTGGCAATGTTTGCGCTCAGCATTGTGCTTGTCGTGTCGGCGTTTTTTGTGGGAAATTTTTGGTTTTTTGAAATCGCTTTGTTTTTCATCATCGGAATGCTGGGCTTTTTAATGCCAAATATCACCACTCTTGCGATGGCGCGCTTTGCAAGCAATCATTCAGGCACGGCGTCTGCGGTGCTTGGCACGACTCAGTTTGCCTTTGCGGGCGTTGTGAGCTTTATCGTGGGCATTTTAAATGCGAATTCGCCCGTGTTTTTAGGCTCTGTGATGGCTGCGTGCTGCTTTGTAGCGGCTTTGTGCTATGCCTTTGTCAAAAGGCGGATTGATTAACGCAACTTTGCTATGATAAGGCTAAATTTTTGAAAGGAAAATGATGAAAAAACTTATTGTAAGCGTGTTTGCGTTTTGTTCTTTGAGCTTTGGCATTAGTGTTGGGGGCTTTGAGTTAAGCCCAGAAGTGGGCGCGGGCGTGCAAAAGGTTAGCACAAACGGCAGCAGTCGCTACGACTGGTCGGCTCACGCGCGCTTGTGGGTAGGTGTTTCAAATTTTATTGTCGCCCCACAATTTAAATACACGAGCATAAATGACGGCTTGCAAAGCCTAAAAAACACGCAAGCGGGCGTTTCAGCGGGCTATAAGCTCGATTTAGTGGTGCTTTCAGCCACGCCTTATGTGGGCTTAAACTACTCAAATTTCGACAAATACTACGATGACACGCTGGCTTTTAATGCAGGCGTTCGGGTAAATCCAGCGATTTTGCCCTTTTCTTTGGGCGTGGAGTATGAGTTTCAAAACCCAAACGATTTTTACGGACGGCGTCAAAAAATGGAGTCCGTGCGTTTTAGCGTGGGATTGAGTTTTTAAGGGCAAGTTTTCGCCTTTAAAAAGCTAAATTTAAGCCTTAAAAGGGCTTAAATTCACGCTTTGCTCTTTTAGCACTCAAATTTCTTGGTAGTTTCATCTTGCCCTTTGTTTTTAAACTCACAAATTCGCTTTTGCTATGCAAAATTCACTCTGCAAACTCGATTCACTCCGCTCTTGGCTGATTTTTGAGCGTTTCATCGTAGTTGATTTCAGCCTTTTTGCCTACAAATCTTTTTCTGTTTGCGTTAAATTCAGCGTTAAAAAGGCTTCTTTGTGGCTCAAAGCCCGAAATTTCAAAGCCCGCTATGTCGATGATGGCGTGGATTAAATCATCTATCATAAAGGGCTTTTTCGTGGCATTTTTAATCCGCGCGTAAATTTCAGGGTGTTTGGCGCGAAATTCATCGCTTACATACACGACAAAGGGGATTTCTAGCATAAAACGCGTGATTTTGCTGTCCGTTCGTAAGGGCGCATTGCCCGTGTCAAAGACATCATCGCCGTGGTCGCTTATATAAAGCACTATGCTATCGCTGTTTGCAAAGCGTTTGATGATTTCGTCCAAAATAAAATCCGTGTATAAAATGGCATTTGCGTTTTGTGCTATGGTTTGCTTGCCCATTGTGCTGTGTATGTCTTGTGCTTTGAAGCGTTCAAATTCCTTTGGGTAGCGGTTAAAATAATGAATGTGATTGCCCATCAAATGCAAACTTATAAAAAGGCTTTTGTTCTTATCTTGCGCGCTCAACACCTCGTCTAAAATCGGCAAAATCGCCCCGTCTGGCTTCATCGTGTCAAGGCTGTTGCCTGCCTTGCTGCTACTCGTCCAGTGCAACTCATCGCTACGGCTAAATATAGTCGTGGTTGCCTTGCTCCAAAGGCTGAACTGCTCTTGGTTTGAGATAACTATGCTTTTGTAGCCGCCAAGTTTCATTGTGTCGATAAGGTTTAAATAACGATACCACGGCGTTTGAATGTCATCTTGGTTCGCAAAGCTAAGCACCTGCGAGAGCGACTCAAATGTCGTTACCTGCGTGGAAATGACATTGTCGAAAATAAAAAGATTGTTTGGTTTTTCAGCACTCAAACGGGCGAAATTTGGCGTGTTGGGAAGATAATAGCCATAAATTTGCATTAAATTGCGTTGTGCTGACTCGCCGATGATGAGAATGATATTTTGAATTTGCTTATCTTTTGGGGCTTTGGTGAAATTTATGTCTTTGATAAATTCGGCGAAATTTGCGTCAAGTTCTTTGTATTCGTTCATCGCCCCGAGTATAAAATCAAGCGAGCCTTTAACCGAGCTTGTGGCGTTGTAGATGACATCGCTTGTTCGCTCATAATGCGGGCGCAAGCGGAAAATATGCACGGCGATTAGGGCGATTAAAAGCGTGAGAAAGACTATCCAAAAAATCTTTAATGCCCCCCCCCCCCCGTGAGTGAGCTTTGTAAAGATGACATTACCATAACGATAAACAAGCGCCAAAACACCAAGCGTTAAAAGTGCTAAAACGCCAAATTTTAAGCTCAAATACTCGCCCAAAAATTCACGCGTTTCATTTGGATCACTTTGCAAAGCCACGCCAACAAGGTGTTCGTTGAGCGTGCCGCCAAAATTCAGCACTAAAAAGAGATTTACGATAAGCAAAAGCACGCTAGCTAGCGTAACGATGAGAACAAAGGCGTTTTTTACGCGCTTAAATGGCACATAATAAATCAAGCAAAACGCCATAAAATAGGTGCAAAAAAGCATAGCCTCTCTGTAAAAAAACGAATACCACCAGTAGCTATCGAAAAGTTTAGGGATATTATAAAACTGCGCCAAAGCGATATAAAGGGAGTTTAGCACGAGCAAAAGGGCGAAATTTTTAGCAAAAAAGCTGTCCTTAAAAAACACCATCATCGATAATCCTTGAATTTTTAGGGCAAATTATAGCGAATTTTGCTAATGTTTTTACAACAAACGCTTTTTGGGCTTGAAAATTCACATTTTTGGGCTTGTTTTTTTGAGAATTCGCACTCTTTTAACGGGCTTTTAAATCCGTAGCATTTTTTATGAATTTAAATTCACGCTTTTTTGAGTTTGTTTTTGCAAATCGTATCATTCTTTATGGCTTGCCTTTTTTAAATCGCACTATTTTTGTGAGCTTTTTAAAATTCACATTAAAAAAGCTCAAAATAACAAGAATTTGTTTGTCATACTGAACTTTGCGTAGCAAAGTGAAGCATCTCAAAATACTTGCCATACTGACTTGTCGTGTTACACTTGTAAATTTTGTCATACTGAGCGCAGCGAAGTATCCACGAATTTAAAGTGTGGATTTTTAGCCTTAAATTTAAAGTGTGTCTTAAATTTCTTTGGATTTTTCGCTACGCTCAAAATGACAAAATTCGTCCGTCATTTTCAAATGGATTTTTCGCTCGTTTCACTCACTCAAAATGACAAGGGTGCGCCGTCTTTGCAAGTGGATTTTTTTGCTACGGCTTGCGCCTTGCAAGCCACATCAAAAAAGCAAGCGTTGCCGTAATTCAAACTCGCCAAATTTCGCCCTTACATCCACTCCAAAACCTGACTCAACTCTGTGGTTACAAAGCATTTTAGCCCCACTTCTTCAAGCGGTTTAGCAGGGATTATCGCGCTTTTAAATTTCTGCATAGCCGCTTCTTTAAGGCGCACATCAAGGCTAAACACCTCTCTTATCTCGCCATTTAGGCTCAGCTCGCCGATAAACACGCTATCCTTGCTTAATGGGCGGTTCTTAAAGCTCGAAATTATCGCCGCTACCACCGCCAAATCAGCCGCCGTTTCGCTGATTTTCACCCCGCCGCTTACATTCACAAAAACATCATAATGCCCCAAATTTAGCCCCAACTTTCGCTCCAAAAGCGCCAAAAGCATATCAAGGCGGTTTTTTTCATAGCCTGTGGAACTGCGTTTGGGGTAGCCACTTTCGCACACAAGAGCCTGAATTTCAAGCACCAACGCACGCGAACCCTCCATAACCACGCCCAAAGCACTGCCAGCCACAGCCTTGCCCCGCGTGAAAAAGCGGTTTGCTATGTCCTTTGCGCTCACAAGCCCCTTTGCGCTCATCTCAAAAATCCCAACCTCGCTCGTGCCGCCAAAGCGGTTTTTAAAGCCACGCAAAAGCCTGATTTCCTTTGTCGCATCGCCCTCAAAATAAAGCACCACATCAACCATATGCTCCAAAACGCGCGGACCAGCGATGGCGCCGTCTTTTGTGATATGTCCGATGATGAAAATGCTGATATTGCGCGCTTTGCTTACTCTCATCAGCTCAAAAGTAATCTCGCGCACCTGAGTGAGTGAGCCAGCGGCGGAGGCGACTTTGTTAGAATAAAGCGTTTGTATAGAATCCACGATGAGAATTTCAAATTCGCCCTTATGCAGCTCTTCTAAAATGTCCTCCAAACAAAGCTCTGTGAGCAAAAAAAGGTTTTTGTCATTTGCTTCAAGCCTATCAGCTCGCAGTTTGATTTGACTCTTGCTTTCCTCGCCGCTTACATACAGCACTTTTTTGCCACTTCGCGCTAAATTTGCGGCGATTTTCAGCAAAAGCGTTGATTTACCAACGCCCGGACTTCCGCCTATCAGCACAAGCGAGCCTACAACCAAGCCTCCGCCCAAAACCAAATCAAGCTCAATGTCGCCCGTTACAAGCCTTTGAAAGTTTTCAATCTCCACTTTTTCAATGCAAACGGCACTGCTGCTGCCCTTGCTTGCCTTTGAAAGCTCTTTTAAAACAGCGATTTGCTCGGCTTTTAGCTCCACAAAGCTATCCCAAGCACCGCATTCTGGGCATTTGCCTACCCATTTGCTTTGCTGATTGCCACAGGCTTGACACTCAAAAATGATAGTTTTTTTCGCCATATTTGTCCTTTTTAAGAGTAAATTTTACTCAAATTTGCTTTGTTTTTTGCTTAAATTTTTCAAAGTTTTGCTCGAAATACCCTTTTTTCAAGCTTTTGTTGGATTGCGGCGTGATGAGTTGTAGCCCTTATAGGCTTTAAACTTTTAAGCTCACAAAACGGGCGCAAATTCAGCCCTTTGAGCCACTTTTCAGTGAGCTTTTTAGCTCGCTTGCTGCCTTTCTTGCTAGCTCATCGCAACGCTCGTTAAATTCGTGTCCATCGTGAGCTTTCACCCAAAAAGCCGTGATTTTATGGGGCTTTGCCGCGTGCAAATACTCTTTCCACAAAGGCACATTTTTTTTGCCCTTAAAGTCCTTTTTCACCCAGCCAGCAAGCCATTCGTTGATACTTTGCACCATTAAATTTGAGTCTGTGTAAAGGGCGATTTCGCAGGGTTCTTTCAGCGCGTGCAAGGCTTCGATGATGGCGCGCAGCTCCATTTGGTTGTTTGTCGTGTCTTTTTGTGCGCCAAAGCCTACTTTTTCACGCTCCCCATAACGCAAGATATACGCCCAGCCCCCACAGCCCGGGTTGTCAAGGCAAGAGCCGTCCGTGTAAAGCTCAACGCGCTTCATCGTCTCTTACTTCGTAAAGGATTTTGCAGCCGCCAAACTCGTAGCAAATCGGGCAGTGGTAGAAAAAAAGCGGCATTTGGTTTTTGCAATGCGTGCAAACATACGAAAAACTGAGCCTTGCTTTAAAGTCGTTGTCATTGAGAATTTCAAGCATTTTAAGTTTGGGGTTTGTAAAGGCGTAGTTTTGGCGTTTAGGGGCGAGCTTCATCGCACAAAACAGCTCAAAATAAGCATTGTCGTCCAAAAAAATCGCCCTTTTGCCCTTGTAAAGTAAGTCAATCACAAGCTCAAATTCAGCGTGAATTTCCGCTCCATTTTCGAGCAAAAATCTTTTCACAAGCTCGTTATTTTTGTAGCTTTTGGGGCTTTGGGCTGAATTTTTGGGGGCTGAATTTAAGTCTTTTGAATTTAAATTTAAAGTTGAATTTGAATTTTCTAAATTTAAATGCAAATCTTTTGAATTTAGATTTGAAGTCTCTAAATTTGAATTTAAATTTTTTGAATTTTTAGCCTTTGAATTTAAATCGCTTGAATTTAAAATTGCTAAATTTTCGCTTTTTAAGGCTGAATTTGGAGCGTTTAGGGCTAAATTTTGGCTTCTTTTGTCATCAATGCTTAAATTTTTCTCTCCCAAAGCCCCGCTTTGTGCGCCGTTTTTCAAAGCTATGACATTGATAAACTCGCGTTCTTTGCTCACTTCACAGCCTAGTTCAAAGAGCGCGTCAAGGCTTTGCAGCACTTCACCGTATCTTTTAAGGCGCAAATACACTATTTTCAGCAGTTTGAGCGCCTTTTCGTTGCGCGGGCGCAGGTTAAGCGCGTTTAAAAGCACTTCAACGCTTCTTTGCAAAAAGCCAGCGCGAAAATAAACCTCAGCTAAATCATAAAAAATCGCCTCTTGCTCGCCCTTGTCCTTTATCTTTTCAAGGGCGATGAGATAGATTTGTATGGCTTTTTCAAACTCGCCGCTTTTGGTGAAAATGCCAGCTAAAAAGTGCAGATTTTCAAGGCTAAGAGAGCTTGCGCGCAACAAATCCTTGTGTTCGTCCGCTATGTCAAATTTTTTGATAAAGCCTTCAAGCCCCTTTTTTTGGCTTTTTGATGAGAGTGTGCGCCACGCATAGTGCAGCACAGCCACTACCAGCACGAGTGCGACAAGCACCAAAAGCCCAAACATAGGGTCTCTGTATTCAACGAAAAAAAAGTCCATTCACAAGCCTAACTTTGCAAAATTTGCGAAATTTTTGTGGCATTATAGCTAAAATTTGTTATAATGCCTACAAAAAAGGACAGCTTATGCCACGCCCCACAAACAAAAGCGATTTAATCAAAGCCGCAAATGATGAATTTACCAAGCTTTGCGCGCTTTTAGACAGCACGCCAAAAGAGCTTTTAAAAAGCGATTTTAAAAACGCCCTGCCCAAAAATGTGCGCGACAAAAACGCCCGCGACATACTCATACACCTTTATGAGTGGAGCAAAATGCTTGAAAATTTCATCACAAACAACCTTGAATTTAAGGGCGAAAATGCCTTGCCAAAGCCCAAAATCACGCCATTTCTCCCAAGCCCTTATAATTTTAGAACCTATCCTAAACTCAACATTGAGCTGTGGCAAAAGCACCAAAATACGAGCTTTGACGAGGCTTATGCGAGCTTAAAACAAAGCCACGAGCGCGTTTTAAAGCTGTTAAGCAGGCTCAGCGAAAAAGCCTTATTTACAAAGGCTCATTTTGCTTTCACGCTTACTTCAAGCCTTGCAAGCTATGCGATTTCAAGCACTTCAAGCCATTATGCTTGGGCGATAAAACAGCTTAAAAATGGCTTTAAGGCTAAATGACAAAGTGTTTCATTAACCAAAAATAGCTAGAATTTGCCCTCAATCAAATGGGTGAAAATTCCGCACAAATTCACAAAAAGGACACAAAAATGGAACTCATTTCTACTTCTGCGATTATCGCACTTGTAGTGCTTGCAGTCGTTGTGGCTACGATATTTTCGGGGCTTAAAATAGTCGGGCAAACCGACATTTACATAGTTGAGCGGCTTGGCAAATACCACAAATCCCTTTACGGCGGGCTAAATTTAATCATACCTTACATAGATAGAGTTGTAGCAAAGGTTACGAGCAAAGAACAGCTCATAAATATGGGACAGCAGGCGATTACAAATGACAATGTCAGCATTTTTGTCGATGGCATAGTCTTTGTAACGGTTATGGACGCTAAAATGGCGACTTATGGGGTAACGAACTATCAAATGGCGATTGAAAACCTTGCCGTTACGACACTTCGGGGCGAGCTTGGCAAGATAACGCTTGATGAAGCCTTTTCAAACCGCGACAAGCTCAATGCCGCCTTGCAAGTGGCTTTGGGCGAGGCGGCTTTTAACTGGGGCGTGAAAATTATGCGCGTGGAGATTAGTGAAATCTCCGTAGGCAAGGACATACAAGAAAGTATGAACCAGCAAATGAAAGCCGAGCGCGACAAACGCGCCATCGAGTTAAAGGCGGAGGCTGAAAAACAGGCTCAAATTCGCAACGCAGAAGCCTACAAACAAGAGCAAGTCCTGCAAGCTGAGGCGATAGAGCGAATGGCTGATGCGCGCAAATACGAGCAAATCGCGCTTGCACAAGGGCAAGCTGACGCCATAAGGCTCATCAATGACGAGATGAAAAAAAGCCCACTAGCGGCTGAATTTTTACTCACAAAGGACAGAATCAGCGCATTTACCGAGCTTTCAAAAAGCACGAGCAAGGACAAAGTCATCGTGCCTTATGAAACGGCTGAATTTATCGGCTCATTGTCCGTTATCAAGGACTTTTTAAAGGATAAATAATGATAGAAGCCTTGTTATCTAGCGATTTAGCCGTGCAAACTATGTGGCTTTTCATCATCGCTGGGGCGTTGCTGCTGTGTGAGCTTTTTGTGTTTAGCTATTTTTTGCTTTTTATCGGCGTGGGCGTGGCGGCAACGGGCGTTTTGAACGCTTTTGGCGCATTTGGTTCGCTCGCGGCTCAGCTCATAAGCATAGTCGTTTGCTCTTGCCTTGCGCTTGTATCGTTGCGCCCGCTCATCAAACGCTTTTCAAAGCCTAAGGACAACTATGTCGAAAATGCGAATTTAAGACTTAAAATCGGTGCAAAAGCAAAAGTCGTAGAAAATGGTATCATCGAATGCAACGGCACGATGTGGAAAAGCGACACAGGCAAGGCAAAGGTAGGCGACATAGTGCAAATCGTGGATTTTAGGGACAATGTCGCGGTTGTAGAAAACGCGAGTAAGTAGGCGTAAAGGCTAGCGGCTTAACGGAGCGCGAAATTTAAGGCAGAGTTAGCAAAAGTGGCGTTAAGCAAAAGGCTTGATTTGCTTAAATTTTTGGCAATTTTAGCTAAAAATTTGTCTTTTCTTGCTAGAATTTGCAAGTTTAATGCGCCACGACAAAAGTGGCATTTCAGCAAAATGCGAAAAAATTTAAAAAAAGCGGAGAAAAAATGCAAAGACAAATCATCACTTACCCTGACAAAAGGCTGTTTGAGCGTTCTTTAAAGGTGCAAAATTTTGACGCGAATTTGCACGCCTTACTTGATGATATGTATGAAACGATGATAAGTGGCAATGGCATAGGGCTTGCGGCGATTCAAGTGGCTGAGCCTTTGCGGATATTTTTGGCGAATTTGCCCGATGAAAATGATGAGATAAAAAAAGAAAATTTGCTTGAATTCATAAACCCCGAGCTTGAATTTATCGGCACTGAAAAGATACTTTGCAATGAAGGCTGTTTGAGCGTGCCGAATTTTTTTGAAGAAGTTGAGCGTTATAAAAGCGTGCGCGTGCGTTATCAAGACCGCTTTGGCAAGGCGCAAAGCCTTGAAGCAAGCGATTTGCTCGCTGTTGTCTTGCAGCACGAGTTTGAGCATTTGGACGGGCATTTGTTCATCGAGCGGCTTAGCTACTCGCAAAAAAAGCTCTTTGAAAAGGAATTTAAAGCCGCCCAAAAGGCAAAAAAGAGTGGCAAAACGCTAAATTCAGGCGTTGCAAAAGCACAAAGTGCGCCAAAAGCCCCGCTAAAAGATAGAATCCGCCCCAAAGAGAGCAAGTGAAAAAGCTCAAAAGCGTGAGTTTAGGCGATGAGCTGTGTATCATCGATGTAGAAAGCACTTTTACAAGGGGTTTGCCCGGTTTTAGCATAGTAGGACTGCCAAATTCAGCCATCAAAGAAAGCACCGAGCGCATAAAAGCCTGCTTGATGAGCAAAAACTACGCCTTTCCCGCCCAAAAAATCACCATAAATTTAAGCCCCTCAGGCATACCAAAAAACGGCTCGCATTTTGATTTAGCGATGGCGATTTTGATTTTGCTGCAAAAGCAAGAAAATTTGGAGCAAATCTTTGTTTTTGGGGAGCTTGGGCTTGACGGGGCTGTCAAAAGCACGAATGAGCTTTTTTCTTTGCTTTTGTTTTTGAGCGCAAAGGTGCAAAAAGCGCGGGTTTTGGTTCCTAAGGCTTTGGCTGAAAAAGCCGCGATGATACCGAATTTAGAAGTGTTTGTCGTGCAGGATTTGGACGAAGCGGTGGAGTTTTTTAGTCAAAATGAACGCAAAAAATTTCGCGCAAACGCCACGCACCCGCTCTTTGCTAAGCCTTTGATGATAGAAAATGAACTTTTTATCCCAAATACCAGCTTTCCTTATGATTTTAGCGACATTAAGGGGCAAGAAAACGCGAAATTTGCTTGTCTCATCGCCGCACTTGGTATGCACAACATTTTGTTTGAAGGCAGTGCGGGTAGCGGCAAAAGTATGTGTGCTAAGCGTTTGGTGTATATAATGCCGCCGCAAAGCCTAAATGAAGTGCTATTAGCTAGTGCGTATCAGTCGCTAAACTCGAAAGATAGTGAGTTTTCAAGCATTAGAGCCTTTCGCAACCCGCACCACACCAGCACAAGGGCGAGCATTTTTGGCGGCGGCACAAAGGGCGCAAAAATCGGCGAAGTAGCGCTTGCAAACGGCGGCGTGCTGTTTTTTGACGAGTTTCCGCACTTTGGCAAGGTTATCATCGAAAGCCTGCGCGAACCGCTTGAAGACAACCAAATCCTCGTCTCACGCGTGAATTCAAAGGTGAGCTATGAGACGAAATTTCTTTTTGTCGCCGCGCAAAACCCTTGCCCTTGCGGGAATTTGTTTTCGCCAACGCTGAGTTGTCGTTGCAGCGAACTTGAAATCAAACGCTACAAAAACACCATTTCAGCGGCGATTTTAGACCGCATTGACTTGTATGTGGCGATGGAAAAATCAAGTGCTGATGATAAAAGCTCGTTTAGCTCGCGTGAGCTTAGTGAGCGTGTTTTGGCGGGCTTTGTCTTTCAAAAAAAGCGCGGGCAAAAGGAATTTAACGCAAAGCTCAAAGATGAAAATTTAGCGCAAATTTGCGTGATGGACAACGATGCGCAAAGCACGCTGAATTTAGCTGTGGCGCGTTATAATCTCTCGCAAAGAGCGGTAAATAAAACGCTCAAAGTAGCTCGCACCTGCGCTGACTTGGAGCAAAGGGAGATTATCGGCAAGGCTGACATTTTAAAGGCGTTGAGTTTTAGGGTGAAATCAAATCAATGATTTAATCTTGCAGCAAGTCAAGTCTTTGCCTGCACAAATCCTGCCACGGCGAAAGCTCACTCAGCTGCACGCACGAATTTAAACTCTGTCTTTGTGCGCTAAATTCACGCCTGCGCTCGTAAATTTCACTTTGCATATAAAGGGCGCGCGCTCGTTCAGCTGGCGTGAGACGGCTTACTTTCAGCAAATCAGTCAGCACCGCCAAAGCCTCGCTGTCATAGCCGTGCAGGTTGAGCGCTGATAAATAAGCAAATTCAAGCTCGGGCGTATAGACATTGACGCCCTTTAAATTTTGATAATCAATCGCTTTTGGTGCATAAGTCAAAATAGTCGTTGTGAGATTGTTATCCACGCAGTAGCCTAAAAATTCGTTGTAAAGTTCTACCATACGATAATCCATAGGAAAGTCGTCAAGGATTTTGAGCGTAGCCATAGCTTCGTTATACTCGCCGTTTCTAAATTGTGCTAAAAATTTATAATAATACGCGCGGAATTTTTCGTCCTCACTTTTAAGCGTGCGTGAATTTAAAACAGAATTGCTTAACGCAAGGGCATTTTTATAGTCCTTATCATTTAAATCAAGCAAGGCTTCTTGCAAATCATAGTAAATTTTATCCTCCGCGCGGTTTGCGGCTATGTAAGCGCGGGCTTGCTCGGTGCGAAAGGTGCGCGTAAAACAAGCAAGCATAGCCTTTTTGTTGATGAACTTTTGGGCTAGCTCGTAGGGCGCATACTCTTCATTTAAAGCCGTTGCGCCCAAGCAATCATCAGCCTTGATGAATTCATCAAGCTTTTTTAAAGCCGAGCGGGCAAGCAAGTCTTTAAGCCCCGCATTGTCAAGCTCTTCGATAGCATTTTTATACCCCATCACCGCAGCGGTGTTGTTTTCATCATAATAAAGCATAACATCGGCTATCAAGGCTTTTGTGGCGATTTCGTTTTCATACTCGCTTTGCAGTTCCTTGTAGCGAGCGTGCAAAAAGCTGGTGTTGCTGTCTGGCAGGTTGAAAAAGACATTGTCCGCAGCCTCTTTGATGAGCGCGATATGCTCTGAATTTTTATAATCCTCCATATACAAGTCCAAATACCGCTTCGCCTTGTCGTAGCTTTTGGTTTTGCTCATCATCAAAGCTAAATTCCGCAGGGTTTGCTCATAAGTCGTATCAACATCTGTCATCGCGTTAAAGGCGAGTTCGTAAATTTCAGCGCTTGTGTCAAATTCGTTTTCCTTTGCCAAAAGTCCCGCTATGTCAAGGGCTGTGGCTTTGTCCTTGCTGAAATACTCTTTGTTAGACCTTAAAACGGTGTTTATAAGCTCCATAGCCTTTGTCTTGTCCTTTTCGTTCAAAGCGAGTTTAGCGGTAGAAAGTGCGGCGCGAGTGGCGATATGCACGGATTTGCTTTTGTAGTATAAATCATTAAAGATGATTTTCGCGCCCTTTGTGTCGCGAAGTCGCAGCAAATAATCCGCATAATCAAGCAAGCCAAGCTCGGCAAAATAGTTGCCCTCGTGTTCTGTGCTTAAAATTTGTATGGTATAATCAGCATTTGACTTTTGCTCCAACGCTATATACGCGCGCAGGCTTATGTAAAGCACTTCTGGGTAGTTTCTGTCGCTGGCAAAGTTGCGATTCCACACCTTTGCTTCTTCTATCATCGCTTCAAGCTGCTCTTGGTTGCGATAATCAGCACCTTTCGTGTAAAGCTCGTTTTGCGCCCGCAAGCGATAGAGCATAAATTCGTTCATAAAAATGCTGCCCTCATAGCGTGAAATGGCGTTTGTAGCGTCTGAGATAACTTGCTGGTAGTTTTCTTGTTCGTAGTCGTTTTTTATCCGCAAAAATACATTTATATCGCCACTTTGCGGGATAGTAACGGGGTTTGAGTCCAAATCAAGCGCGCCTACGGCTGGGTTTGCGACATTTGGAAAAACAATATCAAAATTTAAGCCCTCTTGTTCTGTTAAATGCGGAATTTCTGCACTAAACACAAAGGTAAAGCTCGTGGAGTTTGTATCATCTAAATCGCCCTTTATATCTGCGTCTTTGTAGAGTTCTTGGGAGAGATTATAACGCTTAACGGGAGCTTTTGGGTAGATGAAAATGCGCGTGTTTGTTTCGTTTTTTTGAAATTTCAAATCAAAAAAAGCAAATTCTTGCTCTTTCAAATCCTTATCCACAACGCCTGCGATAATGCACTCATAGTAGTTTCGCGCCTTTACGCCTGCATTATGCTCCACGCAAGCAAATTCCTGCTCGTGTTTTAGATGAAGCGTGGCAAAAGGCGCGGCCTTTTCTTTGCCCGTGTTTAACACAAGCTCAAAGCCATAAAGCACACCGACACTGCAAACGATAAGGGCAAATTTGGCAAAAATTTTCATAGGGCGATTATAGCGAAAAATTCTTAAAATTTCAAAGTTGCAGGTAAAATTCAGCACAAAACAAAAAGGCTTTTTAAAGCAGCGTAAGAGCTAAAACGCAAGGCTAAATGCTTTGATTTTGAATTTGCAGGCTATTTTTGCCTTATTTAAACAGCTTGTCATTTTGTGAAAATTTTGATTTTAAGTAGCGTGGAGTTTGTTTGAGCTTTGTTTTAAATCTTGCCGCTTTGTCTTTGTCATACTTATGAAACTGACTTGTTTATCTCGTATAAAACTATTTTTCCCTTGTCATACTGAGGCGTTAGCCGAAGTATCCATAAAATTAAGGCGTGAATTTGCGTATTTAAAGCATAGATTTTTCGCCTTAAATTTAAAGTGTGTCTTAAATTCTTTGGATTTTTCGCTCGTTTCACTCACTCAAAATGACAAGGGTTTATTTGCCATACTGAGCGCGACAGAGTATTTATTTTTACATTGTCATACTGAACTTTGCGTAGCAAAGTGAAGTATCCACTTGCAGAGTTTGCTTTGCGATAAGTTGAATCTATTACCGCAAAGCAAAGCCTTGAAAACTCCAAACAACCAAAAACTCAAAAAGCCTTAAATCTCAAAAGCCCAAAAACCCAAAAAATTTCAAAGCTCCAAAAGTTTCAAAGCCCCAAAAACCAAAAAAGCCAAGAACCCCCGAAGCTCTAAAAGTTTCAAAGCCAAAAAGCCCCAAAAAAGCTCAAAACCCAAAAAGTCTCAAAAAAACCTAAAAAGCCTTAAACCCCCAAAAAGCTCCAAGCCTTAAAACCCCCAAAAAACCAACCCTAGTATCTATAAGTGCCTTCTACGAAAATGGTGCGTCCTTGTCCTAGCAAATACCGATACTCGCCGATTGAAGCGGCTTTGTTGTTGTTGTAATAATCATAATAAAAAGTATCAAGCACATTTTTCACGCCCGCTGTAAGCACCGCCGCGCCTTTGTTAAAGCCAAAGCTCACGCCCACATCGCTTATCAAATAAGGGTCGATTTTTTCATCTTTCAAGCCGATAACCGCCTGCTTGCCGTAAAAGGAATTTTGCAGCCACAAACGCACATCGACAAAGCGCCCCACAGGCACTTGGGCATTTATGCCAAAGGTAGCCTTGTAGTCGTAAGTGTAGGGGATTTGCGACCATTCGCCGTCTGCGTTTTGCGATTGTGCTTTTAAGTAAGTAAAGCTCTCATTCAAGCCCAGCCCGCCGCCGAAAAAGTATTGCTCCAAAGCCACTTCCGCGCCTATCCTGCGTGATTTGTCATAGGTTTTGTAGCTAAGCCCTGAGTAAGGATCCCCTTCAAAGTAAAATTCGTTTTTGCTGTCTGTGTAAAAGACATTTGCGCTAAAAAGCAAGGCATCGATTGTTAGTTTAAAGTTGCCTAGATAAATTTGCCTTTGTGCCACATAGTCCTTAAAGCCGATTTCATAGCTGTTGTAGCTCTCATCATTGAGCTGGGTTTCTGACATAGCAAAGTCTGAGCCTGTAAAAGGATTTGTTGCGGCTGTCGCTGTGTCTGGGTTGAACTTAAAGCCACCTGTCCTTTGTAGCATAGCATAAGCTGGCACTGGGCTAAAACCCCTTTCATAACGCCCATACACCACGCCTGTGTCTGAGTAGCGAAAGGCTGGGGCAAATTCAAAGGCGAAATTGTCGTGGTTTATCTCTAATGATTTGGATAAAGAATTTGTAGTAGGCTTACTTGGTGCGAAACCTTGAACAACCATTTTTGCATCAATCTCGCCTGAGGCGTCTAGATTAGACTTTGTCATTTGATAACGCACCCCCCCCCGCAAAGAGAAGCTATCTGTCAAATCGTATTTTTCAAGGAAAAACACCGCATTTGTCCATTGAGTAATGTCAAGCGGAGTGTTGATATTAAATTCAAGCCATTGAAAAACCGAATTCGTAGTGCTTGTATCAATCTTACTTGTGCGTAAATGTTGTAAAGGATTTCTTTTTGCCGTTTCAAAAATACTCTCCAAGCCCGCTAAAAGCTGTCCGTTGTCGTGTGTCCAGTCAATTTGCGCCTTTAAGCCAAATTTTTGCTCATCAAAGCTAGAACCGCTTTGGTCGATTTGGTTAGGATTGTCGCTTGTGCCGATAAAATAACGCCCAAGATAGCTGTAAAGCTGTGTAGATGACTTGTAAATGTCGTATTTTCTTTTGTCAAAGGCGAAAAAGCCTGTGAGTGTTGTTTTGAGCTTTTGCGTAACTTCATTTTCATAGCCCAAACTTCCAGCAAATCTTTGATGAGTAGTCTCTATTTCCCTAGCCCCTGCGGTTTTTCTGTCATCTTTGCTTGGGCTATATGATGGTAGGGCAAGGATTTTGCCGCCGTATTCTTTTTCTAATTCTTGTTTTTTTGTGCTTGCGTCTGGTCCTGTAAGGGCAGTATATTTGGTTTGATATTCTTTAAATAAAGTATTGACTTTTTCGCTGTCAAAAAACGAATTATAAGGCGTGGTTTTTTCTTTCGCACTGTAAAAATCCGCGTCAAAAACTACACTTTGCCCCAAAGCAAAGCTATACGCTGCGCCCAAAACGCCCTCAAAACCGCTGCTGCTGTCATCTTCGCGTGGTCCGCCTTTTTGAAAATACCCAGCCCCTACATTTAAATTTAAAGCGCCAAATTTTTCAGCCGCTTGCGCGTAGGCGTTGTAACTCGTGCCTGTCGTGGCTAGCGTGCCAGCATAGCCAGCTCCGACTTCAAAATATGGGCGTTCAAAGCGTTTAGAAGTGATGACATTGATACTGCCGCCCCTTGCACCAGCGCTTGGATACGCAGCCACTTCTTGGATAAGGCTTGGAAGCACTGAATTTATAGGCATAAAGCCATAATAGCTGTCGATAGGGTTGAAAGAAATGCCGTTGATAAGGAATTTCACGCCGTTTGCGCTGAGCCTGCCTTGTCCGCGCAAGTCAAACTGCTGTCCAAAGCCCGCTGTATTGACGATAGTGATAAATGGTATGTAGCGAAGTGCGCTCTCTGTGTCTCTTGCGCCGCGAATCGCCTCCGCATCGGCGTGATATACGCTTTGGTTGAGCTTGTTAAGCTCGCTAGGCATTAGCCCGTAGGTTTTTACCTTGCCGCGCGTTTTGTCATCGCTTTTTCTCACAAGCGCGCTTTTGTTTTTCTTTTTTGCGCTTGCTTTTTTGGTGGTTTTTGCCTTTGTGGCGGTGCTTTTAGTGGTGTTTGTCTTGGTGCTTTTTGCTGTGGCGGGGGCTGACAAAGCCACGCTCGCACAAAGACTGATAGCCAAAGCTGGCAGTAAAATCGCTCTCATAAAAAGTCCTTTTCAAGTAAAATTCGCAAAATTCCTTTGCGTAAAAGCTGAAATTGTAGTAAAAAAATGGCACAAAGTCAAGGGTAAAAGCTAAAATTCACATTTTTGAGTGAAATTTTGACAAAGAGATGATTTAAATTTGCGCTTAAAATCAGCCTAAATCTTTTTTCAGCCTTAAAGAATTCAGCACCACAGCCAAAGACGAAAAGCACATTGCAAGTGCTGCAAGGTGCGGTGTGAGCGTGAAATGCACTAAAATTTGAGCTAAACTCGTTTCAGTGGCGATTTTGGGTGCAGTTGCGAAACTCGCCACGAAGCTCGGCACGCCAGCTGCTACGGGTATGCAGCACGCGTTGTAAAAAAACGCCCAAAAAAGATTTTGCTTGATGATGGCAAAGGTTTTTTGTGAGAGCTTGAAAGCATAGGCGATAGCGCGCAAATCGTCCTTTATAAGCACGAAATCCCCAGCACTCTTTGCCAGCGCACTGCCTGAATTCATCGCAAAACTCACATTTGCAAGGCTGAGCGCGGCTGCATCGTTGATGCCGTCCCCTACAAAGACGCAAACGCCCTTTTTTTGATACTCTTGCAAGGCTTCAATCTTATCTTGTGGGCTTAAATTCGCCCTAAATTCATCAATGCCGAGCTTTTGAGCGTTTAGGGCTACGCTTTTTTCGTTGTCTCCGCTTAAAATCACGCTATGAAGCGAATTTTTGCGTAAAAATTCAGCTAAATCCTGCGCCTCGTCCCTTAACTCATTTGTAAGGCACACCGCACCTAGACACTCTTTGTCCTTTGCAAAATACACGACAATAGGCGCTTGCTCTTTGTGGCTTTTCACAAAGTCCTTGTGCGCCTTGCTTACACTCACGCCAAATTCAGCCAAAAGCGTGGCATTGCCCGCCAGATAAGTGTGATTTGTCATTTTGTAGCGAATTCCACGAGCGGGTAGGCTTTCAAACTCGCCTTGCAAGGCAAAATCCGCCAAACTTGCGCTTGAAAGGGCTTTTGCTATGGGGTGAGGGCTTAAATTTTCCATAGCACAAAGCAAGTCAAAGTCGCTTTGAGTAAGGTTGTGCGCGAAAACGCTAAGAGTTTCCTTGCTCAAAGTGCCTGTTTTATCGAAGATAAAAAGTTTTGCCTTGCGTAAAAGCTCTAATGAAGCGGGGTTTTTGATGAGTATAAAGTGCTTTGTGGCGTTGTTTATGGCAAGCACTAAGGCTATGGGCGTGGCAAGTCCCAAAGCACAAGGGCAAGAGATGAGTAAAACCGCACTAGCGTGCAAAAATGCTGAATTTAAGCCAGATTTAACCGCCCAAAATGCGAAAACAACGCCAGCTAAAAGCAAGATAAAGCCCACAAAATACGCCGAAATCTTATCTACAAGTTTTGCGATAGGCATTTTTGCGTTGCCAGCCTTGAAAATCAAGTCTTTGATAAGCTCCAACCTGCTATCCATAGCCTTTTTTGTGGCTTTTATGGTGAGTGTGCCGCTTACAAGCAAGCTGCCAGCTTCTATTTCATCGCCTTTTTGCTTGATGAGCGGCACGAATTCGCCGTTTAAAAAGCTCATATCTACCTCAGCCCTACCATCAACCACTACTCCATCGACACTCACGCTTTCGCCAGCTTTGACAAGCACTATATCGCCAGCCTTTATGAAAGATGATGGCGTTTTTTCAAAATCTCCACTCGCATTTTGCACGAAAGATAGGCTTGTGTCAATGCTTAAAAGCGAATTTTCGCTTTGATGAGCCTTAAATTTAGCATTTTCCTCTAAAAATTTCCCCAAAAGCACGAAAGAAACTATCATACTTGCTTCGCCAAAATACAAATGCGCCTCAAACACCCCAAAATACGCCAAAAATGAGTAAAAAATCGCGCAAAAACTGCCAAGAGCGATGAGAGTGTTCATATCAAGGCTAGCGTTTTTCAGCCCTTTGAAAGTGTTTTTGTAGAAACTTCGCCCGCAATAAAACACGCCAAAGCTCCCTAAAATCGCCTGAAAAAGTGCTGAATTTGACACAAAAGCCATTAAAATCATCGTTAAGGCTGAGATAAATGCGCTCAAAGTGAGATTATAGCGGAGTTTAACTAGCTCTTTTTGCTTAAATTCCGCTAAATTTTCGTTATCTTGCAAAATCTCATAGCCCAAAGATTTGATTTTTTGGGCGATTGCGCCTTTTAAATCCGCATTATCCACCAAAAAAACGCCACTTGAATTCACATAAGACACGCTCGCATTTTCAACGCCTGCTAGCTTGCAAGCTACCTTTTCAATGGCATTTGCGCAATTTACACAAGTCATCTTGCCGATTTTAAGGCGCACTTCTTGCATAATTTTCCTTTTGATGATGATTTAAACTTTGTTTTAGCTTTTTTAGTTTAGGCAAAGGCTCATTTAAAAAGGCTTTACGCATTAAAGCTCTTTGATAATGCTGAAATTTAGCTCATCAAGCGCGTTTTTAAGGGCTGAAATTCTTATCTCATCGACATTAAGGCTTAGCACTCGTGGCTGGGCGTTTAAATCAACCTCAACCTCGCCAAATTCATCACGCAAGGCGTTTTTAATCAACTTCGCGCAGTTTTCGCACTTGACATTTTCTACCGCAAATTTTCGCATTTTTGTCCTTTTTCTTAAAAATCGCGCTTATTTTAGCGAAAAATTCACAACAAAATTCAGCACAATTAAGAATTTTGTTATATACTAATGTTTCAAAACGACTAAACAAGGACAAACGATGAGTATCAAAGTAGCGATTGTAGGCGCCACAGGTGCGGTTGGCGAGGAGCTTTTAAATGTTTTGAGTGAGCTTGATTTGCCTGTATCGAGCATTTTGCCGCTTGCAAGTGCCAAGAGTGCGGGCAGTGAAGTGGAATTTAAGGGCAAACGCTACCGCGTGCAAGAGCTTACCGAAAGTGTGTTTAAAGAAAACCCCGTAGATATAGCCTTTTTCAGCGCAGGCGGTAGCGTGTCGGCTAAATTTGCGAAGTTTGCCGTAGATGCGGGCGCGCTCGTCATCGACAACACCAGCCATTTTAGAATGGACAAAGATGTCCCGCTTGTCGTGCCAGAGGTCAATCCCCAAGACATTTCGCAGTGGCAAAAAACAGGTATCATCGCTAATCCAAACTGCTCGACTATCCAAATGGTGCATATTTTAAAGCCCCTTGATGATGCTTTCAAGCTCACGCGTGTCGATGTAGCCACTTATCAAGCTGCAAGCGGAGCAGGAAAAGAAGGTATGGAGGAGCTTGTAGCGGGTTTGCAAAGCTTTTTTGCCTTTAAACTCGATGAATTTAAGGCGCAAACCTTTCCGCACACCCTTGCGCTCAATGTTATACCGCATATTGATGTCTTTATGGAGAATGATTACACCAAAGAAGAGATGAAAATGGTGAATGAAACTCAAAAGATTTTACACAAAAGCCTTGAAGTGAGCGCAACTTGCGTGCGTGTGGGCGTTTTGCGAAGTCATAGCGAGGCTTTGACACTGCATTTTGAAAGCGAAGTGAGCGCGAAAAAGGCGCGTGAAATTTTAGCCAAAGCCCCAAGTGTCGTGGTTATCGATGAGCCAAAGGACAAAAAATACCCTATGCCCCTTTACACAAGCGACACAAACGAAACTTATGTCGGGCGTATTCGTGCTGATATTTACCGCAAAAATGTGCTACATTTGTGGTGCGTGGCTGACCAAATCCGCGTTGGTGCGGCGACAAATGCGGTGCGTATAGCCAAAGAATGGCTGAAAATGCAAGGTAAATAGTGCCTTGCAAGCTGGCTTTTAAGGCTACTTTGTCCTTTAAAAGCTGAGCTAAATTTAGCATTTTGTGTAAATTTTTAACGCAAAGGCTGAATTTAGCCTTTCATCTTGCTTTTTGTAAGATAAGCTATATAGCAAAAGCCTTATTTGCTTTGTGCCGAGCAAAAAGCCTGCTACAAGCGAAACTTAAATTAAAAAATTTTGAAATTTTTAAGCAAGCTGAAATTTAAAAATCCAAAAATTTCCAAACCAAAGAAAAATCAAAAAATTCCAAACAACGAAAAATTTACAGCTTTTAAAGCCCAAAATCCAAGCAAAAATTTAAGCCCCAAATTCAAGTAGCTTATACAAAGGGCAAAATTTCTCTCTCGTCTTTGAGTGGATTGACACTTGCGCCCACTATGTCGCCGTTTAAATCATAAAATATATCTAATTCTGATTCAAAGTCATCACACATTTTTAATTCTTCCATTTCTAGCTGTTTATCTCTATCATCTTGCGTTGTAACTTCCTCGTTTATTTTGTCTAATTTTGCAAGCATTTCATCGCTAAGGGTTTCTTGTTTCACAAAATAAACGCTTCCTACGACAACTTGTATGTAGGTTGATTTTGTGCCTTTGTTGTCCGTGTAGCGCCCTTGTGATAAGTTTCCATACAAAAGCATTATCGCACTTTTTACAAATTGATTTTTGTGTTCGCTTGCAAATTGAGCAAGTTTGTCTTTGATGATAAAGTTAAGAAAAATCGTCTCTTGATAAATCTTGTCCTCTTGTTTGAATTGAGTGTTTGAGGCTATGCAGCCTTTGATGATAATCTTTCCGTCTTTGCGGACAAATTCAGCGTCCTTTGTCAAACGCCCTATGATTTTAATTGAATTCATCTTTTTTCCTTGTTTTGTTTTAAATTTAAGTTCAATTTTAGCATTTTTACTTAAATTTTGTATTTTTCACGCAAAATGCGAAAATGCCTAGCAAATTTTACTCTTTTTTGAATTTTCATTGTTTTTTGTCTCAAATTTTTATCTTTTAGCTCATCTTCGCTAAAATATACCACAGCTTCATCTCTAAACCTTTGTATGCTGATTTCCTTGCCAAATTCATCATAAACAAATTTGTCCCTAGCATCATAACATAAGTTGCCGATGAAAGAAATGCTTACTTTCATTTTTATCCCTTTTTACAACGCATATAACACGCTAAAATCAAACAAAAAGCCCCAAGCCACAAGACGAAAGCCATCGCTCAGTCCTTTTGAATTTTTGACTCATCTTGTGGGTTTTGAGCATAAATCCAGCCGAATTTTTTGCCCAATTTGCCAACAAGTGCGCCTATACTCAAAAACACAGCACTCACAAGACAAACAACGCCCACAAATAGCACCACATCAAACCAGCTTATGTTTGATTTTATCTCATCAAACAAAGAATGTCCCGAAAGTTCAGCGATAAGAAAAACAGCCTTTGTCAAGGGTATGGTGATGAGAAAAAAGATGATACACATCAGCACATTTGCCTTGTCTTCGTTTGTTTGATGCGCATAGCCTACAAAAATCAAGCTAAACACGCAAAAGCCTATGCTACAATAACTATAAACCTCATTAGTCGTCATTTTTGTTCCTTTTTTTGAATTTTTTGCTCGTTTTGCGAAATTTTTTGAGCGATTTTGCCTAAAAGTGCGCCCACAGTGCAACAAGAAGCCACAAAAAACCCACTTAACAAAACACCCCAAAGCACTAACTTAAAACTCACTTCATCTATGGGTATGGGTTCTTGTTCAAGTAAAGGTGCAAACGCCTTTACTATGCCAGCTGCGGCAAAACCAGCAACGAGAGTCATCACTTTATCTATGTGTTTAATGATAAAATTTTTCATTTTATTTGCTTTGTCGGAAAAGCCCCTTGCAAATTTGGTAAAAAATTCTTTTTCCATACCTTATCCTTTTTTATAACTCTAAAAAGCCCATTTTGCAGAGCTTTTTAGATGATGAAACTCAGTTTTTACGCAAGAATTTGGGCGAATTTATACTCACCCAAATTTTACCACATTTAAAACGAATAAATGTAGCGCACACCAAAGACATCAGGCTTGCTGTATTCTGTATCAATAGAGCGGTAGCCTATACGCACTCCATCACCTACATTAGCAGCAGCCATATCGTGCGTGTAGAAAAGCTCCACGCCGTGATTTGTGTGGATATTTGCACGCACGCCGAGATTTATATTTACCACAGCACCCCATTTTTCTTTGAGTGGGTCGTCAAAGGTTTTCTTTCCTAACCCAAGTCCGCCAAATGCACCGATTTCAATCTCATCGATAGTAATGAAATCAAAAAGTGCATCAACATTGATATGGTAATCCTTCGCACTTACGCCATTGTAGCTTCCTAAATTCAGCACCGCATAATAACGCAAGCCAAATTTCTCGGTAAAGAATTGTTTGTAACCGCCCAAAACGCCAAAGCGAGTGCCATTGAGCGTTGTGCTTGTATTAACAAGGTATTGAGTGCTACGACTTGAATACTCTTTGTATTTAAGCGTAACGCTACCATATCCAAGCGTGCCGCCAACAAACCAAGCACTTTGTTCAGCCACAGCGCAAGTGGCAACTAAAAGTCCCAAAAAAGCCATAATTAGCCTTTTCATTTTTACTCCTTGAAAAGTGAATTTTTCGCACAGCAAACGCAGGAATTTAAAGCGCAAATTTAAAAAGCAAACGCCTCAAATCACACGCTACAAGTGCATAACAATGATAAAAATAGATTTTGTCGTTTTAGTGTAGCAAATCAGCAAGCGTAAAACGAGCGTTTTGGCTAATGCTGAGAAAGTTCAGACGGACGAAACCGAATCGAAAAACAACGAGTGCTATTATAACAGCAAAAAGCTTAAATTAAACTTAAACTGCTCGTAAAAATTTAAAAAAAGCTAAATTTTTACAAGCAAAATTATTTTATCAACAAAATTTCACAATGCAGGCTTAAAATTTGCCTTTTATTGCTATAATGACACAAATTTTTAGGCTTTAAAGATAAGCCACAACAAAGGCGCGAGATAGCAAAAAGGACAAGATAAATGAATTTGATTAAAGTTTCCCCTTTGCGGCAGGATTTTTTAGAGCAAATGGGCTTTTCGTGGCACACGGACAAGGACGGCAGCTCTTACATAGCCGATGAGCTTGTTTGCGTGAGCGCAAGCGAGGCAAACGCCTACTACAAGGCGGCTAACGAGCTTTATGATATGTATGTCGCAGCGGCGCAAAATGTCATCGACAACGACCGCTTTGCCGAGCTTGGCATACCTTTTAGCCTTGTTGATGCGATAAAAATGAGCTGGGACAATGATGTGCATTGGCACTTGTATGGGCGGTTTGACTTGGCTGGCGGGCTTGATAAAAGGGGCATTAAGCTCATTGAATTTAACGCTGACACGCCCACTTCGCTTTTTGAAGCAGCCATTTTGCAGTGGGCTTTGCTTAAACAAAACAATTTTAACGAGCAAGAGCAGTTTAACAGCATTTATGAGAGTTTAATGGACAATTTCAAGCGGCTTATCACGCTTGAAGAAAGCGTTGAGGGCTTTGAGGAGTATTATAAGGGCTGGAAAATCCTTTTTTCAAGCCTTGCAAACGATGAGGACGCCCTTACTACTCGCCTTTTGGAGCATATCGCGCGTGAGGCTGGCTTTGAGACGGCGTTTGCTTATATTGATGAGGTAGAATTCTCCGTTGATGGCGTTTTTAAAGATGGGGTAAATTACGAATACCTTTTCAAGCTCATTCCTTGGGAGAGCATTGCTATCGAAGAGGGCGAGCTGGCGGTGCTTTTGACGCAGGTGATGAAAAACCAAAAAGCTATCATTTTAAACCCCGCTTACACGCTACTTTTTCAAAGCAAGGGCATACTCAAAGTGCTGTGGGAGCTTTATCCAAACCACCCATTACTGCTTGAAACAAGCGATAAACCTTTGCAAGGCAAAAAATGCGTGAAAAAACCGCTCTTTGGCAGAGAGGGCGCAAATGTCGCTATCATCGAGGCTAACGGGCAAGTGAGCTTTGAAACGGCTGGGGATTATGGCAACGAAAAATTCATCTATCAAGAGTTTTGCGAGTTTAACGAGTGCAAAAATGAGCTTTATCAAGCGGGAGTTTTCTTTGCTTATGAGGGCTGTGGGCTGGGTTTTCGCAAGGGCGGGCTGGTGCTTGATAATTACGCTAAATTTGTAGGACACATTATAAAGGAGTAAAGATGAGTAAGCTTAAAATCGTATGTTTGGACGCGGCGACTTTGGGAAATGCTGATTTGAGCGCGTTTAGGGAGTTTGGGGACTTTGTGAGCTATGATTTAACGCCAAAAGACAAGGTGATAGAGCGTTTAAAGGACGCTGATGTGGCTATGGTAAATAAGGTCGTGCTTGATGAAGCCGTCCTAAACGCCACGAATTTAAAGCTCATTTTAGAAACCGCCACAGGCACGAACAACATAGCCGTTGAGTATGCTAAAAGCAAGGGCATAGCCGTGAAAAATGTCGCTGGCTACTCCACGCAAAGCGTTACACAGCACACCTTTGCGTTGCTTTTTGCCTTTTTGAATGAAATCATTTATTATGATGAATTTACCAAAAGCGGCAAATGGTGCAGGAGCGATATTTTCACGGACTTTTCGCGCACGACTTACACTCTTGCGGGCAAGAAATACGGCATCATCGGGCTTGGGGCGATAGGAAAAGAAGTCGCAAAGGTAGCCCGTGCCTTTGGAGCGCAGGTTTTTTACAGCTCAACTTCTGGGGCGAACAACAACGCTGAATTTGCGCGCTTAAATTTAAATGATTTGCTTTCAAGCTGCGATTTTATCAGCATTCACGCGCCTTTAAATGACAAAACCACAAATCTCATCACCCAAAAAGAAATGGCTTTGTTAAAGGACGGCGCAATACTCATCAATGTAGGGCGTGGGGGCATAGTAAACGAAGAGGATTTAGCCTTAATGCTTGACAAAAAGCCTTTCAAAGCCGCCCTTGATGTGCTTGAAAGCGAACCGATGAGAGCAAATCACCCGCTTTTAAGCATAAAAAACAAACAAAATCTCATCATCACCCCGCACATAGCCTTTGCGAGCGAGGAGTCGATGAACAAACTCATCAAAATGGTTTTTGAAAATTTAGTCGAATGGAGCAAAAATGGCAAGTGAGCATAGTTTTGACATAAGCGGCGAGGTAAGCGTGCAGGAGCTTAAAAACGCTTTGGAGCAAGCTAAAAAGGAGCTTGAAACGCGCTATGATTTTAAGGGCATTCAGGCGGAATTTGAGCTGAATGAAAAGGACAGCGTTTTCACACTCTCATCTTCAAGCGATGGTAAAATCGAGCCTTTAAAGGACATACTCATCTCAAAGCTCATCAAAAGGGGCATTAACCCAGCCGCCATACAGGAGCAAGGCAGAACGAGTGGGGCTTTGACACGCCTAAATTTAAGGGTAAATAACTCCATAGACAGCGAAAACGCCAAAAAAATCAACAAAGCCATCAAAGACAGCAAGCTCAAAGTAAGCTCGCAAATTCGCGGCGATGAAGTGCGTGTGAGCGCAAAGCAAATCAATGACTTACAAGCCGTGATGAAACTCGTCAAAGAGCTGAAATTAGAGCTAAACATAAGCTTTAAAAATTTAAAATAAAAGGCTTTTTTAAAAGATAAAAGTTTATAAATAATTTGGGTTTTAAAACTCGCTTTTGTTTGTCTCATCTTGCGGTATAGGCTTGAAAAGGCTTTTTGAGATGATTTAAAAAGTCTTTTTTTTGATGAAATGACTTTAAAAAGTGCTGATTTTGAGTATAAATTCTTTATCAAATCATCACCACAAAGGACAAAAACGCGAAACTCGTTTTTTAACTTGCCTTTGAAAGCAGTTTTTACAGAAACGGCGTGGCATTCCACAAAAAAGTAGTATTTTGCTACTAAAATTTTAGGCAAATTCCAAGTAAAACTTTAAATTCTGTCATACTGAGCCTTTGGCGAAGCATTCAAAAAAAACTGTCGCATTGTCATACTGAGCGATAGCGAAGTATCCACAAATTCAAAGTGTGAATTTACATATATAAAGCGTGGATTTTTCGCTTTCTATCGAAAGCTCAAAATGACAAGGGTGTGCCGTCATTATGCTACAAACGCTTTTTGTCCGTCATTGCAAACACACCAAACACCCAAAAAATTCACGCGTAGCTTGAATTTCAAGGCTTTGCGTCTAGAAAAATTCCTCAATCGCTTTTTGCATAGTGCTTGGTTCGTCTGTGTGGTTGATAAACTCGCGAAATTTCGCAGCCCCGTCAATGCCCTTAGCATAGGCGTGTAGGTGTTTGCGAAAAAGTGGCACGCCCATTATGCCGTAATGTCTTAGCATAGACTCATAATGATAAAGGATAATTTCCTTTTTTAGGGCGTTACTCACGCTTTTGCCGCTTTTAAGCTCGTAAAAAAGCCAAGGTTTGCCAACGCTTGCGCGCCCTATCATCAGCGCGTCAGCCTTTGTGCTTTGCAAAATGGCACTTGCGTTGTGCGCGTCAATGTCGCCGTTTGCGATGATAGGGATTTTAACCGCCTTTTTAGCAAGCGCGATACCCTCATAATCAGCCTTTCCGCTGTAAAGCTGCTTTGCGGTGCGCCCGTGAATCGCCACAAAGTCAGCCCCCGCTTCCTCGCAAGCCCTTGCGATAAGCTCAGCCTTTTTGTCCTTAAACCCAAGCCTGAATTTCACGCTCACGCTTTTTTTCGTGCTGTGCGTTTTTATGGCGCTTACTAGCCTTTTTAAAAGCTCTAAATTTTCAAGCAAGGCAGCCCCAGCGTTTTGCCGCACAACCTTTGGCATAGGGCAGCCGCAGTTAAAATCAATGCCGTCTATGAATTCAAGCCCATTTAAAAGCAAAACGGCTTTTTTGATGACGCTCTCATCGCTGCCCGCGATTTGCACGATGAAAGGGCTTTCGCTCTCGTGCTTTTCGAGCATTTTAAGGCTCTTTTTACTCTCAAAAACAAGCGCGTTCGCACTTATCATCTCACTTATAGTAAAATCCGCTCCAAATTTTTTCACCACAGCGCGAAAGGGCAAATCGCTATATCCTGCCATCGGCGCTAGAAACAAGGGCTTTTGCGAAAAGTCAATCATCAGCAAATAAGCTTGTTTAAATCAACTTTTTGGTTTTTTTCACGCGCTAAAAGGACGATTTTAAAGTCGTTAAAATGCGTTTTATCGTTGCCGATTTCAAGCCTAAGCTCATCAAAAAGCGAGAATTCAGCTAAAATATAAAGATAAGCGCGCAGGGCTTCTGGGTAAGTGTTTTTAAGCCGCTTAAACACCGCTATGAGCGCGTCTGGGTTGAGTTTTTTCACGCTCATTTTCGCCGCGCTCAAAAAGTCCTTTTCATCAAAGCCGCCCGCGTTTAAAAGGCTTTCAAATTCAGCCCCGCTCATTTGCAAAGTGCCTTTTTCAAAGCGTTCTATGAGTCCTAGCCTTTGGGGAGCGTTTTTTGTGAGCTTCACACTTTGAATTTGCGCCATATCGCCGTTTTGTAAAAGCGTTTCAAAGGCGAGCAAATCGCTTTCATCTTCAAATTCTTTTTTGCCTTTTATGCGCGAAAAGGCGTAGTTTAAGTCGTTTTTAATGCGGTTGTTTTCATTTTGCACGCACAAGGCGTTGTCCTCATCAAGCTTAAACTTCCTTAAATTCACGCTTTTGCCCTCATCAAGCTCGTTTAAAAGCTCTATGGCTTCGTTAAATTTAGCAAAATTAGGGATTTTTTTGCGCGTTTTAACGCTCTTGCAAAGTTCGGCGGCGTTTTTGAATTCTTGGGTTTTAAAAGTCGTGCGGTTTGGCTTTTGCAACAGCACTTCGCAGGCAAGGGCTTCAAATTTGTCCGCATCGTCAAAAAAATGCTTGTATTTCAGGTAGCGCAAAAGCCCATAAAAGCTCATATGCACGAGCGCCACGACAAAAAGCACAAAAACAGGCAGCAAAAACCAAATGACTATGGGCAAGGTTAGGCTGTATGAGCCAAGTTCAAGCGTGTAGTTTTCAGCATTTATGGTAAAAATAAATGCGCCAAGCACTATCATATAGGTGATGCTGGCAAAGACAAAAAGTTTGATTTTCATTTCTTTTCCTTTTCGATGATTTCGCGGCAATTTATACAATACCTCGCGTGGGGCTTGATTTTAAGGCGGTTTAAATCAATATCTCCCTCGCAAAGCTCGCAAATGCCGAATTTGTTTTGATGAATTTTGTTTAAAGAAAGGGCGATTTCGCTTAATTCTTCTTTCAAATTCTCAGCAATAGCCTGCTCGATTTGTGAGCTGGTGTTAATGGTGCTAAAATCAGCACTATCGCTTGGTGCGCTGTCTTGCAAGCCCTGCAAATCCTGAGCGTTGTCATTAAGCTGGGCTAAAATCGCCCTTTTTCTCGTCTCTAAAATCTCTTTAAATTTATCTAACTCTGTTTTTTCCATACTTTGCCTTATTTGTGATAAGGGTGCTTGTGTAAGATACAAAAGCCCCGATAAAGCTGCTCCAAAAGCAAGATTTTCGCCATTTGGTGCGCCAAAGTCAGTTTGCTTAACGAAAGCACCAAGTCAAACTCGCTCAAAAAGCCCTTGTCAAAGCCAAAAGCCCCGCCTATAAAAAAAGAAATTTCGCCTTTATCTTTGAGTAAATTTGCAAATTCCACGCTTGTAAATTCTTTGCCGCCCTCATCTAAAACCACGCAAAAGCCCTTTTTATAAGGCTTTAAATACTCAGCATAGCTTTGCTGTGCGGCAAGTTTTCCTTGCTTTTGCGCGGCGTTGATTTTAGCGTTAAAAATGCAAAGTTGTTCTAATTTTGCGTAGTTTGAAACAAGTTTAGCAAATTTTTCGTTTAAGGGCGCAAATTCAGCCGCATTTTTTTGGATACAAAAGAGTGAAATTCGCACGCTACTTCCTTGCAAAAAGCCCTAAAAAGTGGCTGATGAATTTTTTGTGTTCGCTTCTTGGGACGATAGCATCGATGAGTCCGTGTTCGAGCAAAAATTCAGCCTTTTGAAAGCCCTCAGGCAAGTCAGCCCCGATAGTTTGCTTTATCACTCTTGCGCCTGCAAAGCCTACCAAAGCACCCGGTTCAGCGATGATAATGTCGCCTAAAAAAGCAAAACTCGCGCTCACTCCGCCCATTGTCGGGTCAGTTAAAACGCTGATAAAAGGTAGTTTTTCTTCGCTTAAAAGCTTCAAAGCCGCACTTGTCTTGCTCATTTGCATAAGCGAAAAGGTGCTTTCTTGCATTCTCGCACCGCCTGATGCGCTGATGATGATAAGCGGAGTTTGCGTTTTTATGGCTCTTTGCACGGCACGGACAACCTTTTCGCCCTCCACAGAGCCAAGTGAGCCGCCCATAAAGGCAAAATCAAAAATGACAAGCTGAACTTTGCGCCCATCGATTAGGCACTCTCCGCTTATGGCTGCGCTTTTGCGCCCTGTTTTTTGGGTGTTTTCTTCAAGTCTTTTTTTGTAGGATTTGCTATCTACGAATTTCAAAGGGTCAATGGCTTCTAAATTTGCGTCAAATTCGACAAAAGAACCCTCATCGCACAGCATTTCAATGCGTTCTTGCGGGGTGATGCGTAAGTGGTAGCCACATTTAGGGCAAACGCTCAAACACGCTTGAATTTCTTTAAAATACATAAGCGCGTTGCAGTTTTTGCACTTTATCCAGTGGTTTGGAGCTTCATTTGGCTCGGCTTGCTTGCGGCGAACGCCTGAAAAAAAGTCTAAAAAATTCATTTTATCCTCTTTTTGGTTTAAAAGCAAAATTATAGCACATTCTTAAATTTTTTTGTAAATTTCGCAAATTTTTTCCCTACTTTCGTGCTAAAATCTCGTTCCCATTGTGAATTCAAAGTTTTCTATGTCATCGCCGTCTTTTGGGTTAAGCGGTTTGGCAAAGACAAATTGCAGCGGTCCCATAGGCGTTACCCACTCAAAGGCTATGCCTGTGCTGTATCTTTGTATGTTTTTCTCGCTTATAGGGTCTTTGTTATCTTCATCAGTAATGTAGCCATAGTCAAAAAACAAAGCCCCGCGCAGTTTTACTCTGTCGATGATAGGAAAGCTCAACTCCGCTGAATTTGAAAACGCTATGGTGCCGCCGTATTCATAGTTTCGTATATTATTTCTTTTAGGGCTTACTGTGCGACTTCCATATCCACGCAACGAGCCTATGCCGCCTAAAAATATGCGTTGATTGACGGGCAAATAGCCTGTGTCCCAAAGCTTGTAAAATTTAGCCTTATAACGCAAAATCAAATCCCAGCCGATGAAATCTTTAAGCCCTTGATAAAAGTTGAAATTTGAGCTTGAAGCGATGAACTGCTGGTCTCCGCCCACGCCTGCTATCTCTAAACTTGTGCTGATGATAAAGCCAGAACGGGGCAGATAATAATCATCAGTGTTGTTAAAGCTGATAAATGGGCTTATGGAGCTTTTTATGCTCTTGCCTTCTTGATAGCCGATATCTTTAAGATAAATGCTAATGCCGTAAAGCTCGCTGCTTTCAAAGTTGTAAGTAAATCCTGCGCTGAAATACCTTGCAAAAGCTCGCCCAAGCGTTATGTCAAAACCGCGTGTTCTGTTGTTGTAGTTGCTTGTATACCAGCTATAATCGCTCGCATACACGCTACCGCCAAGGCTATAATGGCTGTCAAAAAGGCGTGGGTTGGTAAGTCCTATGCGCCCTGAAAGATAGGTGTTGTAGCTGCTGTAATATCCGCTATCTTTGCTGAACAAACAGCCCGCACAATCCACGCTCACCACGCTTCGCAAGCCCGTGCCAAAGATATTTGTATCAGAAAGTGAAGCATTGAGCAAAAGCCCGTCCGTTGAACCCCAGCCTATGCCGCCTGAAATGCTGCCCGTGCTAGCTTCTTTCACCTCCACAAGCAAATCCACCTGCGTTTCATCAACGCGCTCTTCTTTTATGTTTGCCTCGTCAAAATAAGAACTACGGCGCAAGGCAAAAACAGACTCCCTTAAATCACTCTTGTGATAAAGCTCGCCCTCAGTGAGATAAAGCTCTCTACGCACTACTCTATCGTTTGTGCGTGAGTTGCCCGTGATGATGACATTTCTTATATAGACTTTTTCATTTGGCACTACGCGAAAAAGTAGCTTTGCCTCGCCGTTTGCCTCGTCTTTTTGCACATCAGGATACACACGCGCAAAGGCATAGCCTAAATTTGCGGTATCTGTTTGTATGCTTTCTATGTCGGCGCGGATTTTTTCGATATTTGCGATTTTGCCGACCTTGCTTTTAAGTTTTTTTACTTTTTTTTCGTTTGCTTCGCTGTCAAAGACGGGATTTTCTATGCTAATGCTTGTGATTTTGTAGCGCACGCCCTCTTTGATAAAATAACTCAAATCAGCCGTGTAAGTTTGCATATCGCTTTGCAGGGCGGGCGAGCTTATTTTAGCGTCTAAATAGCCCCTTTTCATATACTCATCATTTATCCTTGCGCTGTCGTTTGAAAGCTCAAAAACCTTTAAAGCCCCATCATTTCGCCCCCACATCCAGCCCATAAATTCTTTTTCTTTGTTGGCGATGAAAGGCTCGACATTGCTGTAACTGAGCTTTTGGCTGCCTATTAAATTCACATTTTGTATGATGATATTTTCGCCACGATTAACCTCAAAGTCAAGCTGCAAGCTCGTGGTGTTGTTTAAATCCTTTGTAGAAGTTTCTACCACAGTGTCAAAGTAGCCTCGCACTTCATAATACATTCTTATGCGCTCAGCCGCTTCTTTGACAACGCCCTCATCGTAGAGATTGCCTTGCTTTATGTTAAGCACCTCGTTGATTTGCTTGGTGTCATTTGACGCAACGCCTGTTATGTTGATACGCGCGATACTTCGCCTTTGTTTGAGCGTAAATTCAAGCACTCCGCCGTTTTGCTCGACAAAAATGTCGTTAAAATACCCTTGCTCATAAAGCCGTAAAATCGCTTGATTGACCTTTTCGCCGTCTATTTCCTCGCCGAGTTTAAGCCCCGTGATACCAAAGGCACTTTCATTTGAAAGCTGACTTAATCCTTTAAATTTCACTTCCTGCAAGGGCGCAGCGCACAAAAAGCCGACAAAAAGACAAAGACAAAATAAATTTTTCATCAATTTTTACCTAAAATTCAAAAATAAACTTGTATAATAGCCTAAAAACTTTAATAAAAAGTTTGCAAAGGATAAATGATGAAAGTAGCGATTGTCGGACTTGGCTTAATGGGCGGTAGTTTGGGACTTTGCCTAAAAGAAAATAAATTTATTTCTTGCGTTTTGGGTTATGATATAGACAAAGAAAATGCAAATTTAGCCTTAAAACTTGGCTTAATCCACGAGTTGATGAGCGAATTCAACCCACAAGAGCTAGCAAACTGCGACATAGTCGTGCTTGCAACGCCTGTTGATGCGATAGTAACTCTTGTCAAAGAGCTTGAAAACCTGCCCCAAAGCACCACGCTAATAGAGCTTGGAAGCACCAAAACAAAGATAGTTAAAGCCACTCCAAAGGCTTTAAAGCCCCATATCATCTACGCTCACCCTATGTGTGGCACGGAAAACAGCGGTGCAAGTGCGGCTTTTAAAGAGCTTTACAGCGGTGCGGTGTGCGTTCTGTGCGACAGCGAAACGGCTGATGATACGCACCAAAAGCGTGCTGTGGAGATTTTCTCTCATCTTGGAATGAAAATCGTCTTTATGGACAGCACTTCACACGACCATCACGCGGCGATTATCTCGCATTTGCCCCACGCCATAAGCTTTGCGCTGGCAAATTTTGTGATGAAAGAAGAGGACAAAAAGGACATAGTGCATTTAGCAGGCGGTTCATTTCGCGGAATGAGTCGTATCGCAAAGTCAAGCCCAGCGATGTGGGAGAGCATTTTTACGCAAAACAAAAACAACCTCATTTCAAGCATAGAGCATTTTCAAAAAGAGCTAGAATTTTGCAAGCAAATGATAGCAAACAACGATGAAAACGCCCTTAAATCGTGGATGAGCAAGGCAAACACCCTACGCGAAATCCTATAAAATCGCACTAAATTTAGGGCATTTTGCTAGAAATGTAAAATAATGCTTAAATTTAAGACACTTTGCTAAAAATTTGCAAAATTTAAACAAAAGCGTGTTGTTATGCTGACTTATTTTTGTTATACTGGCAAAATCCTTGTCTTTTTAATAAACTTTGTCATACAAGGCGATTTCCTTGTCATACTGACTTTGAATAAAAGAAAATATCTTAAATTTTTGTCATACTGAGCGCA
>OIZA01000047.1_pt1 | contig 75896 bp, 57 predicted proteins | sample 1588381 | NCBI WGS metagenome assembly OIZA01 (sample SAMN03283277) | human gut metagenome | biome: human-associated habitat; material: feces | host: Homo sapiens | place: Peru | collected 2012 | reverse complement strand
TAATGTATTGGGGGGGTTACGAGTATTATAATAGCATGCACTACTATTTTTGGCTATTCTCAAAATTCACAAATATTACAAAAGTGCATATGTGTTTTTGTCTATTTTTTACAAAATCAGTTTGTACAATACTACCAATTCCACGAAACTCCCGTGAAAACCTTTTCCTATACCGCCCTATAATCAGATCTCAGTGTTTAAAAAGGAATCCGCTTTCGGCTGGAAAAGACCCTCGAACTCTTCTCTGGTGATCTTCTCCTTCTCTAACAGAAGCTGTGCGCAGCTGTGCAGTACATCTTCATGCTGTAAAATAATGTCCTTAGCCTTGGTGTAGCAGTCGTCAATAATGCTCTTGACTTCCTTGTCGATCTCTCCGGAGATCTCCTCACTGTGGGCCTTGGCATGGGCCAGATCCTTACCGATGAAAACTTCGTCATCGTCGTCATCGTAGCAGATCACGCCGATATGATCGGACATTCCGTAACGGGTCACCATCCGGCGGGCCGTCTTGGTAGCTTTCTTAATATCACTGGAAGCACCTGTGGTGATGTCGCCGAAGATAATCTCCTCCGCGATACGTCCGCCCAGAGATACCATGATATCCTGGAGCATACGGCTCTTGGTGGCGAACATTTCATCTTTTTCCGGCAGGGGCATAGTATATCCGGCTGCTCCCACACCGGTAGGGATAATGGATACGGTATAGACCGGTCCCACATCCGGCAGCACATGGAACAGGATCGCATGACCTGCCTCGTGATATGCCGTGATCTTTTTCTCCTTGTCGGAGATAATGCGGCTCTTCTTCTCCGCACCGATTCCCACTTTGATAAATGCTCTCTTGATATCCTTCTGTGCGATAAAGGAACGATTCTCCTTCGCCGCAAGGATAGCTGCCTCATTCAGCAGGTTCTCCAGATCTGCTCCGGTGAAGCCTGCAGTGGTCTGTGCGATCTGCTGCAGATCTACATCATCCCCCAGAGGCTTGTTCTTCGCATGTACTTTCAGGATCTCTTCTCTGCCGCCGATATCCGGGGTTCCCACCGCTACCTTACGGTCAAAACGGCCGGGACGCAGGATCGCGGGATCCAGAATATCCACACGGTTCGTGGCTGCCATGACGATAATACCCTCATTGACACCGAAACCGTCCATCTCTACCAGCAGCTGGTTCAGAGTCTGCTCTCTCTCATCGTGTCCGCCGCCCATACCGGTACCACGGCGTCTTGCCACCGCATCGATCTCATCAATAAATATGATACAGGGCGCATTGTGCTTCGCCTCTTCAAACAGGTCTCGCACACGGGATGCGCCGACACCGACGAACATTTCCACGAAATCAGATCCGGAGATGCTGAAGAAAGGAACCCCGGCCTCGCCTGCTACCGCCTTGGCCAATAAGGTCTTACCGGTTCCGGGAGGACCCTCCAGCAGGACACCCTTCGGAATTCTGGCGCCGACACCGGTATATTTTCCCGGCTCCTTCAGGAAATCCACGATTTCCTCCAGTTCCTCTTTTTCTTCCTTCAATCCGGCTACCTGTGCAAATGTGACGCTCTTGTCACCCAAGGTCATCTTGGCACGGCTCTTGCCGAAGTTCATCATCTTGCCGTTACCACCGCCTGCCTGCTGGGCATTCATCATCATGAACAGGAACACGCCCACTGCCAGTACAACCAGCATCGGCAGCATATAAGTCAGGAACCAGTTCTCTCTCTGAATGTCATTGATCACCGGGTCAAATCCATACTCACGAACCAATGTCTCCAGTTCGGTGACATCCGTTGCATACAGCTTATGGTTCACACCGTTCTTCATCTGGATCTCCAGATAACCGGTAGGTGCCTCTCCGTTGGGCTGTACCACGATCTCCGATACATTGCCTGCATCCAGATCCGCAATAAATTCCGCCTTGGTGTATTCATCCGTCCGGTTGTTCAACATGTTCAGACCGAAGATCACCAGGAGCAGAAGTAGGATAAATATAAAATATGAATTGATTGTTTTGCCGTTTTGTTTCAACTTCACGGGCCTCCTGCATCTTTGTATCGTTTAATCGAATTCTACCACACCGATGTAAGGCAGATTACGATATCTCTGATCATAATCCAGACCATAGCCCACTACGAACTCATCGGGAATATTAAATCCGGTATAATCCACATGGACATCAATAACTCTTCTCTCGGGTTTGTCCAACAGAGTGCACAGACGTAAGGAAGCGGGACCTCTGTCCCTCAGCATCTCTAACAGATAGCTTAAGGTTCTTCCGCTGTCTACGATATCCTCTACTACGATAACTTCCTTATCCTTCAAGGATTCATCCAGATCCTTCACGATCTTGACTACACCGCTGGACTTGGTATCGCTGCCGTAGCTGGATACGGACATGAAGTCCAGAGATACAGGAACGGTGATACGCTTTGCCAGTTCACACATGAAAAAGCTTCCGCCCTTCAGTACACATACAAGGTGTACCTGCTTGCCTGCATAGTCCTTGCTGATCTGCTCACCGATCTCCTGGATTCTCTTATCTACTTCCTCTTCTGTCAACAGTACTCTGATATGTTCTGCCATTTTCTTTTGTCTCTTCGCTGTTTAAGCGAACTCCTTTCTTATTAATTGTACCTTTAAAATACGTTTTGTATTCTCCGTTACTTTATAATATTCGCTGATACGGTATCCCACAGCCCACAACACATGATCGTCCTCTGCCAGGATCGGCAGTCTGTCACGCTGTGTCTGCGGAATCTTCTGATCCACCAGATAGCTTTTTAACGACTTGTGGATCATTCCACCTCTGCCATCAGCAATGGTCAGATAGTCGCCTGTCTGCCTGGTCCGTATCACCGGACATTTTTTTATTTTATCATAATCAAACCATTTCGTATACTGATTTGTGGGAACTTCTTGGTTTTTTTCAAGGCCATAAGGCACCTCGCACAGGCAATATTCCAACGTTCCGGCTTCGCATTCCACCGTATTTTTACGTCCAGGCGGCAGTTGCAGATCCATTTCCCGTTCTGTCGGCTGCGGTGTCTTTTCCGGAATGCTGCCGTCGGACGCTTCCACCGTCAGCAGGACTTCCTCATATTGCCGTCTGCCCCGGATCCCGAAGGGGAGACAGATCTGCCGGTTGCCCTCTTCAGTGAACAGTGTAAGCAGTTCCTGAATATGCCGGTAGGTAATGTCCTTCTGTCCCGGTGACAGCTGTTTCACCGTTTCATATAAAAGACGCTTGCGGATCACCGGGTGCAGCTCCAGGAATCTTCCGACCGAAATACCGATCACAGCCTCCTGCCGTTCCGCTGCCGGCGCCGTTCTCCCCGGGACGTCGCCCGTCCTCCGGATGCATTGCTCTGCGGCTTCCGCCGTCTGCTGTTCCAGATAATCCTCCGTCTCCGCCAGCAGTTCCGCTGTCTGGTTCATATGCGCCACGCAGCCCCTTACAATATTCTGCTCCGCATAGGGCAAAATATGATGCCGGATGCGATTTCTCGTGTAATCATCCTCATCGTTGGTGGCATCCCTGCAATAGGCGGTTCCCCGCTGCCGCAGGAATTCCTCGATCTCCCACCGCTCCAGACACAGGATTGGCCGTATGATCCGGTCCCTCACCGGCAGAATGCTGGCCAGTCCCCGGATCCCGCTGCCCCGGAACAGATGGAACAGCTGGGTCTCACTGCGGTCATTGCTGTTATGGGCCACTGCGATCTTCGTGGCTCCCCATTCCTTCGCCACCCGGTCAAATGCTTCGTATCGGGTTCTGCGGCCGGCCTCCTCCTCGGAGATCTTCTCCCGTCTGGCTCTGTCCCTTACATCCGCCCTCGTCAGGAAAAAGGGAATCCCTCTCTCCCCACAGAGTTCTTCCACATACCGGGCATCCTCCCCGGCTTCCGCACGGATACCGTGATTCACATGCACCACCGCAATGTCGATGGGCACTTCCTTCTGCCATTCCAGCAACAAAAATAAGAGGCAAACCGAGTCTGCCCCTCCGGAAACACCGGCCACCACGCGGTCACCGGCTTGCAGCATGTGATGCTCTCTGATATATGTAAATACTTTCTCTCGCGTATCCAACCATGTATTCATGAATTTACTCTATCCTAATTGTCATGAAAAATCAAGGTAACGTCATGCATTTTCCCACAGGCAGAGCACAAATACCGTCATATCGTCCCGGATCCGGCCCTCCGAAGCACAGATGGCATAGGACAGCACCTTTTCCGCGATCTCCTGGGGATTCTGTTCCTGCAGTCCTTCCAGCATCCGGGCCATGCGTTCCTCGCCGTCCTCCATCCAGTCCAGAACCCCGTCCGTCATCATGACCAGCAGATCTCCCGGGCCAATCTGACACATCTGTCGTTCCATCTGTGCTTTCTGGAAAATGCCTAAGGGCAGACTCTCCCCGCCGATACAGTTGACTCTGCCAGAGGTCTTCCAAAAGGTGGCTACGCCGCCCACCTTACAGATCTCACATTCTCCCGTATACAGATTCAGGCTGCAGATATCCACCGTAGGATGATCGTCTTCCTCATTCTGTGCATATAATGCCGAGTTCAGCAGATTCACAGAGGCTTCCGTCCCAAAGCCGGCCTCCAGCATTTTCTCCATAAGATCCATTACCCTGCCGCTGCCCCGGCTGGCATCCTCCCCGGAGCCCGTCCCGTCCGACAACAGCAGGGTCAGTTTTCCCTTTTCGGACTCCATGGTGGCAAACTGATCCCCGGAGACTTTCTCTCCTTCTTTTACCGCCCGGCTCACTCCCGTCAGCGCTATGTATTTCGGCTCCTCCGTGAAAAGAAAACAATGGGGTTCCTGCTCCACCAGATAAGGGCTTCCCGACGAGACCTGCAGCCGCTTCCCCAGTAGTACCGTCAGCATGTCCGCTACCCGGGCCGCCTTATAATGCGGCTTATCGGTGGACAATGTCATACTGATACCGGTCGTTCCGCCGCCCGCTTCCCCCTTTTGCATATAGCAGAGATCCTTCGCCGTGATTCCTTCGCTTTTCAGGGCCTGCACCAGTCCTTTTCGCTTTTTCTCTTCCAGGGGCCGATATCCCAGTTCTTCTCCGGCGACCCGCTCCATGATCCGGGCGACCTCCTGCAAATGATCCCCCATGATCTGGCGGCTCTGCCACAGCATACATTTTTCCAGAATGTTCTGCCTGTCCTCCCCCGTGATCCGTATCTCCTGCCGGAAGCTCTTCCCCAGTTCCTCGAAGCTTTCCGCATATCCCATCAGTTTCTGTCTGCAGAGCAGCGAGACCTGCGCACACTGTTCCCGCTCCAGACGCTCCTGTTCCTTTTTCCCTATGATCATGGCATCCTCCCCTTTCTGTCTCCACGATTATAGGGCAGGTCCTTTCTTCTTTTTGTCAAATCCAGGGAGCGGCCGGCCTCATTTTTTGCGACAAAAAAAGCAGGTCCACTTAAGAATCAGTTTCCCTGCTTAATGATCTTCCTGAAAAAGGATCTCTCCTTCGTATACCAGGCCCAGCTTATCCTTGGCTACTTCTTCCACATAGGCTTTCGTCTGTGTGTACTTACCGTACTCCTCGATCTGTTCCGCTCTGGCCTGTTCCGCTTCGATCTGTGCGCCCAGGCTTGCGATCTGGGTATCATAGACTGCGATCTTCTGTTGTAATTCCACGCTCCGCGCCGCAACTACCACCATGATCATCAATACAACCAGGCTCACCAGGAACATACTGAACCGGTTCTGATGTCTCTTGCGGTAGGCTGCTTTTCTTCTTGCCATACGCACATCTCCTTTTAATAAATATTTTAAGCATTTTCCTAAGTGTAGTCAACTGCTTTTTTAACCATTTTGTCGTTATTTGCAAGACTTTTCTCACTGGCTTGAGGAGTGTATTCATCCCCAGCGCTACATACCTTACAAAAAGGGGGCTGACCGTCTTATGATACAGGTACATCCCCGTCAGCGCTCCCAGCACGGCGAACCACCGAAGATTCCCGTTGCTCTCATGGAACATCAGCAGAAAAACCTTCCCCGCACAGTAGATCCAGAACGCCAGATCCTCCAGAGATACCATGCCGGTACTGTGGGAAAACACTCTTCGCAGTATCCGCAGTATATCATACAAAAAAGTGATCCACACCCCCAGGAGAAAGGAATGAAACAGAAAAATATTTTCATTCATCAGCGGAACAGCCTGCCCAGAAAAGATTCCTGCTTCTCCCCGGATGCTGCGGTATCCGAATACACAAAGCTGTCGATCCGGCCATCGATATCCACTTCCCCCTTGTCTAATGTCAGGCGGTTCACATGGAGTTCATTTCCGCGGATCATCAGCATTCCCTGTTCCGTCTCCAGCAGAATCTCCCGCAGATCAAAGGAAAGCACGTCATTTACCCCGTTCACGGTGCAGGTCCGTCTGTTGGTCATGGTCACTTTGTGCATACGTCCTGTTGCGTTTAAATCTTCCATCTTCCCCATAGCCTCCCATCGTCACAGCCGGTCCCTGACGGAACCGGACTTACAATTCATTCTATGGCAGGATATGGTAATTTATACATGGCGGAAGATAGATTATATATAACGAAAAAGTTCTTTGGCTTCTTCTTTTTTTACGGTCTCCTGCACATCCAGGACTTCCACTTTGACTTCCTTGTTGCCGAAGGAGATCGTGATAACATCGCCTTCTTTGACATTGGCGGATGCCTTGGCCGGCTTGTCATTGATCAGTACTCTGCCGCTGTCACAGGCTTCGTTGGCCACCGTGCGGCGTTTGATCAGCCGGGATACCTTCAAATACTTGTCTAATCTCATGTTCTTATCCTCTCAACCCTTGCTTTTTCAAAAACAAAAGAGACCCGAAAGGTTGTCCCATCGAGTCTCTGAAAATTCAGCTTCTATTATGCGTTCAGCATATCCTTTAATGCCTTACCAGCCTTGAACTTAGGAGCCTTGGAAGCAGCAATCTTCATAGGCTTGCCGCTCTGAGGATTTCTACCCTCTCTGGCTGCTCTGCTGGATACTTCGAAAGTACCGAAACCAACTAACTGAACCTTACCATCCTTCTTTAACTCTTCAGCAACAACATCGGTGAAAGCCTTTAATGCCTTCTCTGCGTCCTTCTTGGAAAGACCAGCCTGATCAGCCATAGCTGCAACTAATTCTGTTTTGTTCATATTGAACTCCTCCTGTAATGAGTTTTCGTTATTAATTTTACGCTCGAAAATAGTTCTTTTGAAACGTCTATACATATATATATCTGGTTTTATGCCTTTTGTCAAGGTTTTTCCGCATATTTACGGCATTTCTTCCACCTTTCCGGGGATTATTCCGCCGACGTGGAACCGGTTGTGGAACTGGTTACCAGATCCACAAATGAATAGGATACATCCTTCTCTTCTTCGTCCACCTGCACCGTATAACTCCTGGTCTCATAACCGGTCTTCCGGAGGGTGATCACATGACTTCCGGAGGTCTTTTTGAAGCTGCAGGGCGAGATGCCCACATAATTGCCGTCCAGATATACTTCTACGTTTTCCGGAGCATCGATATGCACCCGGTAATAGGTGGTTGTCGTATCTGCGCTGGAGGTCGATTCGGCAGAAGAACTGGAAGAACTGCTGCTTTCCGTACTTTCCCCGCTGTCGGAATCTACCTTGTCCAGCTGGACATCCACACCGGCGGATTCCTGCCCGACCCTGAGATACTGTGTCAGGGACTTATAGCCATCTGCCTTCGCTATGATCTGATGGATTCCATATTCCAGAGAAATGGGCTGGGAGGGATCCGCCTGGCTTCCGTCAATATATAATTCCGCGTTGGAGGGGCTCAGGGAAAACAGCACCATACCGTACTGTGCTTCTGCCACCTCCAGATCACCGATGTCCAATGTGGTCTCTTCGTTGCGGTTGATCACCACATTCTTGACACCGCCTCCGCCGTTATAGCTGATATCTACCTGATAGCTTCCTTCCGGCACGGTCACCAGCATGTCCTCCGTGATCCGCACGATCTGTGTCTGCCCGATCTCCAGCCAGCCTCCCACGAAATTCTCATCGTTGACCAGCCGCAGATAGCCATGGCCTTTCTCCACCGTTATACTGAGCACGGCGCTGTCGATTCCGCGAAAAGTCAGGATATCCACCGGGTTCAGATCTATTTTCTCAATGCTGTGTCCCTGGGAAAAGTACTGGGTATCCTTCGATAACTGGAACACCTCGCCGCCGATGGACACCTCGTTGCGGACGGTATTTAACTCATACCGTTCCACATCGTCGTACTGCCAGGCCGTCTGTGCCAGCTGCATGGTGGTCAGGTGTTTCTGACTTTTTAAGAAGGTGACATCCACAATATCCCCTTCCTGCAACTGGCTCAGGGAGATCGCTTTTCCGTATTTGTCTGCGAAACGCGTGGTTCCGTCCATAGATAAGGTATATCGTTTCCCCAGATCCAGATTCAGCAAACTGACAGTGTTGTCAATATTGTTGATATCTACCAGTACTGCAGTATCTGCAGAATCATAGCTGTCCGGGTCCGTCACCACGAAGCCGGTATCCACCCGCTCCGTCTGCGTCGTTGCCGCCGGTGCTGCCACCGTCTGTGCTTCCGTAGCTACACCGGAGGATGCCGTCTGTTCGCAGCCTGTTAATGACATTGCTGTCACAAGCAGAAGACTTACCACTATCTGCCCTATTTTCGAATACCTTTTGTCTTCGAATCTTTTCAACGTTTGCTTCTCCTTTGTCTTCCTACACCGCGGCTCTGCCGCAATGCTTCCTCCGCTTTCTGCTGTTCGCTGCCCGTCTTTATTTTTTCAGCATTTTCAGGAATTTCTTTCTGGCCGCTTCCTGTTCCAGCAGGCGGTCCAGCTTCTCCTGATTCTTCTCCGGGATCCAGGCTTTCCCGGAATTATAATAAAAGTTTACGATCTTCCACAATTTTTCAGGATAGGACAGGCGGTAGAACAGGTCCTGCCTCTCATAGGGCTTCAGGGGTCTCACACTTTCATAGGCTGCCAGAAGCACTCTGCCCCATTCCGTGTCCCACTCGCTTTTCTCCAGAAGCTTTCGTAACAGCAGATACAGATCCCGCACCGGTCCGTCTGCCTGGCATTTTTCGAAATTCACCAGGAAAAATCCCCGGTCCTGCCGCAAAATATTGTGATACTGGTAATCTCCGTGGCAAAAACACAACGGCTCTTCTCCGCGGTTACCGGCCGCCGTCTCGATCTCTTTCCATTCCTCGCTGAGTTGTCTCGCTTCCTCTAAAAAAGGATCGATCACCGCAGAAAGCCGGATCTCGAACCAGGTCTTCTGGCTGCGCTGCTTTAAGAATCTGCGGGCACGTTTCAGTTCCCGGTTATGCTTCTCATAATCCCGGCTTGGAAGGTATCTGTCTATGACCGGAGTCTTAGTCCCTTCCACCTCCGGAAATACCGGAGTAAAGGTCAGATCCCCGTGCAGTCTCGCCAGAAGCCGCATGGCTTCCACGCATTCCTCTCTGTCACGGATATTGCATTCTCTGCCTTCCCACCAGGTCTTCAGAATATATCTGACACCGTCTCTGTCCGTCACGGACAGCGCGCCCTCTTTCGTGGCAAGCAGTCTCTCCGCCGGAACGGTTCCCTGTTGTTCCAGGTGCTTTAGGACCTGTTCCTGCAGGCGCAGTTGTTCCTCTTTTCCGGTATATTCCTTGAAGATCAGGCAGCCCTGCTCCGTATCGCACAGAATAGCTCCCCTTCCTTTTCGGGTACGCAATACTTCTATCTCATACTGCTCCAGCAGTGCCACCGCTCTGTCATTCACTTACAACCCCTCCTAAGATACGTCCTTAACCGTTTTCCGGTTCCTACGCTATCTTATGAGTTAAGCTGACAAAGTATGCTCACTCTTTGGCCGCCGACAGTTCCTTCACCTTTTCCAACAGCTGCTCCCGGGTGTTTAATTCCGGATGCTCCAGCACCAGCTCCAGAAGCTGTTGCAGCATCTCTCCCAGTTCTCTGCCGGGCTTCATGCCGGTGTCGATCAGGTCTCTGCCGGTGACCGCCAGTGTTTTTAGGGAGACGCATTGCTTCTTTTCCAGCATTTCCTGATACAGCTTTTTCCAAAGTTCCAGATTTTCCAGCTTCTCTGTCCGCAGATAATCGCTCTGTGCCAGAATGTCCGCCCGTTTCACCGGGAACAGCAGCGGGAAAATATCTTCCCCGATCTTGTTCACCGCCCGGCGCACGATCCGCAGATCCGGTGTCACGTCATTGCCGTAATCGTGGTATCTCACCAGACGGGTGACCACGGCAATCGTGTCGTTGTCAAAACGAAGTCTCCGCAAAATCTTCCTTGCCATCTCTTCCCCCACCGCCGGATGTCCGTAGAAATGTGTGATTCCTTCATCATCCACGGTAAGTGTGGCCGGTTTGCCGATGTCATGGAGCAGCATGGCATAGCGCAGATTCTTCTCTGGTGCGATCTCCAGAAGTGCATGTAAGGTATGCTCCCCCACATTATATTTATGATGTTTATGCCTCTGGGGTGTCTCCATCATGGCATCAAACTCTGGCAGGATTACTTTGGTGACACCCATGTCATAAGCATCTCTGAGGGTATCGGGGTGGGAAGAGACCAGAAGTTTGGTCAGTTCCACCTGGATCCGCTCCGCACTGATCTTCTGCAGGGTCGGTGCCAGTTCTCGGATCGCCGCCTCGGTATCTTCGTGGATCTCGTAACCTAACTGTGCAGAGAAACGGATTGCCCGCATGATACGCAGCGCATCCTCCCCGAAACGTTCTTCCGGATTGCCGACACAACGGATCAGCCCCGCCTCAATGTCTTTCAATCCTCCGAAAATGTCGATCAGACCTTCTGTTTCATTATAGGCCATAGCATTGATGGTAAAATCCCGGCGTTTCAAGTCCTCCTCCAGGTTCGGGGTAAACGTCACCTCTTTGGGATGCCTGCTGTCTTCGTATTTTCCGTCCACACGGTAGGTCGTAACCTCAAAGCCTTCCTTGTCCAGCATGACGGTTACCGTGCCGTGCTGAATTCCGGTATCGATAGTGCGGCGGAACAGCTGCTTTACCTGCTCCGGTCTCGCCGAAGTGGTGATATCCCAGTCCTCCGGGGTTCTGCCCAGAATGGAATCCCGCACACAGCCACCTACCACATAGGCTTCAAATCCGGCTTTCTGTATGGTATCTATGATGTATTTTGCTTTTTCCGGTATCTGGATCATTCTTTTCCTTCCACTCTTACATCTCTTACTCTGCTTCCGGGTTCATGATGAATTTATCGATGACCTCTACCAGTCCATCCTCATCATTGGTTCCGGTGATATAGTCTGCTGCATCCTTGACTGCGGGCTGTGCATTGCCCATGGCTACACCAGTCCCCGCATATTCGATCATGGAAATGTCATTGTAACCATCCCCGCAGCAGATCGCATTCTCTCTGGTCAGTCCCATGCCTTCCAGCATGTGATCCAGAGAAGTCGCCTTGTTCACATCCTTGGGCATAATCTCGATGAAATAAGGCTCGGAACGGTAGATGCTTGCCACATCACTGTATTTTTCCTGCAGCTGTTTCTCCAGCGCGGGGGCAATCTCCTCCGGTGCCGTCATCAGACACTTGTTAATGTCAAAGTTCACATAATTCACGAAATCCGGCACGACCTTAATGGGGATCTTGTTGATCCTTGCTTCCAGTTCCACATATTTGTCCGGTTCAAAAGCGGAGATCACGCCTTCTCCCTGATAAGTGATCAGACCGCAGCCGTTTGCCTTGGCGAATTCATACAATCCGGGAACAATGGACAGCGGCAATGTTCTCTGATACACCACTTCTCCCGTTTTGCAATCCACGATACGGGCTCCGTTGAAGGACAGGAGGTAGCCACCGTATTTTTTCAGTTCCAGTTCTTCCTCACAGCCTCTCATACCCGGAGTGGGCCGGCCGGAAGCCAGAATGACCTTGTGGCCATGCTGTAAAATATTCCAGATTCCCCGCTTGGTCACTTCCGTGATCTCTTTTTTCGAATTGGTCAGTGTTCCGTCAATATCCAATACCAGAACCTTTTCCTGCATATTTCTTCTCCTATAATTTAACAGTACCTGTCTCTTCTGCTTGCGCAGTGAAACAGGTACTTGTCTGTTGTCTATGTTCTGTTCCTGAGCAAGCTTTACTGTGCCTGTGTTGCGGTCTCCTCGGTAGCAGCGGTCTGCTCCTCGGTGATCTCCTGGGTCTCTGCGGTCGCGGTCTCAGCGGCTGCGGATTCCTCTGCCTGCACCTTCAGGTAATTCAGCTTACCCTTGGGATCCTCTACAGTAATATCTGCAGTGATGTCTTCGATATACTGGGACATTGCCTGGGATACCAGTGTATTCTTGATGCTGATCTTCCACTCGGGCTGATCCTGTCCGATGTAGTACAGTACATAGGTGGCATCATCCGTAATGGTAATGGATACGGTATCTCCTGCCTGACGGCTGCTGTCGAAGATCCAGCTGCTCAGTTCCTCGGTCATACCGGTTTTGGTTACCTGTTCAAACAGGCCGCCGTTCTCTGCTGCGGAGGTATCCTGTGTATATTTCTTGCACAGTTCTGCAAAGCTGTCTTCCGTAGCTGCGCCGTTCTTCCACTCATCCAGGATCTCTTCGCCGGTCTTATCCTCGCCCGGGATGATGACACGTACGTCTGCGGAAAGGGTCTCATCCAGGTATCTCTGCTCAAATGCTACAACATAGTAGCAGTGGCTGTTGTCATTGGTAATAACAGTGGTATCTCCTGCCTTTCTGGCATCATCAAATAACCAGTCAGAGATCAGGTAGTTCACAGAAGATTTCTTCTCGTTCTCGTGTGCATCACCTGCGGTTGCCACAGTTTTCTCCGCATCGTCTGCCAGTACCTTGGCATCTTCCATGGCCTTAGCAATCTCAGCATCGGAAGGCTGGTAGGTGGTATCCTGTGTAGTATCGGTAGCTGCGGTTCCGTCGGTGGTTGTATCGGTGGATGCGGTCTCTTCTACAGGATCTGCCAGTTCGGTAGGCTCTGTAGGCAGCTCTGCATCAATGGTGGTCAGACGGTAATCTACGGAATCGTAAGTTGCCTTATTTTCCTCATAATAGCTCTGGATCTCGTCATCGCTGGGAGCATTATCCTCCTGCAGCTTCTGATAATAGGCGTTCATAACCATGTCGTTTTTCACGTACTGTTCAATACGGCTCATGGTTGCATAGCCACCGTAGATGGAACGTACATATTCCTTCTCGGATACGCCTGCGGATGCTGCAGAGGTCTTGATGGTCTCCTTGAAGGTGTTGTATTCCTCGGTGGTATCGTAGGTGAATCCTTCTGCCTCGGCTGCTGCCTTCATGGCTTTCGCCTGCTTCAGATTCTCAACAGCCATCTGCTCGAAGTAGTCCTGCCAGCTCATGGTATCGGAATACATCTGTGTGGACAGGTCTTTGGAAGTATCCAGTCCGAAGTATGCCAGATAGCTGCTGTACTGGGTGATATAATTGTTCTTGGTCAGGTTGTATTCGTAATCGAATTCTACCTTGTTCACGGCTTCCCCGTTGATCACCACGTAGGTCTCATGGGTTGCCAGATAGGTACGGATGGGGAAAGATGCCACCAGGCATACCAGCGCTACGAGTACTACAATACCAATGGCTGTGCTTACACGCTCTTCTCTTTTTTCCTTTTCCTTCTCTTCTTTACGCTTCTGTACCTTCCGGTCATATTTGGTCATGACCTTCTGTTCTGTTTGTTCCTTATTTTCTGTAACTTTTTCATTCTTAGACATCGCTTACATGTCTCCTTCCTAGCGTCTTAAGTCCCAATGACTCCTTATTTTACCGTATTTTATAGGAAAAAGAAAGCTATTTCACATATTTTTCAAGTTTTTCCACGATATTTTTCACGCATCCCGGCTCAAAAGGACTGTCCAGTCCGACCTCTTTGATCATATTGGTGTAAAAATCACTGGCAGACAATCTGCAAAGCTTCAGATAGCTCCTCCATGCTTCCCCGAAATCGGCATCCATTTTCACCTTATACTGTAAGGCACAGGTCTGAGCCAGACAATAGTCAATGTAGTACAGAGGATAGTCATAAATGTGCAGCTGCTTCTGCCAGAAACCACCCTGTCCGAAGAAGGGATCTCCTTCATAATCCAGATGGGGCTTGTATTCCTGCTCCAGACGGCTCCATGCCTGCTTTCTCTCTGCCGGGGTCAGTTCCGGATGTTCATAGACGATATGCTGGAACTCATCCACCATACAACCGTAAGGGATAAATGCCGCCGCATCCTCCAGATGCATCTCCACATAATCCTGTGCCCGGTCGCCGAAGAACAGATTCATCCATTTCTCCGTGAAGAATTCCATGGACATGGAATGGATCTCCGCGGTCTCCATGCCGATATCCGCATGCTCTCTGATGGGATCCGTGCCGGACAGGTATCCCTGAAAAGCATGGCCGCACTCGTGAGTAATGACATCCACGTCACCGCTGGTACCGTTAAAGTTAGCAAAAATAAACGGTGCATGGTACAGGGGCAGATAGGTCATATAGCCGCCTGCCTTCTTGGTCTTGCGACCCAGTACGTCAAACAGCTGGTTCTCCATCATGAAATCAAAGAATTCCGCGGTCTCCGGGGACAGTTCACGGTACATCTTCTGGCCTGCTGCCATGATTTCTTCCGGAGTACCGGTAGGTGCTGGATTGCCGTCCTTGAAATAGACCTGTTCGTCGATATAGCTGAGTCGCTCCAGGCCGAGGCGCTGTCTTCTCCGGTCATGCAGTTTCTCCGCAAAAGGTACAAAATATTCCTTGATCTGTTGGCGGAAAGCCTCTACTTCTTCCTTGCCGTAGCAGTTGCGGTTCATCCGGTAATACCCCAGTTCCAGATAATTCTCGTAGCCCATGGCTCTGGCCTGCGCGGTACGGTTTTTCACCAGTTTGTCGTAGATGGTATCCAGCTGTTCCTCATTTTTCCGGAAAAAGCCACTCATCTTCTCCCAGGCCTGTCTGCGGATATTGCGGTCGGAGCTTACCAGATAGGGACGTAACAGGGACAGGTTCAGCTCCTTGCCGTCGAAGTCGATCTTCGCACTGGCGATGAGTTTGTCATACTCCATGGTCAGAGAGTTCTCTTCCTGCATCAGCGGGATCAGGGCCTCACTCATGGACTTCTGCGCCAGTTCCATGTTCTTGAAGGCTACCGGACCGATCTTCTCTTCCAGATAAGCTCTGTAGGGAGAAGCGAATAATTTCTTCTGATAGGCCAGCACCAGATTACTGAATACCGGCCCCTGCTCGTCGTAGTATTTATGCTCTTCCTCGTAGAATTTGTCGGAGGTATCGATGTCAAAGCGGATGTTCGCAATGGTCATCAGCGTCATGACACGATCTGTCAGCGCATAGTACTTTTTATGCACCTCGAACTGTTCCTCCCCGCTCTTCGCCGCATCCAGCTCCCGGATCAGCTCTCCCATCTCTTCCTGCACTTTGGTAAAATCTATTCTTTCATAAGGCATATCCTGAAATTTCATAATAAACTCATCCTTTCTCATAACCCGTTAAGATCAATTTTATAAATCAATGACTCCTGTTCAGCCTCCTGCTGGAAAAACATCATCATATACCATGGAAGATAAAGTATTTCTTCTTCCTCTTCCACATTAGATTTTGAAAAAACTATCGTTTGTTCAAATTTCCACTGTTTTGTCTCCAGCGCATGATCCATTGCCGGATGCTTTTTGAAATCATTTCCCGATTTAATCTCCAACAATACTGTGGAAAGCCCTTTCTGCAAAACAAAATCCAATTCTCCAATTTTTTTAGAATCAAAATAATGCAGTTTAAAGCCATTCGACTTCAAGTTTTGTGCAAAAACATTTTCCAAAATACTGCCCATGTTGATCTCCACGTTTCCCATCAGAAGATCAAACTGAACATTTTCCATGCATGCCGCGCATAACAGTCCGACATCATTCATATATAGTTTGAATAAATTTTTCTTCTCGTTTAGCCCTAACGGAGCCTGTGGTTCCGTTACATTATAACAGGGAAGTGCTACTCCCGCATCCGCAAGCCAATTAAAACTGTCCTCATATCGCAGCAATCTTGCATTCGGATGAATACTATTGATTTTAAATCTGCGATTTTTATCATTCAACTGTGCCGGAATACTGTCAAATATTGCCTTGATCTTGGATTTATCATTATCTGATGCATATTTTGCGATATCCAGCCGATACAAATCTAAAGTACTTCTTTGGTTGCGGATGACTCTGGCAATATCATGTGTATCCATATAAATTTGTACCGTCTCCGGCATTCCTCCCACTACCAGATAACTGTAAAAGAGTTTACACAGCGTCTCATGTACTGTCTCTGAAACCGGTTTCTTTTGCTCGTAGCAGCTCTTCAAATAAGAGATTGTCTCTGCCTGCACTCCGTTGGCCCACAGATACTCCTCAAAATCCAAAGGATACATGGGCAGCATTTGTTCAAACCCAACAGCATACGATCTGACTTCTTTATACCGTACCCCAAGAAGCGACCCGGATTCAATATAATCAAACCGGCCATCCTCTACCAGAAATTTGATGGCAGCTCTGACTTCCGGGCACTCTTGTATCTCATCGAACAGAATCAGTGTTTTTCCACGTTCCAATGGTTTCTGAAGATATGCCGTAAGATTAATTATAATTTCTTCCGCAGACAGCTTTCCACGAAATATATCCGCTGCTCTTGGATCTGTCACAAAATTAATCTCCGCAAAATACCTGTATTCCCGTTTGCCAAATTCACGGATCAACGTTGTCTTCCCAATCTGCCTGGCTCCTATAATGCAAAGTGCTTTACCCTTTGTCTCATTTTTCCAATCCAGAAGATTCTGGTATGCCTTCCTCCTTAACATCCCGCAGCCTCCCAATACTATTCTACCCTGTTCTGCTTCATTTTAACATTTTTCTCAGGTTTATGGAAGTAGTCTGTAACATTTTTCTGCGATTTTCATTCAACATTTATAACATTTTTCGTCACATTTTTCTAATTCCAGTATTTACCAGAACTATAGTCAACAATAACGAACCATTCAGAAATATGATAAAGTCTAACGAAAAGCAGAAAGGGCAATCCCTATAGGGATGCCCTCTCATTATGATATACTCTTTACCAGTATAGTTTCATGTCTCTCTGTACTTCTTCCTACGATAACCGGAGCTTCTCCCGGATTCACCTAATTATATTATTTGATTCCGTATTTTTCCTGCATTATTTCCAACACTTCAGGATCAGCCAACTGTACAACCTTATCAGCATCTCCTCCCGAACTCATTCTGGATATTAACAATATCATTTTATTTTTCCCAGAGTGTTCTCCCTCTGCTCTTCCTTCTGCTCTGACGTCATCATCATGTAATAATTCTTTCATGTACTCTGACCTCCACTCTTCATTCTTTCTGGCTCTGATTACTGCCTCGTCTATTCTCTGGGTCAGGTCGTCTCCGACCTGACCTGTTCTTCCAACAGGCACTGCAGCACATCCCGACAAAGTTCCTTATCTTCCATTACTTTGCCGAACATAAAATCGTCCTCAATCGACAGTTCTTCATACCGTTTTGCCATTTGTATTCTCCTTCCACACTTTCACAGGAGAATATATACGGCACTTTATGAAACATATCTTCCGATTTCTTTCTATGTCTTCCCCTGCTCTATTGTAATTAATGGGTATCTAAGCAGGGATTCCTCTGAAGTCAAAGACATCAACTTGCGCTGATATAAAAGAATTGATGTAATGATTCAGCACTTCATTCGCAAATTATGAAAATTGCCTTAGTTCTGAATAATTACAAATTGAAATAGAAAAATCTGCTTACATGCTGAGAATAACAGACATCTATCTCATTGTCAATGTAGCAGAATAGCAAAATCTTGACCCCTGGAATTTGGGTAATATGCTGTTTTAAAAATTAAGGCAGGCATCAATGTATCTAAAGTTTTGCAGGAAGCTCTTATGGCTGCTTTACAAGTGCAAAAATATTAAAAGGAAATGGGCAGTCCATCATGGACTGCCCTTTGGTTCTTACATAACTCTTACAGATATGGTTCGTTCCTCTTAGGAAACAAACGGATCTCAGCTTAAGCTTACTGTAACAGAGACAGTACTCCCTGGTTGGACTGGTTCGCCTGAGCCAGCATAGCCTGACCTGCCTGAGACAGGATGTTGTTGTTAGAGTACTTAACCATCTCAGTAGCCATATCGGTATCACGAATCTGGCTCTCTGCGCTGGTGGTATTCTCTACAACGTTATCCAGGTTGCTGATGGTGTGCTCCAGACGGTTCTGAACGGCACCAAGTGCGGATCTCTGAGTAGAAACCTTCTGGATAGCTTCCTTGATGGTATCAATAGCAGAAAGTGCATTGCTGTCATCAGCACCGTCAACTTTCATACCATTTACGCCAAGACCTTTAGCAGACATAGCATCAATGTTTATTGTAATCTGATTATTGTCAGTTGCATCGGCACCTACATGTAATGTTAATGTCTGTGCATGCATTTTGTCCTGAAGACTTCCTACATTTCCTGCAACCGGAGTTACTTTGTTTCCTACTGCATTATATACATCCGGTGCATCGGTACGAACAGAAACAGCTCCTGCAGCACTCGTAGTAAAATAATTTTCTAACGAATTTGCTGAAATAGCATTGCCGTTCTTATCATAATATTTTGCTACTGCTGCCGTCGATTCAGATGCAGTAATAGAAGTAGCAATAATGGTTGCCTTCTGAGTACTGTCGGCATCTCCTTTGTTCAATGTAGGCGCCGTTGCACCGCTTGCTGTTATAGACATTAAGACGTTGCCATCAGAATCGGTGATATTAAACTTACCAGCCGTTGTTCCATCTTCAGACACGGTGTATTTATCTGCAACAGCTCCATTTAATGACACACTATATGAATTAGTCTGAGCAGTTGCACCTGTAGCATAGCTACTAGTGTATGATACTGCGATTCCCTGATCCCGGAATGCCATTAACAATTCGTTTACTTCATCCTGCTGCTTTTCGGTTGTAACAGTTCCCTTAGTAAAAGCCAATGTCATACTTGTTGCATTATCTGTATTAAAAGAGGCTGCTGCGTCCTGATCAGCTGCAAAATTCTTATAGGAATAAGAATATCCCTTTGCAAGACTTTTGTCTCCCTTTAACAAGTATGTTTCATTAAATTTGGTTGTCTCTGATACACGGTCAATCTCAGTAGTTAACTGATCAATCTCGTTCTGGATATAGCTTCTATCATCCTCTGAGTTTGTGCCGTTAGCAGCCTTTACAGCCAGCTCGTTCATTCTCTGAAGCATATCCTGAACTTCGTTCAGAGCACCTTCAGCAGTCTGTACTGCACTGATACCGTCCTGTGCGTTAGAAGAAGCCTGTGTCAGACCTCTGATCTGCTTTCTCATCTTCTCACTGATGGACAGGCCTGCTGCATCATCAGCTGCACGATTGATCTTGTAACCGGAAGACAGTTTCTCGGTGGACTTTGCCTGAGAAGCGGTGGTCAGACCTAACATTCTGTTAGAGTTCATAGCTGTAAGATTGTGTTGTACTACCATAATATTTACCTCCTTGTATTACTGCCCAATTCCTTTTGCGGCAGTGTGCGTATCTGTATTGTGATTGAGATATCCTTTTCTCCCAGATACTTGTTGTTAGTTTTTATAGTAACCGGAGTAGGAGCTTCCCTGTCGGGCCCTGACAGAGCCGCTCTTCCTCCGATTATTACCGTATAAAATTAATGTTTGTCCGCATTTCCTCTGGTGATGATCACATTGGGTTTCTTGCGGTACTTCTCAGGATGCTCTTCTTCCGCATAATATTTGGGAAGCTTCGCTCTCTCCTCCGGATCCGTGATCTGGTTCTCCAGTACCGTGCTTCTCACGATATTCACCTCTTTCGGTGCATCAATCATGATACGGAGATGGTTCTTGGTTCCTCCTAAGAACACGATCTTGATATTGTCATTGATCATCAGGTATTCTTCCGGACTAACGGTCAGACGCAGCATATAATAACCTCCTTGTTCTGTTCAGCCTTCCTTGCCTGCTGGTTCTCACTGATGCAACATTCTGTTATGGAATGTTGCATTTTCCAAATTCATTTATAATTTCAAGGAGGCCATTATGAGCACGACACAACCTATCCGCAGCAAACAGCTTTTACACGATTTCAAAAATTACTACCTTACTGAACAGCCCAACTTCCGCAACTATACCCTGATCCTGATCGGCCTAAACACAGCTCTCCGCATCAACGACATCCTACATCTCACCTGGGATGACATCTATTGTGCAGAGCGCAGGCGCTTTTACACCCATCTTCTGATCAAAGAAAAGAAAACGGGAAAAGAGACTCGGATCCTGATCAACAAAGAACTTCAAAAAACATTGCTGTCCTACCGAAAAACACAGCCTTCCATAACCGACACCGACTATCTCTTCCCCAGTCCCAGAAAATCCGGATCCCCGCTCTCCCGATATCAGGCCTACCGCATTGTCCGCAAAGCTGCCGAGGCCGTCGGGATTGAAGATGTGATCCGGTGTCATTCCCTGCGAAAGACCTTCGGCTATCATGCATGGAAAATGGGAACCCCTCCGGCACTGCTCATGGAAATCTACAATCATTCTTCTTTTCAGATTACAAAACATTATCTGGGAATCGAACAGGACGACAAAGATGCCGTATTTCGCGACATTCAGCTATGATAGTCAGTATGTGAAATGTTATATTGATATTTTAAAAACGCAGTAACGATTTTTATAAAAAAAGCTAAAGTTTTTCCATGGTCAGCCGAAATATGTAGTGCAAGACAAAATGCAACATTCCATAACAGAATGTTGCATTTTCTATTTTAATCATTTCATTTCTGTGTTATGCTATTAAAGACTGCAATTTACTTTTTTCGACAATTATTTCCATTTATATATACAGTCAGAATCAGGAGTACGAATGAAAAACTTTATATGTGAAATGTTCTACAAGCAGCGGGCAGAATTCGAGCAAAGCTGCACTTCCAGAGGTAAGGAGTATCCTCTGCCGAAGGATGTTTCCTTACAGTCGGATATCTTCTACGACGAAAAGCATGTTCCGGCCCATCGTCTGGATGTCTACCGCCCGAAAGGACGGGATGGAGAAATTCTTCCCGTCATCGTCAACGTGCACGGCGGTGGTCTCCTCATGGGGAACAAGGAATTCAACCGTCCTTTTTGTGCTTCCCTCTGTGAAGCTGGATATCTGGTATTCAGTATCGAATACCGTCTGGTACCGGACTGTCTCTTTTATGACCAGCTGGCGGATCTGCACCTGGCACTTGATTTTATCCGGGATCATCTGACCGAATACGGCGGAGATTTCTCCCATGTATATGCCTGCGGCGACAGCGGCGGTGCCTGCCTGCTGACCTACGGGATTGCCATGCAGAAAAGTGCTGCACTGGCACAGGCTGCCGGAGTGACACCTTCCGATCTGCCGATCCTTGCTCTGGGTCTGGTCAGCGGTATGTTTTACACGAACCGTGTGGACGAGATCGGACTTTTCCTCCCCAGATACCTCTACGGGAAGCATTATAAAAAAAGTGCTTTTGCCCCCTATGTGTCTCCGGAGCACCCGGATATCGTGACCAGCCTGCCGCCCAGTCTCCTGATCACCAGTGGCAACGACAATCTGCAAAGCTACACTCTGAATTTTGAAAAGGCTCTGACTGCGCATCAGATGCCCCATAAGCTGATCAATTACCCGAAGGATCCCCGGCTGACCCACGCATTCAGCGCTTTTTACCCGGATCTCCCGGAAAGCAGGGAAGTTATCCACCATTTGATTCACTTTTTTGAGCATACCGGGAAAGACTGTAAAGGAGGAAATGTATAATGACATACGATGAAAATGTCTTCAAAGAAAAGGCCAATCGCAAGGCTCGTAAGATCTGGATCGTTTTTGCGATCCTGCTGAGTGCTAATTATGGTTCCGATGCTTCGAACGGATTATATCCGACCAGCTCTTATCTGATTTTCCTGACGTTGTGCTGGCTGCCCCTGATCCTCGGCGAAGTACTGTTGCGTGTAAAGGGCTGGGCTACGGAGCTCTATCGTTACGATCTGGTCATCGGCTACGGTATCTTCTACACCTTTGTCATCTGCACCACGGAGTCACCGATCGCTTTCACTTACATACTCCCAGTGACAAGCTTGCTGGTCCTGTATAAGAACCGGAAGTTTATGATCAACTGCGGTATCGTCAACTCTCTGATCATTGTAGGTGCCGCCGTTTACCGCTACATGTTGGGATATAACAGTGCTTCTGATATGAAAAATTATCAGCTGCAGCTGTCATGTATTATTCTGTGTTACATCTGCTATGTCATGTCCATCCGCCATCTGAACGAGTCCGATGGTGCCATGACCGATAGTATCAAAGCGGATCTTCACAGAGTTGTGACCACTGTAGAGCAGGTCAAGACTTCCAGTAATATCATTCTGGACGGTATCACAGTCGTAAGAGAACTGGCTTCCGAAAATAAGCACGGTTCCGATATTGTCATGCTGGGTATGAATGAACTGACAGACAACAATACCATGCTGCAGGATCGCACCACATCTTCCACACAGATGACCTCAGAGATCCGTTCTCAGGTAGAGCATGTAGTCACTCTGATCGCTGAGATGGTATCTCTGGTAGAAAAGTCCGAATCCCACGCCAGTGTCAGCGCCGAGGATCTGAAGAGCCTGGAAAATACCACAACTACCATGTCCGAGTTGTCCACTGAACTGGAAAATGTCCTGAAAGACTTCCAGCAGGAATTCGACATGGTAAAACAGGAGACCGGTACCATCGAAAAGATCACGAACCAGACCAACCTGTTAGCCTTAAATGCTTCTATTGAAGCCGCCAGAGCCGGGGAAGCCGGTAAGGGCTTCGCTGTGGTGGCTGATCAGATCCGTACCTTAAGTACCGAGACCCACGCTTCCTCCGGACAGATCAGAGAGGCTCTGTCCCGTCTGGATGCAACCTCTGCAAAGATGACCGCTTCCATCGAAGAGACTTTGAAGCTGATCCAGATCACTCTGGAAAAGGTAACGCAGACCGGGGAAAATGTAAATCAGATCACCTCCGATTCCTCCCAGCTTGGCCAGCATATTCAGGTCGTGGACAATGCTATCAAGGAAGTGGAGAATTCCAACACCCAGCTGGTAACCAATATGGAACAGGTATCCAACATCGTGGAGACCATCACCGGCTGCATTGCTCACTCCAGCCAGACCAGTGAACGGATGCTCAGTAAATACGAAGAGACCGCTTCCAATATCAATACCATTGAAGATGTCATGGAGAACATGATGTGCGATCTGGGTATCGGCGGTTTCATGGGTATCGAAGATATCCAGCCCGGTATGAAGATCGACCTGCGGCTGGGAGGTCAGGAAGATACGGAATATCTGGGAGAACTGATCGAACAGATTCCGGAAGGACTGCTGGTATCCTGTCAGAAGAAGCTGACTATCACCGAGGCAACGCCCTGTACCCTGCAGATCACGGCGGGCAATATCCTGTACTGTTGGGACAAGGCAGTTATCACCCCGGCTTCCGAAAGCGGTGCACATGCCTTCAAAATCGCCATTAACACCAGACCCCGGATCAATAACCGCCGCAAATACCCTCGTATGGATCTGAACAATGCCTGCACCATCAGGTTCAAGAATTCCGATACAGAATATGCGGCTACCATGGACAACATCAGCGCTAACGGCTTTGCATTTCTGGCAACAGACAAGATCTTCACCCAGAGCAAAGATGCCAAGATCCTCGTCACTATCCATGATTTCGCTCTTCCGAACCACAATGTTCTGGAAGGACGCATCATTCGCTGCTCCGATGATAACGGCCTGTTCATCGTAGGCTGCCAGATGCCGGAGGATAACTTCTATATTCTGGAATATGTGGAGAAGCATTTACAGGACAAAAAATAATCAAATACCTTTTCTTATTTTATCTACGGCTTCAGGAGCTGGGCGATCAGGCCCTCAACCTCCTGGAGCTGTTCTTTTGTGCTCTCCTTGTGGCTTTCCTTGCGGTATTTCGAGGGGGACATTCCCTTCATGGCATGGAAGGCCTTGGTGAATACCAGTGCATCACTGTAGCCGCAGGACAGGGCGATACTCTCGATGGGGTAATTCGTGGAATCCAGGAGTTCTCTCGCCTTGGTAATGCGGAAGGTGGTGAGGAACTGCTGGGGCGACATCCCCAGATAGTTCTGGAACAGTGTATATAGGTAGCTGCGGTTAATACATACATAGTCTGCCACGTCCGTGACCTTGATGGGGTTACAGTAGTTACTCTGAATAAAGGAAACTGCCTTTTTCACGTACTGGTTGCCCTTATCCTCTTCCTCTCTCGCCACGACACCGGCACTGTCGGCGATCACCGACAGGAAGACGCCCAGAAGTCCGTTCCGGCGCAGATCATCCGCAACACCGAAGGTATTGTGCTCCATCATATCCCGGATGATGGAATACAGTTCCTCGGATTTATCACAGGCAAAAATAGGATGCCGTTCCGACAATCCCATGCTGTGTAAATACTCTTCCGCCCGGCTTCCGGCAAATCCCACCCACAGATAGCTCCAGGGCTCCTTCGCATCCGCCTGATAAAAAGCCAGTTCGTTGGGCTGGATCAGGAACCCGTAACCCGCCTCCAGCTGATATTCCTTATCATGAAAGCGGAAATGCCCCTTTCCGCTTAGGACATAGTGGATCAGATAATGAGGCTTGGAGGCCGGTCCGAAGCTGTGCAGCGGTGCCGTCTGGGAACACCCGCAGCAGTTCACGTACAGACTTCCTGTTTTATCATTGACAAAATCCAGTTTAAATGCTTTTTCCATCGTGGAACCGTACCCTTTCCGCGTCGCCGCCTTTTCCTCTAATTCACGAGAATCCCACCGTTTTCATCAAATTCCACACCGAAATCCCGGCTGTACTCATTCATACGCTGTAAGATCCTCTTCGCATCTTCTCCCACCGCCGGTGTGGGCTTGAAGTCATTCCGGGTGGTCACGGAACTGACCATGCAGGGAATGATCCTGGCATTCTGATCCTCCACCTTTTGTCCGTTCTCGAAGGTAAAGGTCTGCTGGAAGATCATGGTGTCTTTGTCCGCCGGATTCCGATTGGCACCGAAGCAGAAATTCGCCAGACTGTAGATAATGTATCTGCCCTTGTATTCCTCAATTCCCTGCAGCACATGGGGATGGTGGCCGATGACCAGATCCACTCCCCAGTCGATACATTTTCTGCCCAGTACCTGTTGGTAATTCTCCGGATAATTATCTCTTTCGATTCCCCAGTGACAGCAGGCCAGGATCAGATCCACCTCCTGTTCCCGCAGGGTCTCGATATTGTTCTGGATCAGTTTCTCCACCTGTGCGCCCCACTCCACTTCATTGACGGAGATGATTCCTATTTTCAGATTCCGCTCCCCGCCATGGGCGGCTGCACTGTTCGGGATTTCATAGACGCCCACATTCTTGTCATAGGCATAAATGATTCCTTCCTGCTCTAACGCGGCCACCGTGTCCTGACTGCCCTGTTCCCCATAGTCCAGCCGGTGATTGTTGGCGAAGCTGACAGACTCAATGCTGCCCAATGTCAGCAGATGCGCATAGACCGGGTCTCCTTTGATGCAGTAGGTCTGCCCCTCCCGCATCTGTTCCGATGTGGTCAGCGGTCCTTCCAGATTCACGATGGTCATGTCATCCGCCGCAAAGATATCTCTCACATTTTCAAAAAAGTAACCTTCATCCTCCGCCTGGTCATAGGCCTGCCGGAAGGAGGAACCATAGTCTTGCTCCTGATGGGTTCCCAGCGTCACATCCCCCGCCGCAGAGATCGTGATCGAATAGCGCTCGTCTTCCGCCATGCTCTGATCCTCCGACGCTCCCGGTGTCGGAGTTGCAGCAGTTCCATCCGGTATCATGTCGGGTGCAGTCTCCCCGGGATTCTCCTCCGTCTGCCCGTTCTGTGTGCCCGTGTCGTAACCACCGATGGGCTGCGCCAGATCTTCTCTTCCCGGAACATAGACCTGTTGCGTCAGATCATCTCCGCATCCGCCAAGTATTATCACAGCCGCCATACAGAATAATGCCGCAAGCTTCTTTTTCCGCTGCCCCATAAACGTTCTCCCCTTGCTTTTGCTGTCATGATTGCAATGATGTCATCCTGCTATTCCGCAGAAGACTGTGTGGAGGCACTTTCTCCCTCTCCATACAGATTCTCCTGTAAGAACTTCTTGTTGGCCTCAAAATCCACTTCCAGTACTGCCATCTCGCGGATCGTCGCATCCTTGTAGGTACCTTCCAGAGGAATGCTGTTCTGGATAATATCATAGGTCAGGACCTTCGGTGCCATAAGGCTTAACCGGTAGCACTCCATCTGCGTAAGGTTCGTGGTCAGATTGGGCATCAGACCATCGATCAGTTCCTGCGGATTGGTCAATACCGCCTTGGGCAGATTATGAATGACCTCCGTCAACACCTTTCTCTGGCGCTCGGTTCTGCCGAAATCCGTACCGATATAACGGTTTCTGCAATAAGCCAGTGCCTGAGGACCGTTCAGGTGTACCATACCTCCCGAAGTATCCTCAAAATAATCGGTTCCTTCCGGTCTTCCCAGCAAAATATTATATTCCACGAGATACCCGTTTACATATTCCACTTCCTTGCTGCTCAACTCCAGATCCACACCGCCGACAGCATCTACCAGATTGGCAAAAGCCTCGAAGTTCACCAGCACATAGCGGCTGATATGAATATCAAAATTCTGCTCGATGGTCTCCATCAGCAGTTCTGCACCACCGTAGGAATATGCCGCATTCAGACGATTCCCCTTATGGCCCGGAATATCCACATACATATCACGAAGCAGGGAAGTCATGTATATCTTCTTCGTCTTGTTACTGATGGACAGAAGGATCATGGCATCGGATCTGCCGTCTTCCCCGTTTTCGCGGGAATCGTTACCGATCAGCAGGATATTGGTCACACCCTCTTCCTGCATGGGGGATGAAGATACCGATGCGATCTCTTCGTATTTCATCTCTCCATACACCTTGCCCACCAGGACATACAGTCCGGCCCCCAGAAAGGCAATGATCAGGGCTACCGTGATCAGGAAACGTTTGAATCCCGATCTTTTCTTTCTCTTTGCTGCTTTCTTACCGCTTTTTCTGCTTCTCGTATCCGTCTCCTCACGCCTTCCGGGCTTCCTGCCGGAACGCTTTCTTCCGCTGTCTTCTTCGTAATCATCCTCATAGTCATCGTAATTGTTGTCATACTCATCCGCATAGTCATCCTGTCTGCTGCGACGGGGTCTGTCGGAGGTTCCCCCGTGACTGCTGCGGCTGCTGTTACGATTTTCCGCTGTCTTGCGGGCGGCCTCTCTGCGCGCCGCCTGTCTTCTGCGATATTCGGGATCATCCCAGTCTTCTGCATAATCCTGCCGGGATTTTCTGTCGGATCCTATCACATCCAGTTCCTCCTCTTCTTCGTCCTCCTCCATCATATCGTACATCTGCGGGGCAGGACGCTCTGCCGCACGCTCCGCGGTATGCGTTCCCGCATTTGCTGCCGAACGGTCTGTGTCCCGGCCGGTTCCCTTCCCGGACATCTGCATTTCCTGCATCTCCTGCTGTAAAAAGGCTTCCAGCCCTTTCTGTATATCTTCCATCTCCTGTATGGAGTCTCTCTCTCGATCGCTCATTCTGTACCTCACTTCCACGTACTCTGTTTCTGCACGCTTTGATTCCTGTTTATCTCCTAGAGATAATACCACACTCTGTCACATTCGTCACGGCAGAAATCCTTAATATTTGCTTAAATGTTGTACTCCGGTTCTTAAGAAACACCATTTTTTTACCGGAAAAATGGACTATCCGCGGCAGTCAAGCTATTCTCTTTCGCATGCTGCCCACAGATAGTCCCTGTGATTTTGTTAACTCTTAATTATTTATGAGCGATTCTCGCATCTATGTAGGTCTTCAGGGATTCTACGGTCTCATCCACACCCAGTCTGCTGCTGTTGATGGACAGATCGTAGTTACGGGAATCTCCCCATTTTACCTTACAATGGCTGTTATGGTAAGATTTTCTGCGGCGGTCCTTCTCGATCATACGCTCTTCCGCATGACAGGCATCCAGGTCATAAATCTCCATGACACGTTTGATCTTCGCCTCTCTGTCTCCCAGTACGAAGATGGAGATCATGTTCGGATTATCCTTCAACACAACCTCGGAGCAACGTCCTACGATCACGAAGGATTCTCCTGCTTCCGCCTTTTTCTTGATGTAATCGAACTGCATTCTGGCCACATTGTCTGCCGGAGAGCTGTTCATTCCCATCACGCTGCGGTACAGGAATTTGTTACGTCTCATTTCATCGAACTCTGCCAGTTCCTTGCTGCTCACGTTCATGCTTGCAGCCACCTCGTCTAACAGGTTGTGATCGTACAGCGGCAGTTTATAATATTCCGCCAGTTTCTGTGCGATCTCATGTCCGCCACTGCCGTACTCACGGCTGACGGAGATAATCAGTTGTTCACTCATGGGTCTGCCCTCCTTATGACTTTACAGGTATCTCGCATAGATCATTACCATGGAGATCACTATTACTATTATAGTCGCAGGAGCCATAACTTTGCAATATTTTCCCCACTTAATCATATGACCTGCTTTTGCCGCGGTAGCAATACCCACTACATTGGCAGAAGCTCCGATAGGAGTTGCACTACCACCGATATCGGTTCCCATAGCCAGTGCCCATGCCAGAATGGACAGATCCACACCCTGGGTAGCAGACACGCTGCTGATGATCGGGATCATGGTAGCCGCAAAAGGAATATTATCTACGAATGCACTGGCAATGGCGGAGATCCACAGAATAATTGCAACCATCAGCATCAGGTTACCGTTACTGATGTCTCCAATGAAGTTCGCCATGACTTTCAGGATGCCGGTCTGCTCCAGACCACCGACTACCATAAACAGTCCAATGAAAAACAGTAAGGTCTTGTAATCGATCTGTTTGATCAGCTTCAGAGCATCCTTACCTGCCGCGATCAGTGTCACGATGGAAATGAATACACCGATGCAGGATACGGTCAGTCCTGTCTGTGCATGGGTCACCAGCAATACTACCGCACACAGGAAAATAACGGTGCTGATGATAAAGCCCTTCTTATCGGTAATAGCCTCGGAAGGATCCGGGTAAGTCTGGCTGCTGCCTGCCGCAGCGGCCTCACTGGCCCGCAGCTCCTTGTGGAACACCAGATAGAAATACAGTACGACCACGATCAGAGAAATGCCTGCGATCACACCGGTATTGGTCAGGAAGTCCGTGAAGGAATATCCCAGGGAAGTTCCGATGATGATGTTGGGGGGATCTCCGCACATGGTAGCGGATCCGCCCAGGTTCGCGCAGAACACTTCTGCCAGGATCATAGGCACCGGATTGAACTTCAACAGCTGTGACAGTTCAATGGTGACTGCTGCCAGGAACAGGATAACGGTGATACTGTCAATGAACATTGCCAGAATACCGGATAATACCATAAAGGTGACAAACAGCGGTACTACCTTATACTTGACCATCTTGGCAAGGCGCATGCACAGCCAGCGGAAAAATCCCACCCGGGCCATGCCCTCTACCATGATCATCATTCCCGCTACGAACACGATGGTCTCCCAGTTGATTCCACTGGAAGCCTCTGCGGACTGTCCCGCCGTGTACCAGAAATGACTCGTGAAAAAGCTGCCTAAGTTCAAGGTCTCCAACACTGCGCTCATACTGTGCATTCCCAGTCCGAATACCAGTACCAGCGTCAGCAGGCCGCAGCCCAATGTGATAATGTGTCTCTCCCATACTTCCAGAACGATCAATACAAACATCGCCAGAAATATGACTACTGCAAGTATTTGTGCTACCACTTTTCCTGCCTCCTTGTAAATTTATCATTTTATCTCTTTAAGCGTTTTTAATCATGCTTTTACCCTTTATTTTCCCTGTTTTTACAGGAAATTAAGTAGTTTCCGCACCTCCCGATTTAGAACGCTCAAGATTTGATTCTATCCGAAATATCGGCATAAGTCAATTCTTCTTTTGGCTTCCATGCATAAATATTCCGTTAAGGTTTTATCTGTAAAACATTTTAGCATAGTCAAGTGCTAAAGGGTTGACGTGTATACAATAATACATTATAATTTTATACTAATTACTACTTCTTTTATCAACATTGCAACACCAATAATATCAATAATATAAGGAAAGGGCGGGTTACAAATGAGTTATTATGACAGAGCTTTGGAACTGAAGGACGAACTGATTGAAAATCGCAGATACCTGCATGCGAATGCAGAGGTGGGTCTGGTACTTCCCAGGACAAGGGCTTACGTTGAAAACAAGCTGAGGGAATACGGGATCGAGCCGAAACGCTGCGGAGAGGGTGTGACAGCACTGATTGGCAACGGCGGGAAGGTATTGTTACTACGTGCCGATATGGATGCACTGGCCATGCCGGAGGAGAGTGGTCTTCCGTTTGCTTCCCAAGATCCCAATGCTGCCCATTGCTGCGGACATGACATGCATGCCACCATGCTGCTGGCAGCCGCCAAAATGTTAAAAGAACACGAAGCTGAATTAAAAGGAACCGTGAAGCTGATGTTCCAGCCGGGCGAGGAATGCCTGACCGGCAGTCTGAACATGCTGGAAAACGGTATTCTGGAGAATCCCAAAGTCGATGCCGCTCTGGCTTATCATGTAGGCCCCGGCAAACTGCCCATCGGCATGTTCATGTACAACGACAATTCCACCATGATGTTTTCCAATAATGATCTGCATATCAAGGTAAAAGGAAAAGGCGGACACGGTGCGCTTCCTCAGAACTGTGTCGATCCTATCAGTGTCGGTGCACATATTATCATAGCTCTGCAGGAGATCATTTCCAGAGAGATGGATCCTCATGACAGCTGTGTCATTACTGTTGGTACCTTCCATGCCGGTACTGCGCTGAACGTCATTCCCGAAGAGGCTGTCATGACCGGAACCCTCCGCGCTGATACCACAGAGGCCCAGAAGAAACTGGTTAAGCGGGTAAAAGAAGTCGCAGAGGCAACAGCGAAGGTCTACGGTGCCGAAGCCGAAGTCGAGATCTCTGCCGGCGGCCCTCCTCTGATCTGTGATCCCGAGACCACCAAGGCATTTGTCGGCTATATGCGGGAGCTTGCGATCCCCGAGACCATGGAATACCCGAATATCTCTGCCAGCGCTTCCGAGGATTTTGCTTTCGTGGCAGAGAAGGTTCCTTCTACCTTTATGTATCTCTCCAGCGGATTTCTGGATGACCGGGGCAATGCTTCCGCCCACAATCCGAAAGTCCAGTTCAATGAAGAAGTGCTTCCCCGGGGTGCCGCTTATCTGGCCTATTGCGCACAGCGTTACCTGGAAGACCACGCAGAAAAATAATTTGTAACTGTCTTACCCATAAACATAAGAGAAAGAGAGAAAATGTCAATGTTTAAGAAGAAAGAGAAACCAAACGATCCCGAAAAGCTTACCAACGGCAATCTGTTTGCCTACGGTATGGGCGCTCTGCCCGGCAACATGACGATTCAACTGCGAAGCAGCTACCAGCTGTCCTTTATGACGGATATTGCCAAGATTAATCCCGCCATCGCCGGTGCCCTCATGACGATCATGGTCATCTGGGATGCCATTAACGATCCCGTCATCGCTGTACTGGCCGACCGTACCAACACGAAAAAAATGGGAAAATACCGTCCCTGGATGTTCTGGGGCAGTATCCTGTTAGGTCTCCTGACGATCCTCTGTTTCATGAACCCCGGTTTCATCGGCGGAGCCAATGTCGCTTATTTCTTCCTGATCATGTTCATCTATTGCTGGGTACAGACCATGTTCATGGTACCCTGGCAGGCGTTGAACAGTGTCATGAGTGCGGATCCTCACCAGCGTAACCGCCTGCTGACCTATCGTCAGCTGTTCGGTACCGGAAGTGCCATTGTGGTCTCCATCATTGTTATGCCCATCGTCAATGGCGCAGCGACCGAGGCAACCGGCTGGCTCACTATCGCCGGTATCGTAGCCATCTGTGATGTCATCGGTGGTCTCGCCTGCTGTGTCGGTGTCAAGAAAAAGGACTATTACAACAGCCTGCCGGAGCCGGAGCGTTTCAGCTGGAAGGAACAGCTTCACATTGTCGTAAAAAACAAGCCCATGCTGCTGGCAGCCGGTGCTTACGGTACTCTGTTCCTTATGATGAATACCATTAACGCTGCCAACATTTATTTCTACCGTATCGCTCTGGGCAGCACTGATATCATCGCCCTGTCCGGACTGGTAAGCCTGGTATTCTCCATCGGTGTCATTCCTTTTGTACCCGGTATCCTGAAAAAGATGGAGAAGCGTACCATGGCCATGCTGGGACTCGGTATCTACATGATCCAGCCTGTCGGCTATCTGGTCATGAGAGGTTCTCTGCTTTCCGACAGCTACGAATATACCTCCGGCATGCTGATCATTTTCCTGGTACTGACCTCCTTCGGTGCTTTCGGTAATATCGTAGCCAACGTCGCTATCGTATCCTTTATCATGGATGTGGTAGACTATACGGAATGGAAATTCCATACTTCTCAGGCTGCCTTCGTCAACAGTGCCGTAACTTTGCTGAAAAAACTGAGCGGTTCCATCTCCACTCTGGTGGTAGGTATCGCATTGTCCGCTGTGGGCTATGTCAACTACACCATCGTTACTCCGGAACTGAAAGCTATGGTGGTAGACATCTGTATCTGGCCTCTGCTGGTTATGGGTATCCTCTGCTTCATTATGCTGAAGGTATATCCTCTGCATGGTGAATTCAACACCAAAATGCGTGAAGAATTAAAGGAGCGCAGAGAAGGCTCCCGGTGATTTCATCCGGGAGCCTTATTTTCTTCATTTTGTAACTATTCAGAGCCATGCAAATTTAGACATAATGCCATGCTTGCATGAGCAATTATGGCTAAATTTATATGGCGAAGTAACCACATGAGCAAAAGGAAAGCTGCATCGCAGCGATTTTGCGAATGGGGTGCTGAATAGTTACTTCATTTTTTTATTTATGCATTATTCATTCCGAAAGCTTTCGATATCGTTCTTTCCCACATACCGTAAGAACATCCGCTGCATGTCAATGCCGCTCTCTCCAAAATACAGCTTCATGTACTTCTCGCCGTCCTGTCGGATGGCCAGCGTTACTGCATGTTCCACGACTTTGCCCTCCGTGCCGTTGATCGTCACGGTCTGCTGCAACGTATTGTTCAGAAATACGGAAATGGGCAGCTGCGCCAGAGAGCCCAGGGTCGAACTCATCCGGAATACCAGTTCATATCTGCCTATCTTGGGGAACCGCAGCTGATATACCGCACCGGTTCCTTTCTTCGTGGACAGTTTCTCCAGCGGGAGTTCGATCTCTTCGCCGATCTTCGGCTCCGGCAGTTCCAGACGGGCCAGCACCTGGCCGCTGTCTCCGGCTCCTTCGGTGCTTACCGGGCTGTGAAGCTCGGTGCATTCCTCTTCCTCTCTGTTAAGCAGTCTGTCCATAGTCGCGCTGCGAAGTAGGAATCCACAGATATTCGCTGCATTCCGGGTCAGCTGTGCACGGGTCAGTCTGCCGTCCGCCAGCCCTTCCGCGGTATTGTCCCCTGCGGAGTTGGATGCCGCATCGGCTACGACCATATAGATATCGTTCTGTGCCCGCACCATAGGAATGGTCTGTTTGCCGGAGCCGGGCTCACCTTCTTCGTTGATCTTCGCCCACCAGTCGGTCATTACAATGCCCTGATACCCCCATTCTTTACGGAGAATGGTCGTCAGGAGATCATAGCTGCCCGCGGTCCACAATCCGTTTACCGGTCCATAAGTGGACATGATGCTGTAGGCGCCGCCCTGTTTTACCGCAATCTCGAAGCCCTTCAAGTAGATCTCCCGCAGTGCCCGCTCCGATACGATGGCATTGGCGTCGTGCCGTTTGAATTCCTGATTATTGCAGGCAAAGTGCTTGATGGTACCGGTGACACCGTATTTTCCCATACCGGTCAGCTGGGCTGCCGCCATGGTGCCGGTGAGGTAAGGATCCTCGGAAAAATACTCAAAATTACGTCCGTTCAACGGATTCCTGTGGATGTTGATGCCGGGGCCCAGGAGACTGTCAATCTTATTCTTCCGAAGCTCCATGCCTTCCATCTCGTACAGTTCTTCCACCAGTTCCGGATCAAAGGTACATGCTAACAGCGTACCGTTCGGCAGCGCATAAGCCATGGTACCGCAGTCCATACGGATGCCGGAGGGGCCATCGGAACAACAGGCCACCGGAATGCCGAACTGCTGCAGCGAATCGGTCACTCCGCCGAAAGCGGCTGCCGTTCCGGGCGTTACTTTCGGGGAACACATGCCTTCTCCACGGGTCATACAGATCAGATCTTCGTCTGACAGCTGTGTCAGGAACTGCTCCAGCGTGATTTTTTTATCGTACACATCCGACAGCTTCCAACCCCGGTCTCCCACGTACTCACTCTGCGTGGGTCTCTCCTGCGAAATACGTTCCGCCAGATTGGTAGTCCGTAAGGGAACGTCCTCCCAGTTGGCGATAGCATGGTCATTTTCTCCGAAAAAGAACGGTCTTAAGCGCTTGAAAGCCTGTACCGGAGCCAGTGCCTCCGTGGCTGTCTGCACCACCTGCAGCTCTGCCAGTGTCACCTTGCCAGCTTTTCTCGCGCTCCGCACATCGGTGCCCACATAGAAAATATAGTCCCCTGCTTCCAGCACATAGCAGGACTTATGTTCGGTGACACCACTGTCATCATAGGATGCAAGCTCCGTCAGCTCTGCTTTCAGGATCAGTTCCTCGCTCTCTCCGGGTCTCAATTCTTCCGTCTTACCATAGGCAGCCAGCTGACGCAGGGGCTTGCCCAGTCTGCCCTGAGGTGCCTCCACATAGACCTGCATGGTCTCCCTGCCGGATACGCCGCCGACATTCGTTACTTTTGCGATGGCTGTCACAGAAGTCCCCTGTACCGCCAGCCCTATGGTCTCTGTCTGGAACTGCGTATAAGACAGGCCATATCCAAAAGGATATTTTACCTTATCTCTGGCAAAGGTCTCAAAATAGCGATAGCCTACATAAATGTCCTCGGTATAGAAATTCTCCACCGGATCCCCGAAGTTCTCCGTGGAAGGGTAATCTTCGATATCTTCCGCAATGGTATCGCTGAGTTTACCGCCGGGATTTACCTTACCAGTCAGGACATCTGCTGCCGCCCTGCCGCCTTCCTGACCGCCCTGCCATACATAGAGTACGGCCTGGGGCTGATAACGGTCCACCCATTTCATATCCATGATATTGCCCACATTCAGTACGACAATGGTCCGCTCAAACGCGTGGCAGACATTCCGCAGGATCTCTTCCTCCGCCGCAGTCAGCAGATAACTACCCTCCGTAGCGCTGTTGTCCTTGTCCTCTCCGGCAGTACGACCGATGACTACGATTGCAACATCCGACTGTCCTGCTGCCTGCATTGCCAGTTCCTCGCTTACCGGCATCTCTTCCTGATTCCAGGGCTCCATGGCCCAGCCTTCCCCCACATCGAAAGGATGGCTTTTCAGCCACTCTCTGTACTGTGTTTCCAGCGTCTCATTCACCTCTACCGTCCCGTCTTCCTTGAGGCTGTCTGTAATATTCGTGACATAGGGGGCGTTCACCATGCCGCCGGAGCCGGTACCGCTCTTATAATGCTCAAACTGCGTTCTGCCGAAAATCGACACTCTCTGTCCCTTATGCAGGGGCAGGGTGTCTCCCTCATTCCGAAGCAGCACACTTCCTTCCGCTGCCACACGTCTTGCAAGTTTCGCATATTTCTCATAATCCAGGGTATATTTCATACGTCTGTCTGCTCCCTTCCTGTTTTTTATATTTCTCTGTCCTCTTATCTTTCTTCAATATCGCTGATGATCCGGTGGTATCCTTCCAGCGTGATCATGCCATCGGAATCCTCGATCCTTCGTCCGCTGCACCGTACCATGACCTCTCCGTAGACCGGATGCATCCAGGGATATTTCAGCTGTACCACCACATCCGCCTCGATCATATGTGCCACATTCTCATTCACATAGTCCAGATGATCCTCCCGGATCCTGCTGTGCCAGTAATTGTAGCACTCCTGCGGATTGTATTTCCGGTCGACTCCCATGATCCGTTCCATGGTCTCATCGGCATGCATTTCCGCATAGCCAGTCTCTTCGTTGATCCTTATGATCCAGAGCCCCAAATTCGTATCCCGGAGAATGTTTTTGGTATTGAAGTAAATAAAGTGCATGCTCTCTTTGTAGTCGTAGATCTTCTGGATGAAGGCTTCCCGCTCCCGGTATTCCGGTGTGCTGCTGTCAATAAAAGCCTTCTCAAAGCTCTCTGTCTCACGGGGCTTGGAAAACAGATAGCCCTGGAACAGACTGGGGGACAATCCTTCCAGTACCATAAGTTCCCGTATTTCCTCCACCCCTTCACAGCAGACACGCATGCCGCTTGTTTTCGCGAACTCAATCATATTGCTGATCAGACGATAGTTATACGTGGCTTCTTCTACGTCCCGGACGAACATCTTGTCAATCTTGATCTCGTTGACATCCAGTTGTTTCAGATAACTCATGCTGGCATAGCCGGTACCGAAATCATCAATGGACAATTCGATTCCTGCATCTCTCCAGCTCTTGAAAATCGGAAGCAGCTGATTGATACTCTGGATCTGGATGGATTCCGTAAGCTCGATGGTCAGGGCACTTCCGGGAATTCCTACTTTGTTCAGAATATCCAGTACACGCTCCGCCACATCCCGGTCCTCCAGCTGCACCACGGAGAAGTTCACGCTGATATGGAATTCCGGCACGGTCTCCCGCCATTTTTTGCACTGGCGCAAAGCCGTCTCCAGCGTCCACATACCTACCTGCTTGATCAGCTTCGACTGTTCCAACAGAGGAATGAATTCATCCGGATAGATATTTCCGCAGGTCTCGGAACGATAACGGAGCAACGCCTCCGCACCGAACAGATGATAATTGCCAGACTTGATCTGAGGCTGATAGCACAGATAGAAGCCTTCGCAGTCTTTTCTGACGCTGGTCTGCATCTCTTCCATGAACCGGATCGTCTTCAGGCGCTCCGCAAGGTCCTCCTGGGAGAAAAATACGATATTCTGAATACCGATATCTTTCGCCTTCTCCAGCATCATCTCCGCACAGGCGTAGAGATTGTTCTCGTCACCGAACAGTTCTCTGCTATTCGTCACCACTCCGGCAGATAACGTGCAGTAATTCGACACATCTGCCAGGATACTATCATAGATCCGATGTACCTCCTCTGTGGTTCTCACATCCAGATACAGAGCATAACAGTTATTTTCCACATGCCATACGTTTTGTACAGCTTCGTTCGCTTCCATGACCTGTGCGCACTTTTTGATGACCTCGTCGCCGTAGGCTCTTCCATGACGCAGATTGATACTGCCCAGATTGTCGATTCCCATAAGCATCAGGAAACCGGTATTTTGTGGCATAATCTGTTCCTTTAAATCTATGAACATTTTGTTTTTATTGAACAGCTTCGTCAGCGGATGATACAGATAACGCAGAGCCTTATCGGATACTCTTCCGATCATAACAAAAGGCTTGCCCTTATCATCCGGAATTACCTTACCTCGGCAGTTGATCCAGACGGGTTCGCCCTCCCGGTTCACCCAACGATAGTCCATGTCATGAGTATCCTTCTCTCCCGCCATGATCTTCGCAAAATCTGCCTGCAATGCGGCACGATCTGCCCTATATACAATGTTGACCATCTCCGCCGTGGTACAGGTGGCCGATCCCTTTTTGCGCAGGGCATACTCCCTGTCCACATCCCCGAAAAACCATATTTCATCCTTATTGATATTCCACAGATACAGATAGGAATCCGTGGATTTGCAGAGAATGCGAAGTACATTCAGATAGTTCTTGATCCGCTCCTCGCTGTAAATGGGGAATTCCTTCTTCATGCGGAACTTCGCGTCATACATCATCTCGTCGGCACGGTTGAAGACCTGCTCCATAGTCTCCTGCGCGTTCTCGCGGACCGCATATCCGCAGGCTATGGCCAGAGGCATTTTTCTGCTCTTGTTCTTTTCCTCCGTCAGCTGCTGCAAACGCTGTATACAATCCACGATTCCTGCGCTGTCACCTTCACGGATCAGAATACAGAATTCGTCACCACCGATTCGATAACAGATACCTGTCTCCCCAAAAATCTCCCGGATACATTCTGCCGAGTCCCGAATCAGCTGATCCCCTTCCTCATGACCGTATCTGTCATTGCCCACCTTCAGATTGTTCACATCCGCCACCACGCAGGCTGCTTTCTCATTTCCCGCAAAGGATGCCATCTCTCTGGTAAAAGCCGCACGGTTTCCAATGCCGGTCAGCGCATCGGTAAAGGCCATTTTCTCCAGCTCCCACTGATATCTCAGTTCCTTGGTCACAATGTCATCGATATGGTGAAATCCTACGATAACCTTCCCGTCAAAATCTTCTTCCCGTACACGAAACACCTGTACTTCAAAGTATTTATGCCCTACAGGGTTGGGGAGACTTTCGTACCGGTAGATATACCGGTCGGTATCCGCCAGCACTTTCAACAGAAATTTCCTGTCCAGCACATGTAAAAATTCCTTCCTGTTGCTCTCCGTCACAAATTTATTGCAGTACGTCTGATAGGTCTCTGTATAACCTATTCTCTCCCGCACCTGGATCCGGTCCATTTTCACAGCATTGCCGCTCAATGCCACTTTAATGGGTTCCGCCACATCATTTTTCAGATCCACATAATACAACGAAGTATAGTCTCTGCAGATCACTTCCAGAACCTGGTGCTCCGTGATCAGGTTCTCCGAATCATCCTTCGCCAATACTAATCTGTCCATTGTGTTCTCTAAGTTCTGTTCTTTCATGGTTCTATCGTCCTGTATCTTTTTGCATCTTAAAATGCTCTGTATCTTTTATCCTATAATAATAACACTAATTTCCCGATACATCCACAAAAAAGCTCCTTTCCCTGCGGAAAAGAGCCCTGAAAAGGCAATTTATTTGATTCCGGAATGCATAAAGCTTTCCATGAACTGTCTTTGGAAGACAAAGAACAGAATCAATAATGGTGCACACACCAGTACCGTAGCTGCACTGACGTCGCTCCACTGCATGCCTGTCTCATAAGACATGGCAAACATGGCCAGTCCCAGGGACAGCGGCCGCTTTTCTACAGAATCTGTCATGACTAACGGCCAGAGGAAATTATTCCACTGGAAGGATGCGGAGATCATTCCAAAGGAAATATACGCCGGCTTGAGTAACGGCACATACACTTTCCACAGGATCTGGAACAGGCTGGCCCCGTCCATTTTCGCCGCCTCTTCCAGCTCGTAGGGGATCGTCTTGATGGTCTGTCGTACGATCAGGGTTCCCATGGCCGAAGCAAAGAAGGGAAGCATAATGCCGATCTTCGTGTCCGTCAGTCCCCATTTTGCCATCATGGAATAATTGGGCAGAATCAGTACTTCCGGTGCGATCATCAGCTGTGACAGGAACAATACGAACAATGCTTTAGATCCGTAGAAATCAATTCTTGCAAAAGCATAGCCCGCCAGCGTGATCAGTACAAACTGGATCACCAGCACTCCCACCACAATAAAGATCGTATTCCCGTAATATTTTCCGAAGGGCGCTGCCGCCAGCACTCTCCGGAAATTCTCCAGCGTAGGCCATGCCACGGCCGTCAGATCCAGAGTCAGTTCCTTGGGAATAAAAGCGGTCCTCACCACCCAGATCAGAGGAATCAGGGACACAGCCAACAGCAAAAACATGACCCCATAGATCAGAATCTTCCCTATATGAATCTGATGATGTATTCTTCCCCGCATCGGTGCCTTTACGGCAGAATCAATGATATCCATAGTTTTCTCCATCCTTTAATTATTGTAATATGCTTTCTTGTCCTGTACAAAGAAGCAGACACTGGTCACCACCAGAAGCACGGCTACCAGAATTACGGTCATGGCTGAGGCCTTACCGGTATCCCAGTAATCAAATCCGGTCTGGTAGATATAGAACAGCAGCACATTTGTGGCATTGCCGGGGCCGCCCTTGGTCATGATATAGAGGTGATCCACCATCTTATATGCATTGGTCAGGGTGATGATCAGCACATAAATGGTTGTCGGTTTTAACATAGGCCAGGTCACACGGGTAAAGATCTGCCAGCCGTTAGCTCCATCGATCTTCGCCGCTTCGAAAAGTTCTCTGGAAATTCCATGAAGTCCCGCCACATAGAACAGCATGATATATCCTGCCTGCTTCCAGACCAGCATGACCATGACCGCCCAGATAGCTGTCTTGCCGTCTGCCAGGAATCTCCAGTTGGGATTGATGTATCCCAGAAGACCGTAGATCGGCGTATAGATAAACATCCAGATATTGGCGGCAGCCACTAACGGAATGAATGTCGGATAGGTAAAGCCCAGTCTGGCTACTGCCTTACCCCATTTCAGGCTGTTGGCAAACATGGCCATGGCCACCGCCAATCCGATGCTTAACGGCACGGTAACAACTGCGATCAGCAGATTGTTCCAGAAGCATTCCCAGTACACCTTATCCTGAAACAATGCGATGTAATTGGAAAATCCGGCAAACACCGGCTGCATCACCGACAGATTATCCAGATAAAAGCTGCTGATAATACTTTTTACGATAGGATAGATCGTAAATACACATAAGAACACCAGCGACGGAGCCAGCAGCAGCCAGCCGGTCAGGGTGCGCTTCCATTTGTTCGTGATCTCTTTTTTTAATGCGGTTTCATATGCCTTTTCTTTTGCAAGTTCCTGTCTACGGAGGATTTCCCCGGCTGTCTCCTGTGGAAACAGGGCATCCGCCAGTACCGTTCCCGCTCCCAGATTTACCTGCGGCATCATTGTTTCTGCCATATTTATCATTTCCTCACTTTTATTTCTCGATTTTATGGGGAAAAACCAGTCTGCTCAAGGACGGCAGGCTGGTCTCCTCACATGGATCAACATTTATGGGATTATTTATAAGCCTTTAAAATGTTCTCTGCAGTGGTCTGTGCCTCCTCCAACGCAGATTTCACATCCTTCTGATCCGTCATGACATAGGAGATGGCATCATCAATGGCCTTCTGCACTTCTGCCTGATTGTAGGTGGACAGTTCCGCATAACCATACTCCAGCTGGTCTCTTGCTACCAGACAATAAGGGAATTCTTCCGCATAGGTCTTCATGCGCTCGGTGTCATAAGCACTGGGTCTGGTGGCCACATAACCGGTATCGATACTCCACTGTGCTACTCTCTCATCATCGGTCATCCATTTGATGAATTCAAAGGCAGCCTGCTGTCTCTCGGGGGATACACCCTTGAAGATGTAGAAGTTACCACCGCCGGTAGGAGAACCGGGAGTCTCATCTGCGGGAAGCATTGCCACACCGAAATCAAAGGTTGCGTTCTTCTTCACGTTGGTCAGATTACCGGTGGTATGGTACATCATGGCGGTCTTGCCTTCGATAAAGTCGGAAGGAGTAGTCGCCCATGCTACAATACCGGAGGGCATGGAACCGTCTTCTGCCAGAGACTTCCAGAAGCTTAAGCCTTTCGCGGTTCTGTCATCGTTGTAATATACCTCGGTACCGGTATCATTCATCAGATTGAAGCCGCTCTGCTGGGTGCAGAAGGTCTGCAGCATCCAGTAAGCATAACCGTCGGAAGGAATCTCAATACCATACTGGGAGCCGTCTGCCTTGGTCAGCTGCTTCGCATATTCCTTCATTTCTTCCCAGGTGGAAGGAGCCTTCTCCGGATCCAGGCCTGCCTCGCGGAAAGCATCCTTGTTGTAATACAGCACGATGGTACTTCTCTGCCAGGGAATACCGTAGGTCGTCTCACCGTCACGGCTGTTCATCATAAATCCTTCATAGAAGCCGTTCAGCCACTCTTTATCCGCATCAGTAGTGCAGAAGCTGTCGATGTCTGCAATGGCATCCATGGCCAGCAGGGAATACAGGTCGATGGAGAACATAATGGCAAGATCCGGTGTATTACCGCCTTTGATGGCTGCCTGCACCTTGGTTCTCGTGTCTGCGTAGCTTCCGGCATATACCGGTTTGATCGTAATATTCGGATTCTCTTCATGATATTGTGCACACAGGGCATCGATCAATGCATCTGGACCGCCGCCAACGGATACCGGGAAATACATAGTCAGTTCCATGGGTTCTGCTGTGGACTGGGTATTGTCTGCCGCCGCCTGACCTTCTGTGATCTGTGTGGTCTGTGCATTCTGTGCTGTTGCTGTCTGGTTGTCGGTTGCGTTCTGTCCGCAGGCTGCAAGGGAAAATGTCATGATGCCTGCCAGAACAAGACTGATTAATTTCTTCATTTGCCTCTCCTCTGATTTCCTTTTTATTTTCTTTCTCATCAATTGACATCTCCGATTATAAAAAAAGCCGTCGGCTCCAACTACCAACGACTCGTAAAAAAAAGTAAACGCTCCGTAAAACTTTTCGGGACGAATTTTACATTGCAAAGATTGTTCTGATTTATTCTATTGTGCTATTCTTTTTTATTTGGAAAATAAAACAACAGAGGAGCCGACCCATAACAGCCGGATGCATCTGATGCAGGAGACACCCCTCACCCATGCTGAGCATCCTCTGAACGGCACCGGGAGCTATGTGCGGATCGAATGTGCTGATGAAAAAGGGCGGATCGCCTGGACAAATGCGATCCGCCTGTAAAAGAATCTTTTAGAGAATGATCCGGACAACGAAATCCCCGTTCTCCATAAAGAACTGATATTGTCCTTTCAGTTTTTCCACATAATATACGATGCTTCTGGCCCCCAGTCCATGCCCGGAACGCTCCGTCACCGGAACACCGTCATTAAATACCGGGGCATTCCGCACGGTATTTTTCGCCATCAGGAGAAGATGCCCCGACTTTTCGGACAGAGACAGCTGTACCAGCCGTTTTTCCTGAGGCAGTTCCTGCACGGCATGCAGCGCATTTTCCAGCACATTAGACAGGATCGCGCAGAACATCATTTCGGAGCAGGTCAGCTTCTCCCCGATCTCGACCTGCGCCTCCCAGCGGATCCTCTGTTCCTCAAACCGTGTATTGTAGATGGACAGTACGGAATTCACCATCTCATTTTTACAATAGTTCTTGATCACCGTATCCTCATAAGTCTGGCTGACCTCATTCAGATATTCCAGTGCCTTATCGGTCTCTCCCTGTTGGATCAGTGTCCGCAGCACCGACAGATGATGCCTTGTATCATGACGCAGAATGGACATTCTCTGCTCGCTTTTTTTCGTGCTGATCATCTCCGTATGCAGGGAACTCAGCTGCATACGGATCAGCTCATTGTATTGCTCCGCCTTGCTTTTCAATTCATATTCCCTGAAATATACCAGCAGGAAGATCAGGTAGGCCAGACAGATGGCAAATCCCAGGAACTCCGGTACCGCTTTATTGCCGGTATACAGGAGACTGGAAAATTTGGTGGTGACATAGTCGAAGATGTAATATACCAGAGGCAGGCTTCCGATGATCAGAAGTTCTCTGTCTGTTTTGGCAAACAGCATGGCCGTGGTCTGGCAGACATACCGGCACAGCAGAATGAAAACCCCCACCGTCACCAGAATACGGCAGACATAATAACACCATTCCTGTCCTGTCAGCGACAAGGCGAACAATCCCATCCAGTTACTGCACTGACAGCACAGATACGCTGTAAAAATCGAGATCAGCGCCGGCAGCGGACGGAATTTATAATTCAGCACCAGTACGCACAGCAAAGGTACATGCACGATCAGCGGATAGATTTGATCCGCTGTCTCTATCCCTAGAGCTAACTGACAGATGATATACAGTACTCCTGAAGTCAGTGCCAGCAGTAAAAGTTTCGCGATATTTTTCTTATCCTGCTTCACCCCCAGGAAAAATGCCGACAGAAAAATGCCGAACAACAGGGTGGTAACATTATGTGTGTACATTAAAATCTCAAGTATCATAGGTATCTCCTTCGTGCCAAAAATCGTGAGTCCTTAAGAGGAACTCACGATTTTCGCCTTCATATGCTTTTCAAATACCTGCATCAGCAGGTTCGTATCTATGGGTTTCGCCAAACGATCGTTCATTCCCACCGCCGTTTCCAGAGTATACTTACTGTTGTTCATCTGCAAAATATCTTTGGCAAGTTCGTAGGGATCTCTCATAGGTCATCCTTTTACAACTTTACTTTTACATAATCATGTTCCATGGCGGGAAGCACTTTTTCGATCAGGTCCGTCGTCCGCATACGGAGGCTGGAGGTGTTGATGCAGGGGTGGCATCCGAAATATTCACTGTCCAGCACCTCTTCATCGATCAGCAGCTTCACCTGATGCTCCTTATCGTTCATCAGTCCCAGCACGCTGACAGATCCCGGGGTGATATCCAGGAATTTTTCCATGTATTCCGGCTTGGCAAAAGAAAGTCTCGCCGAGCCGATCTGTGCCGACAGATCCTTGGTATGGAACACCTTGGTATCCGGGATCATCAGCAGGTAAAATGCGGTCTCCTGGCGATTGCACAGGAACAGATTCTTGCAGACCATGGACTGTAAGATCTCATCGACTTCCTTGCAGTCCTCCATGGTCATGGCCGGAGCATGATCCACGCGCTCATATTCCACGCCTAAGCTATCCAGCAGGTCATAGGTGCGGATCTCTTTGTCCAGTCTGCCGGTGGTATCGGCAGGTCTGCCTTTTTGTAATTTTAATTCCATATTCTTTCCCCTTTTTTATGATTAGAAACCTATGGTGTCATTGACCAGGATCACATGGATTCTGTCCGTATGTCTGGAATATCTCGTGATCAGGAACTGACAGCAGATGGTATCCGGAGACTTGCAGTCGAAGCATTTTCCGGTCTCCTTGCAGGGAGTCTTGATATTGAATCTCTGGGCATTCATGGGTGCAGCCACGTTTCTCGCACGCTTCATGGCACTGTCTAAGTCTGCGCAGACCTTATTCATACCGACGATGAAGATTACTTTCTTCGGTCCCTGGGCAATACAGGAGACACGGTTGGAGTTGCCGTCGATATTGACCATGACACCGTCGCTGGTGATGGCATTGGCACTGGAAAGGAAGATATCCGCATCGTAAGCTGCCATAAGTCCTGCTCTGGCATCCATCTTAGAGCGGTCGATATAGTGGTAATTGCCTGCTTCCAGAGCGGAGATCAGTCCGATCTCTCCGGCACTCATGCATCCGCCCATAGCGATGGTGCTTCCCTCCGGGATCAACTCCAGCGCCTGCTTTAGTGCAGCTTCTTTATCCTCTGCGTAATAACCTGACATATTGCGGGACTGTAATCCCTTGATCACTGTTTTGGCCAGCTGTTCATTTCTTTTTCTGATCATTTCATTCATCTCTTATCCTTCCTGCCTTTCCGTAATCTGCAAACTTTATTCCTGTGGACCGATTTCTTTTTGATCCTATTTTATCAAAAAAAAATTTCTATGTATAGCAACCAATAGAAATATTTGACAATACTTTTCGCATATGCTAGGATATTTCCAATATTAGGGAGTAGTTCACATCGGGTAACCGGTGTTGTGTTGGTCGTCATCACGTTAGCGAAGCCACAGGCAGTCGCTAACCGGGCAGTACACGTCTACAGAAATGGAACGAGACTTTTATTGTATGTTTATCGTGCAGTAAAAGTCTTTTTTTGCGTGATAAACAAGGGATCCGGGTACATTATTTAAGAAGGAGGATTTGTATATGACACAAAAAAACATCTGGAATATTTCTGTAAAAGAGCTCATGGAAAAATATCAGGTGACAGAACAGGGGCTTACCACTGCCCGCGCCAAGGAGCTTCGCCTGGAAAAGGGTGAAAATATCCTGCAAGAGAGCAGGCGCAAAAGTATACCTGAAGTATTTATCAGTCAGTTTGCTGATCTGCTGGTAGTAATCCTGATCATTGCAGCTGCGATCTCCATGTTTTCCGGCAATACGGAGAGTACCGTTGTAATCCTGCTGGTACTGGTGATCAACGCCATTCTGGGTACCCTGCAGCATGTAAAGGCTCAGCGTTCTCTGGATAGTCTCAGGCAGTTATCTTCGCCCTGTGCAAAAGTCATTCGAGACGGTATGAAACGGGAACTTCCATCGAAGGATATTGTACCGGGAGACATTGTCATATTGGAAGCGGGAGACATGATCGTGGCCGATGGCCGTATCCTGCACAGCTATTCGCTGCAGGTCAATGAAAGCTCTCTGACAGGCGAGTCTGCCAACGTAGAGAAAACAGATGCCGTTATAGAGGGTGATGTGGCGCTTGCTGACCGGGCAAATATGGTCTATTCCGGAAGTCTGGTCACCTACGGACGCGCCGAGATGTTAGTGACTGCTACCGGCATGGAGACGGAGCTGGGTAAGATTGCAGGACTGATGAATGCAGCCAAAGAGCGCAAGACACCGCTGCAGGAGAGCCTGGACAAGTTCAGCAGCAGACTTGCCATACTGATCATGATCATATGCGCTGTCGTATTCTGCCTGTGTATCTATCGTCGGATGACGCTGTTGGACTCCATGATGTTTGCAGTGGCACTGGCTGTTGCTGCGATCCCTGAGGCACTAAGCTCCATTGTGACCATAGTGCAAGCCTTTGGTACGCAGAAAATGGCAAAGGAAAATGCAATTATCAAAAATCTGAAAGCTGTGGAAAGTCTGGGCTGTGTCTCAGTCATCTGCTCTGATAAGACCGGAACACTGACACAAAATAAAATGACGGTGCAGCAGATTTATATAGAAGGCCGGTTATACGAGCCGGACCAGCTTGACCTTTTGAATCAGACACATCGCTATCTGCTCTACGACGCTGTCCTCAACAATGATTCCAGCATCATTGATGACAAGGGCATCGGTGACCCAACAGAATATGCCCTTTTAGAGATGTTTCGAAGGATTGAAGCGGATACATCTTCTATTTTGAAAGAAGCAAATATGCATGAAGATATCCTCAGGCAAAACATGCAACGCCTTGAGGAAGTGCCTTTTGATTCCGACAGAAAGCTGATGAGTACAAAATATATGCTGCATGGTGTACCCACGGTCCTTACCAAAGGTGCTGTGGATGTTCTCTTAGACCGCTGTGACTATGTACGCTGCAGCGATGGTATCCGTCCTATGACGGAAGCTGAAAAAGACAAGATCCGTATGCAGAATCAGCTTTTTTCAGAAAATGGCCTGCGTGTATTGTCTTTTGCTTACAAGGAATCGGAGGAAAATCTCGACATCCATGCGGAGTATGGCTATACCTTCCTGGGGCTGATCTCTATGGTAGATCCTCCCAGAGAAGAATCTGCAGCTGCCGTTGCAGCTTGCAAGAGAGCCGGCATCCGTCCGGTCATGATCACCGGTGATCATAAGGTAACAGCAGTGGCAATCGCCCGCCGGATCGGAATATTCGAAGAAGGAGACCTTGCACTGACAGGTGCGGAGCTGGATGCCATGAGCGACAGCGAACTGGATGAACAGATAGCACAAATCTCCGTCTATGCCAGAGTATCTCCCGAGAACAAAATCCGGATTGTAGAAGCATGGCAGCGCAGAGGTAATATTGTCTCCATGACGGGAGACGGTGTGAATGATGCTCCTGCATTGAAAAAGGCGGACATCGGTGTCGCTATGGGAATTACCGGAACAGAGGTATCCAAGGATGCCGCTGACATGATTCTGTCGGATGATAATTTTGCAACGATCATCAAGGCAGTGGCAAATGGGCGTAATGTATACAGAAATATCAAAAATGCCATTTTGTTTCTGCTGTCCGGTAATACCGCCGGTATCTTAGCAGTATTATACACATCCCTGATGGGACTTCCTGTGCCTTTTACACCGGTACATCTGCTATTCATCAACCTGCTGACCGATTCTCTTCCGGCCCTGGCAATCGGCATGGAACCTGCTGATAACGACCTTCTGAAGGAAAGGCCCAGGAATCCACGGGAAGGAATCCTCACCAGAGACTTTATGCTTACGATGATAACACAGGGTCTGTTGATCGCAGCAGCCTCCATGACAGCTTATCACATCGGACTGACAGTCAGTTCGGCTATGGCTTCTACTATGGCTTTTGCCACACTGACACTGGCCAGATTGTTCCATGGTTTTAACTGCCGTGGCAGCGAATCCATCTTCCGGTTAGGACTGACCTCGAACCGCTACAGCCTCTATGCTTTCGCCGCGGGAGTCTCTTTACTGGCACTGGTAATCTTCATTCCGGCGCTGCACAGTGTATTCAGCATAGCCGCTCTGCCTACGACAGCACTTGGTCAGATCGTGGGGCTCGCTCTCATGCCGACAGTGATTATACAGATAACGAAAATTATCAGGCATAGATAATTGGTTTAATCAATATCTTCCACAGACTGCAATCTTTCCTTTTTTACCTTCAGATATTCTTCCGCATAATGCGTCTCTTCGTCTGTTGTCAGAATGACCTCCTGTCCCTGCGGCATATCAATATCCGTTGCCACAAGCAGGAGGGAATCCTCCTGCAGCCAGTTTTCCAGTCCTGTGAAAAATTGCGGATCGTAGTGATCTGCCCCGTTCAGCTCATTATGATATCTGTCAAAGGAATAGTCCACGGGAGACAATACATTATAGTCATAACAGCAGACACCCTGCCCTGTCCAGAAGCTTGTCACTACCAGATAATCGTAGCCGTCTTTTTCTGTGAGGAATATCTGTACGTTCCCGGCATGAGCAATGGCAAATTCCTGCGACCACAGAGGAATGATTCCATATTGTCCGTCTCCCAGATACTCGTAAATCTCTACCGTTCCCCAGTTTCCTGTCTTATGCAATGCTTCCGTGAGATCCCCGTTTTCTTCCTCCAGATAGACCTTCGTTACAACCTTTTCCTTGTAGCCGTTATGGGTCAGGTCATAATATCCGGTATAGACCTCTGTCATATCCGGTTCTTCTTTGTCGATATTCTCCTCTTCCAGATAACGAGAATATGTTTTTTGTACCGAAAAATCTCCCAGAGAAAAGTTACCATCTTTTTGCATGGATACCAGTGCCGTTATATTAAAGCCGGTCTCATAAGCCAGGTCCGCCATCTCGTTCATATTTATGCCAACCCCTACATTTGCAAAGGGCTGTCCTCCACGAAAGTCATACCGGATCTGCGCCCCCACACCGATACTTTTATAAGTATATCCTTCCAGTTTCTGCAACAGACGGGTCTGATCCAGATCCATACTCTTCTGAGCATCTATCTCTCCGTTTTTATCCAGGAAATCCACATGAAGTGTATGGAACTGTTCATCCAGCGTATCCGCCGCAAGAATCCGGCTGTAAAAATCTTCCACCACCTGTGTATATTCCGATACCTTCGGTGTTCCTTTTTTTACATCTACATAATACAGTCCTTCCACATAGACACCGGTTCCGGTTCCCTGCAAGGTAGAAATATAATACTCCTTGTCGCCATCCCCGTCATAATCTGCAGCTTCTACAGCAGGGGGTGTCGAATACACATTTTGCCAGGGGATCTCCACCCTGTATTCCCGGTCGCCGTCATGGATCACCAGACATTCTTCTGCGCCGTTGCCCCAGACACTGACCGTCTCGTCATAGGAATAGGACAGCACGCCATATTCCCCTTCCGGCAGTTCCCGGACAGTATCCGCCGAGACCTGATCCGCCAGGGTTTTCTCCTGATATAGTCCGGTCTGGTAGGTAAGTTTCTCCGGCTCAGGTTCCGTTGTCGTCTCCGGGATTGTCTGTGAGGTGGCTGGAGTGGCTGTATCGGTTTCCTGACCGACTTCCTCTGTCTGAGCAGATTCGGTATCAGAGATTTCCAAAGCGTCCCTACTGCTGCCGCAGCCTGTCAGAGAAAATGCCACAATCAATACCAGTAATCCGCTGCTTATTTCTTTGTGAAGCTTTCTTTTGTACATACGCCCTCCCCCTATAGCCGGTAAATACATTTTCTATCTTTATTATATCTAACGAATCTGGCAAAGTAAAGCCCAAAAAAGCCCAAAAAGTGCCGACACCATGCTTTTCAGTATCGGCACCTTTTCTTTTTAAAATGCTGAAAATCACTCTGAATACATTGTAACACCTAATGCCAGCTTTAGATCAAGAATTATTGTTTTACATATCTCTGATTTTTACTATTTGGCTTTTCCGGCAATGTCATTTTTATTAGTCCCAACTCTATGGCAGGCTTGATATAATTTTTTCGAAATGTTTCCTTGGATTTCAGATGCAGTGCCTCCATGATCGCATTAGCGGTATAGGGGACATCGTACTCCATTACTTCCAACATCCGTTTTACATATTCTGACATACTTTCATTTGTCTTATTTACCTGTATGATAACCTCATCTAATACCTGATCTATCATACTCAACATAAATTCTATAAAAACATCTGAATTTCCATTCACATGACATTTTGCTATTGCATCATAATATTCTGCCTGGAATCTTTCAATCTGACTTTCCAACGGAATATATTCAAACACATTTCTCCAACGGTATAGCATTACCGTATGCCATAATCTGGCCATTCTTCCATTTCCATCTGCAAAAGGATGTATAAACACAAATTCATAATGAAAAACAGCTGACACAATAAGCGGATGTATTGTCCCTTCACTGTTTTTAACCCATGAAAATAAGTCCTTCATCAGTTCATTTACCATATTCGGCGACGGTGCCACAAAAATACACTGATCTCCGGAAAAGACACCCTCTTCCCCTTTTCTGAATACACCGGATTCCCCTACTGTTCTATAGGTCATTATTCCATGGATTTTTTTCAGATCTGACATGCTTTGAGGATTTATTTCCGAGATTTTTTCATATGCAGCATATGCATTTTTCACCTCTTGTATTTCCTTTTGATCTCCCAATACAAGATGACCATTGATGACATCTCTCACTTCAGCCAGAGACAAGGAATTTGCTTCTATTTTTAAAGAAGAATGAATGGATCGGATCCGGTTGTTTTTCCTTAAATGCGGCCTTACCTCTAATTCTCTGTGACTGCTTATTTTACCTACTTTTTCGGATATAGAAGAAACAAGCTCCAACATTTTATTTGAGATTGTATATGGCGGTTCATATTTTCCCATTTATGTCACTCCATCTTGCTTATTATCTTGCTTATTATCTTACTCGTTTTGGATATCATTAGCAATCTTTTTATTTCAAGAATTGCATAAATAAAGCACTTCCGCAATATCCGCATCGATCCCTACGGATTTCTCCCGGATCTCACCGGGAATATCAGCCTCTCCTTTATTAATACAGACGTAAAATGCATTCCGCCAGTTGTGCGCATACTGCCAGAAATTGTATTTGATGATACCGGGGGTGTTGTAACCGACACCCAGCTCCAGAAATACGACGTTTTGTCCTCTATGATCTTCCATGAACCTCTCATACCGTTTCGCTGCTGCTTCCCATCCGGCATCCTGCACGAAGGTATTGTCCGCACGGAGATTCAACGAGTTGAAGAAAAGTCTGGAGGGCATCAGCCAGAAGGTTCTGAGCGACCTCGGGGAAACCATGCGTCCGATCCTGGATGCCATGCAGGAATGGGGAACGAATTATAAAAAATCACTTCACTAAACCGGTAAGGACAGGGCTTATACTTCCTGTCCTTACTGATTTACAAACTCTTTGATTTTTTCTCTCTTGTCGATCTGCAATTTTTCCAGAATATCGGAAACATAATGTTTTACTGTATTCACAGACAATCCCATATGCTGTGCAATTTCCTGATTCGTCCAGTCCCGACACGCCAGCATGGCAATGGAGAACTCCAGCGGTGTCAGTAAATCTGTCACACTCTTGTCCATCTGTGAATTATGTATCTTCATCCAGCCCCGGCTGAACGCAATGATACCATCTACCAGCTTCTTATAAACCTCCGGTTCGTTCTTCCGAAGACAGACCTCAAGAACTCCCTGTAATAAGCCATGATATTCAATAAAAGGCTCCAGCAGTTGATCCTGTCTCGCCAGTTCCAGTGCCCGGTTCACCGACCGTATGGCTCCTTCCTGATTCTTCCTGTTGATCTGGCACATGGCAGCAATACAATGAAGATAAATAAACGGAATCGGATACGTTCCATCCGCCATCAGCATTGCCGTCTCCACAACACCCTGTGCCTTCTCATACTCCTGCTGCAGATAGATTCCATGGGCCAGGACACTCACAGCGAACAGCCTCTGCCCCGCCGGCAGATAGGGAATTGCCTTCTCCAGAGGCGGCACTTCTCCATCCGGTCTGATATGGAGGAAAATACTGATCAGATAATATGCAAAAATACAGGCTGCCCTTATCTCTTCCGAAGTCTCCTCCGTCAGAGACTGTCTCAAACATTCGACAACATCTGCACGTGCTGCCTGTGCTTCCCTTGCATCTCCCAGTGTCAGATTGCCAAATACATATAGCATATCTGCAGACAGGCGCAGCATTACATCGTCGCTGTTCAGATATTTTCCGACGATTTCAACACATTCTTTTGCCTTCGCAGAAAAATAAAATTCTTCCGCCCGGGCAATCTCTGCCAGTTCCTTATCTTCCATCTGTGCTATGGTCTCCTGTAGTCTCCCCAGTTCAAATTTACTACTGACCAACGGCAAAATGGTACGTTTTTCCCCATGTTGTAAACATCCCATTTTTGCAACGCTCCTCTGTATAATTTCACTGAGTAAATTATATCACGAGGACAAAATGTTGCAACGGAAAATACTTACCGGGAATTTTTTTTGCTTCGGCAGAATATTACCGTAATTAACGCTCCCGCACTGATCAGGAACAGCGTATACCACAGGACACTGCCATCCCCTGTTCCGGGAGCACGCAGCCCACTGCTGTCTTCTGTTGTTCCGGCTGTATTCTGCGAGGGTCCGCTTTCTGCTGTTCCGTCCGCTGTGGAATTATTGTTACCATCCTCTGGTTTTGAAGTATCCGGTGAAATACTTTTCGTCTCAAGGATAATCACCTGATCTCCACACACAGAAGGAAGTTTCAGAACTCCCTGTGTTACCTGATTGGTAACATCCTGATCATTTAACAGCACTCGTTCCAGCATCCACCCTTTCTCCACACTCAACTGAAAGCTGGGTTCAGAGAATCGGGGCACCACATAGGCATCACTTTCCCCCTTGGTTCCCTCCAGATACAATGCCGATGCATGCTGTGCCTCAATGGAGACGGAATGTTCTGTGGGAACGGTCGTCCGAATCGTACCGGTCTCTCTCGACGACGCCATCGCACCTGCCGGCAACAGAATCCAGAGTATTATTACGGATAAAAAAGTAATTATTTTCCTCATTATCGTCGCCTCTCTTACTCTTTATCCACGTAGGATATTTTGAAAACAACAGATGTTTTATACTCTCCGCTGGTCGCCCGGTTCCAATCTTCCTGAGCAATGGCAATCGTCAGATCCGTCTCTTCCCCGGCTCTGGTATAATCCCGTCCGGTAAAAATTTTATCCCCTTCCAGAATCCGGTAAGGAATCCCCACCTGGGAATCCTCCTGATTTTTCAGAACACCGTCGGAATCCAAAGTTACCCGAATGCATTTATTCTGTTCCAGCAGAGCTTCCCTGATAATAATTTTCCCATAGCTGCACTTGGACGTCTGAAACGGAATCGTGGATGTGGTTGGAATCTCCACTTCGTAGACTGGGTCTACCTGATAGGTTACGATGGTCTGCCCGCCGGTACCGGCGGATACGGTTCCCGCCGGTAACATCAGCAACAATAACGCTGATAAAATTCTGCATTTTCTTTTCATTTATTATCTCCGCCTTTTTATCTGTTTTCCTATTCCACCACCAGGACGGTTTCTACATTAGCCCCATTCATCGCCGATCCATCCTTCAGAGAAGATGTTGTGATTCGTATCTCTGCCGGATATTCTCCCGTTTCCAATGCCCGGGATAAGGTCACCTCCGTGATCGCCTTGCCGGGCTCCACCATTTTGGAAGTATAGATCGTCTCCTCATTATCCGTTAAAACCAGTGCAAATGTAAAATAACATGGATTTCCCTCCGGATTTTTGAGATTCATAGTAACATCTGTCGTGTCTGCCGGAATCGTGATCTTCGGATATCCGGGAATCCGTATTCCCGTCGGTGCCTCCTCTGTATCCGTCACCAGCGCCACTGCATTGGGATCCAGTTCCGGACTCCAGGCAGAGTCAGCATTCCTGCTCTGCCTGAAAAACAGAATTCCCGCTACCACAACTGCTATGATTGCAATAATAATGATAATGCTTTTTCGATTCTTCATCTGTCCTTCTCCCTATTACTCAAAAGTGACCGTAAAACTGAAATTATTCATATAATACTCGTCATCGTTTTTCCCATTAGCATCGAACTCCAGTCTGATGTACTCAATATTTACTCCATCCGGACAGGACAATACATAATCGAAATCTCTTCTCGGATTGCTATCCAGCAGGTCGGTCGTCTGTGTTTGCCATTTAACCTCTTTTCCGGAAGTGGTCTTATAGCTAATACGCATTACCGCATTACCATCTATTACCCTCCAGGCATAATAACTTCCCTGAATTCTCATCTGTTTATATTGCCGGATCGGATTGGGTGAAATATTATCCATATTCATAATATAATTTGCACCTTTTCCTTTTCCGTAGTCCCCTGTTACTTCGTGTCCGGTCTGCTGGCCGTCCACGTAGTAGGTAAATGATATCTCTTTGTTATTATCATCCGTAACATCATAGAGGTAACTGGGATTGGATTGTGTATATGTGTAGGTATTATTCACATCCCAATGCGCTTTCAGCGTAATATCCTGGGCATCCTGTAGTTCAAAACTGTCCTCTTCGGCTTTAATATAACCTGAACTTCCATTTACTTTATCCCATCCTTTCAGCACATACCCATAACGGTGTCCCGGATCCCCCGGATTCAGATGTTGTACCGGCACCTGCGTACCATAGGGATACCAGTTGTATATCTGGTAGAGTTTTCCAATGTTGCAGTCAAAAGTAACCTTGTATTTGTTCGGCTGAAATACCGGATATAATACCATATTTTCACCGATATTTTGTAATGTCTGTCCACCATAATAGTCAACCTCCGGGTTCTCACCGGCGGGTGTCTTTGTCTTGCTCCATCCGACAAACGTATAGCCTTTTGGCGTCTTGTCATACTTCGGCAGCTGTATCGTCTGTGATTTTGCAACATACATGGTCTCTATGGGATCCATGGGGAAGTCATTGGGTCGGAATTCGATGGTATATTTCTTCAGATCCCAATGTGCCGTATAGGTGCGTTTTCCGGTAACTCCTGTCGGGATCGTCACGATCTTCTGCATATCTTTGATATCTGTTCCACTCCATCCCAGGAAAATATGCTCTGACCATGTCGGTTGTTCCAATACGATCTGATTATCTTCACAGGTATAGCTCTTCGGATTCCTGTCCGCGGATCCCCCATCCAGGAAATAAGTGATCGGATAACGGATGGTTTCCCATTGTGCTGTGAGATTGATGTTCTGCGCAGGCATCGTCTCCGGAACAGTACCACTCCATCCGGCAAAAGTATAACCTTTCTTGTAATCCTTTTCCTTAACTTCTTCCGGAGGTGTGATTGTCTGACCATATTCATAGTCGGCTCCCTTATCTTCTCCATCCACCATGAAAGCAACGTGATAGGTATTGATCTGCCACTGTGCAATATAAGTAATATTTTCATCCTGCATGATGGCTGTCGGCTTTTCGATGTTCTCTGTATCCTCTCTCTTCCAGCCGATAAAGGTGTATCCGGTTCTTGTCGGATTCGGTGCATTGACCTCACAGCCATAGTAGCCGTTGCACACTACATTCCCTGTCCTGTTATTTGCTTTTCCGCCATTCAGATCAAATGTAACGGTGTGGCGGTTTCTGCTGTATCTTAAAGTGATAATATTACCGCTGTTCACCTGAATCTGTACATGCTGTGCCTCCGGTGCGGTAAATCCCGGATAGTTCTTCGGCGTCGCTGTTATGTAACTGCCGATCTCCGCGCTGCCGGATTCCGTATCCTGTATCTGGTAATATCCTCGCAGATCCATCGTCTCATGTACAATGGTATATTTCCGCTCCTCCGGGGTCCATTTCGCATACAGCTCCAGATCCTCATCCGGCATACAGCCGGTAAAGCTCTCCGTATACGCTGCGTCCCGATACCATCCGCCAAAGGTATAGCCCCAGCGATACTGACCAGATATCATCCTTCCGTATCGTACTGTACTTACGGTATCCTCCACATTCATGGCATCCGCAGCGACAGTATCATGCAGTGTAAGCTGATGCTCCTTGCAGTTATAGTAATATTTAATTACTAACTGGTTCTCCTCTTCCGGATCGCCGGATACGATACCCTGCTGTACCTCCGGTGCAATGTAGCCCTCATAGCTTCTGACTGCCGGTGTGACCGTACTATCCGTATCCGCATACTGATATTCTCTGCGGTTGAGTTGATAGTTGTCCTGATAGTTGTATTGCAGATAGTGTTCCACAATATACCGGCTCTGCAATACCCGCCATCCTGCATACAAGGTCAGATCCCTTGCGGGAACCGTCTCTTCGGTAAATGGCTCCTGCAATGCCTCATCCAAATACCATCCCGTGAATTCATAACCGTTACGGTTCGTGTGGTTCTCCAGTCTCTCGCCGTAAGTGAGCACCTGTTCTGCCGCCCTGTCACTGGTTCCGCCATTTAACACATAAGTGACCTGATAAGTATTTCTGTCATACTCGTAAATAATCACATTATTAACAACAGACCCCTGTACCAGTGTATGCGATGTGGGTTCTACCTCCGCGAAGCCCTCCGGTGCCCGGGACTGAGGTGTTACAATGTCTCCTGGCCTGCCATAGAGATTCTCCACCAGGAACAGTTTCCTGCTTCCATCCAGTTCCTTCCGGTAATGGGCTACCTGATAGGATTGCATACCGTTTACCCATTTTGCATAGAGTGTCAGATCATGATCCGGCATAGTCATGCCGGTGAACAGATTCTCACAGGTATCCTCCGTGTACCATCCGGCAAATGCATAACCGTCCCGCTCCGGATCCGGTTTCGTCAGGTCATTTCCATAGTATACCGTGGCGCTGTCCGTCTGCGGTCCTTCATTCGTATCATAATGATAGGTCAGCGTATGCTCCTTCAAATGATACTTGTAAATAACCGCCAGTTCACCCTCCGGGTCTGCCTTAAAACTGTCTATCCGGGTGCTTTCATCAAATGTATAGCCTTCAAATTCCTTTACTTCCGGCGGTTTTACCGTACTGTCTGCATACGCATTAAAATATTCCGTCTGAGACCTCAGGAAGTTCTCTCCCTCATAGAATTCATAAATAGCACAGCATTCCATTTCTTCCGCTTCCCATTTCGGATATGCTTTCAGATCCTGTGCAGGCATCGTATCCTCGGTAAATTCCTCGGTCAGCGCTTCATCCAGGTACCAGCTGTCCACATGATATCCCTTCCGGTACCCTTCTTTGGAATTCGGCCGCACAATCGGAGCACCATATAATACCGGTATCATCTCAATGCTGTCCGGCCCCTTCAAACACCATGTCATACCATACTTCCTGCGGGTATAGTAATATTCTACGACCAGGGTTCCCTTCGGCATGCCGTCTGCACCCTCTTCTACCGATACCTCTTTTGTCTGTACCTCGGGAGATGTGAATCCTTCATAGTTCTTCACCTCAGGGGACACACTGGCTCCCGGAACTGCGGAAAATACCTCTTCTTCTACCAGGCTATACGTCTCCTCCGAATCACTGCTCTCCGGCTGTCCATATTCATCGAAAACCGGCAGATTTTCCTGATAATGTCTGACAATATAGTTCACCTTAACCCGTTCCCATTTCGCATAGATCGTAATATCCTTTGCCGGCATGGTCTGATCGAATGTCTTCTGATATTCTTCATCCAGATACCATCCGACAAAACGGTAGCCTATCCGTTCCGGAGTCACGGTCAGTATCTTCTGTCCCGGCATGGCGGTAAAGGTTGTCTCGGTTCCCTCCGGCAAAATAGCATCTGCAGCTTTTTTATCATAAGTCACTGTATAGGTATTCCGGTCATAATATACCCGCAGTTCCAGACTGCCGTCGGCTTTCACCTCGCCGCTCGGAAGAGGCGCATTATCCTTCAGGTGGTAGCTTGCCGTATCATAGTTACCCGCAGGAGCGGTTACCGTCTCCCCGGTAGCCCCGGTGAGATAACTTATCTCCGCTAATGTATAGCTGCTGCCGTTCTCGTCCTGAACATAATATTTGACAGAATAACCGATTCCTGTCAGGGGTTCCCATTTTGCATAATAGGTCTTATTCTCTGCCGGAACCAGCTCCGGTACCTCTGTTACTTCTGTTCCGCCCTCCGGTATCCAGCCGGCAAATTCATAGCCCGGCTTATAGACTGCCGGTACCGGCATTGTCGTTCCATACCGGTAATCTCCGGTGGAAACCACCTCATCGTCCGACAGATAGGTTGCGGTATACTTATTTCTCGCATAATAATATTCAATCAGGGTGCTTCCGTCCGCTTCCACCACAGCGGTTCTCCGTTCAGGAGTCACAAAGCCTTCCTTTACAGACGGTATGGGACTGACTGTTGATTCTGTAGCCGCTTTTGCTTTTACAATACCGCCCTCCGGAATCTCATAAACGCCGCTGGTTCCCTGCAGATAGGTCTTCACCGTATAGTTCACCTGTGCCGGTGTCCACTTTGCATAGACCTGTACGTTCTCATCGGGCATTGTAGACGGGATCGTATAAGGAACTGTGAATTCTTCATCCAGATACCACCCGGCGAAAGTATATCCCTTTCTGGTGGGATTCTGGGGTGCTGTTACTTCTGTTCCGTACTTCTGGTTGATGGGATTCACATAGGATCCACCATTGGCTGCAAATGCAATATAATAACCATCCCTGAGGTTATCCCAATGCAGTTTGATCCTCTTCTGGTAAGGTCTGGTATTGAAGGTGCCCGGCTGACTGCGCCATGTCACGATCATCTCCCCATCCACCGTCTTCTCCTCTCCGGGATCTACTGTAATAAGATTCGTCTTCGGATCGTAGGTGAACGCATCATTTGTCATGCTGATCACATAATATTTATCACTGTCATCTTCGTAGACCTTGGTAAAATATTCCCCGTCATCCAGACCTTCCTTCAGATCCAGATAATTCATGCTGAAAAATTCATCCGGTACACGCACATTTCGCATGGACCGCTTCATCTCATAAGAGATGTCCCCGGGATCCGTGAAATCCAGGACATTTTCCACGGAACCCACCGTATACAGCGGCCACATTGCCTCATAGAGTGTCGGTGAATAGGTAAACGCATTGGCAAATGCCTGTGCCCTGAATTTAATCTCCAGATAGATACCCACTTCCAGATATAACGCACCCATTGCCCTGGAATTACGCCCTTCCGAAGCCGAATATTTCAGAATATAGTACAGGTAACCCCAGAGCTGGACATACCCGCCCACTTCCGCAGAGATACCCACACTGGCCAGATCTGTAGACAGAAGTCCTACACTGACCCGCAGTTCCACTCCGGCCTTAATGCCGATAGTACCCATGGCATATGCGGTGAATTCATATTGTTCCTCTGTAATATTGATCGTATCGCTGGTAGCTTTTCTTCCCTTAACCTGCAGACAGAAGACATATCTCTTGGCATTTTTGTACCAGAAGGTCATCCCCAGCGAAATATTAACATTTGCGGAGACTACAAAATCCAGCTGAATTGCAATATCAATGATCAGTATCACACGAATATGTTTGACGATAATATTCTGTCTGTAGATCTCTACCCAGTCAGACTCTTCCTCCAGGAGATCCGCATAGCGTTCGGCCAGTGATTTTGCTACCGAGATCTGCTCTCCTCTACCCAGACTGTATGACTGCGTCTGCTGTCCCAGCGTTGCCATCAGAGGCGCCTTGTCTGAGATGTATTCCTCTCCATTCTCCATCATATCCTGAAGTTCATCCACGATTCCCTGAATATCACTTGCCAGCTTTTGTTTCTTTTTGAAATCCGCAGTGGCATTTCCGCTTCCGCCACCGAGGAATTTGTTATCCGCCTCCTCTGTCTTGAAGTTCACCTCCAGACCGATGCCTGTATATTCATACAGATCCAGAGATGCTGTCACCTTATAATCTGCAATATACGGAATGAATCCCCATGTTTTCCATACCGCTTTTCCGTCTACATTAATTGCTACCCGGACTTCCTGTTCAAAAGTCGCCTTGACCGTAATCGTAAAATCCGCATAACGGGCCACATGAAAAGTGATCGGAACCGTAACTTCCAATCCAAGATGTACACCGCTCTCATTCCCTTCAAAATGCCGTAACTTCGTGTCGATATCCGCCTTTACCTGCGGTGTTCCCACTTCTACACGCTTGTTTGCGGGAGACGCATAGGTACTGATCCCATTCCCATTGTCTGTCGTGAAGTCCGGCAGTGCCAACATAGCTTCCCCGTCCGCTGCATATGGGACGATATCGATCTCTGCACCCAGTTCCTCCGCCAGTGTCTTTTTCAGGTCTTCATAGGATTCTGTGCGCTCAACCAGTTGTGATATCTGCTGCGCCGCTTCATCAGCAAATCCGCTCTCCACGGCCCGGTCTTCGATCTTCTGTTCCAGCGCTGCAATATCCGTACCCTCTAACAGTTCCTCACCTTCTACGGATTCGGTACGATAGACATCCATTGCCGCCTGTACCTGTTCCCATGTTTGCTCCTCATAGGTAATAATATAATTACCATCTTCTTGCAGAATCCCGGTAATTTTTCCATAACTCTCAGGCGTAATTCCAATATTTCCCGCGCTGACATCTCCAACGCATAATGCCAGAAAGTCCCCCATATCCACTGTGGTATCCGCATCCAGTCCCAGCTGCCTGCTCATTTCATCATTCCCGAAAGTCAGGTCTGCAATGGCAACCGTGACACTGTTATTCTCCGGATCCCCATCCAGATCCAGCGCCTTATTCAGAGGCAGTACCTCCTGCATGAATAATACATCCTCCGTGTCTGCTCCCCGATAGGTATAGTTTGTCCCGTTAACCCCTGTGATCTCCACAAAAGCAATATCACTTCCGCTCTCAGAAGAACCAACCGTTTCCATGGCAGGGATCACATCTCCGGTATAGACTGCTATCTGATCCCCCGGATTCAATGGACTGCCGATATAGGTGAAACTACCTGTGATCTCACTTCCGGTGCTTTTCACTGTTCCATTGGTATCCATTGTGGTTGTTGCGAACGTAATGGAAGACGCCGCCTTACCGTTTACCGTCAGATCTGACAATTCCTTATTACTGATATATTTGATCGTATTCTTCAGAGATACGTTGCTTACTTCTTCTTTATGAATGGATATCTCATATTCCCGGATCGTGGTATCAAATCCGGTAAAATATAACGCTTCATTGTCCAATACCAGTTTATAGGAAGCACCTTCTGTCCAACCGCCTTCCGGTGTAATCGTGTAGGTATGATTCGCGGCATCGGCAAACACAAGATTCACCTTTTCATTAAAATCACTGAGATTGGTAAGCGTACAGGATGCTGCAAGATCATTTACCGTCAGACCACCGTCCCTGTCTGTTACCTGAATATGCAGAGAATCCCCTTTTACATCCATAGCCCGGGCAAATGTGGCTATAGTATGTGACTCCAGTGACTGATTCTCTGCATAAGAAGCATAGAGTGTAATATCTCCCAGCAGTCTGTCTGTCATTGCCACATACTCTGTGCAGGCTTCATCGTAGCACCAGCCTAAGAATGTATAGCCGGACCTGATCGCAGTCGGCAGATTGTCCAGCGCTGTTCCCGGCCGCAGAACCTCAGCCTCTATCGCTACCGGTTCTCCGGGATTCTCCGGATCATCCCGAAATCCGCCGTTTGCCTCATAAGTGATGGTATAATCCCTGCTGTCATGCTCCACCAGAAATGTCAGAGTATCCGTATACCGTCCGGTCACCTCGGGCTGTCTGGTCACATTGCAGATATAAGATTTATCCACATTCTTCTGCTCATTTGAAAGAGTTATCACCGGAATATCATTCTCGAGAACGATATTGGTTCCCATTTCCCTCAGTTCATAGGGTAGTGAGACATTCTGATTCTTCAATTCCCAATTATTCCCGGAATGCAGGGAGACTTTTACACTTTCATCTACATACAATCCTTCCGAACTTCCGCTGAGCTTTAACTCTTCTCCGTCTGCGGTGATTCCCGTCGGAATGTCTATATAATAATAGGGATCCGTCCATTTGGCATAAAGTACCACCGGTCCGGAATGATCCGAATTGCTTATACCGGTCACTGCATTCCCCGTCAGCTCCTTATTCTCATACCAGCCATCAAAGGCATAGCCTGCCTTCTCCACAGCTTTTCCATCCGGAAGCACTGTCACGGGATATGTCTCAGGTGCCTGATATCCTTCCGTAAAAAAGCCACCGTTCAGGTCATACTGCAGGGTAGTGTCTTCCTCATTTTCTGTTTCCGCCAGGTTTTCCAACATGCCTGTCTCTGCCGTAACAGGTTCTGTTGCTGCTGCCTGCGCCGTAACCGGCACTGCCGACACCAGAATCGCGATGCTCAGCATAAAACATATTATTTGCTTCCCCAGGCGTCTCTTCATATGCTACTCTCCCTCACGTTTTTACAAATTAATATAAAAAATCTCTTTTTTATTGTATCAAAAGGATTTTTGGGATAACATGCTCCTTTTCCATCAAAAAAGTGCCCTTTTAAAAAAGAGCATTTTTCCAGGTTTCATGTTATACTAATTATAAATTCACAAGAGAAAGGAATTCCGGCTATGGGAATCAGATTAATCTGCAGTGACCTCGATGGTACACTTTTACAATATGGAAAAAAAGAATTGGAAGGCGAGATTTTTGACCAGATCCGGGCATTGCACGACCAGGGGATCCTGTTTTGCCCGGCGTCTGGAAGACAGTATACCAGCCTGCGGAAGCTGTTCGCTCCGGTGGCGGATTGCTGTATTTTCTTATGTGAGAATGGAGGAGTAATCTATAAGGACGAGCAGTGCATTGCGAAAAATCCCATGCCCCGTGCCCTGGCAGAAGAGATTGCGGAGGATCTGTGGAATCGTAGTGACGGTCAGGGCGAAATCATGCTCTCCGGACAGAATACCGCGTATCTGATGGAACGTGGTCTGGGAATGCTGGACAGAATAAAGTTTATCGGCAACAACTATCAGGTCATTCAGCACCCTTCCAAGATTCCGGAGGACATTGTAAAAGTCTCCGTATATCTCCATGATGGCGTAGAGGCTTACGCTGACCGTTTTGTTCCCCGCTGGGAGCAGGCGAACTGCGCAGTGGCAGGCCCCTTCTGGATCGATACCACCCTTGCCAACAAGGGCGTTGGCGTCCGCTCCATCTGCAAGATCCTCGGCATTGACCTCGCAGATGTCATGGCATTCGGGGACAATTATAATGACGTGTCCATGCTGGATATTGTAGGACATCCCTATATTATGGATGGTGCGGCGGCACCTCTTCGGGAAAAATACCCGGATCACACGCCGCGCCCGGAAGATGTTCTGAGAGATATTTTAAACTAATACTGTCAAATCTTGTCCGGATATTTGATCAGATCATAGAGTTTTCCGTTTTCTCCAAAGTCACGGGTGCCGACCAGTTCCATTCCAAGGTGCATGTATTTGTCACACTTTGTTTTGGCATCCGTGTCGAGGATTACGGGAACCTGAAGCCGGTTGCCTTCGGCAAATGCCATTTCCATCAGTTTACGCATATGGCCCTGTCCCTGATAATCTTCCGTGACGCACACCAGTCCCACAAAAATACAGGGTTTCTTTTCTTTTCCCATGCGATCCCTCAGATCGGGTCCGGCCTTTGACAGCACTTTAAAGAAATGGATCAGTTCCTTAAAACTCATGGACTGAAACAACCCCTTCATCAGTTCCATTCCCGCTTTCAGGCCCACTTTCTGTCCCGGCAGCTGATAGGCGATATAGCCTTCTCCCTTTTCACTGGTGGTATAGAGCAGCCCGGCTTTTAATGCCATGCGGGCAAAGCCGTTGATATATAGCGCCACGGCTTCCTCATCCCGGAAGCAGGAGCCCATTCCTTCCTCTTCTCCATAGTTATAATAGCCAAAAGCATGGCCGATCTTTTGAAGCTTCTGTTCCTCTAACTCTTTTACCTGCATGATACTCCCTCTCCTCTGTCGCATGTTTTTATGGAATGTCGTTTTACAGCTATTGCAGTTTCATGTTTATGCATGGTGTTAGGCGCACCTAACCATGCTCATATTATAGCTTATTGCGTTTGGGGATACAACCGGTAGTTTGCAAAAAGACCCATTGAGAGCCGGCTTCGCCTTCTATGCGCCCTTCCTCACGGCCCTTTTCTCGTCCGATGGCAATGCCGTTTTCTTCAATTCCTTCGCCCATATCATGAATGACAGTATTTGTCGATTTATTTACTGCCCTTTTACATCTTTGGCTGATACCGCATACTCGACACATTATAAACGGTAATAAATGCCTTGGGATCCAGTTCGTTAATGAATTTCATTAACTTCTGGTACTCGCTTTTATCCACGATGGTGATGATCTCATTATGCTTTTCGAAATTATAGGCGCCGGTGGCTTCGTAAATCGTAGCGCCGCTGTGCAGATCTCTTGTAATAAACTGGCGCAGTTCTTCCTCTTTTTTCGAGATAATGCAGACACGCCGCTTGATATTATTGTCAAAAATAAAATGATCCAGAATAATTCCATTGAAATAGGTACCAAGAATACTCAGCACCACCGTTTTCTTGTCATATACCAGCGCCGCAGACAGGGCCACACACATGCCGGACAGTGACATGGCCTTGCCCAGCTCCATATGGAGATATTTGTTCATAATCTTCGCCACAATATCCAGTCCCCCGGAAGATGCATTCCGGTTGAACAGAATGCTCAGTCCCACGCTGACCACCAGAATATAGCATAGCACATCCAGTTCCTGACTGTCCGTCAGGGACCCGAAATCCGGAAACAGAATCTCGAAAAGTCCCAAAAATACCGGCAGCATCACGCTGGTATATACCGTCTTTACCCCGAACTCTTTCCCGCAGGTGACAAAACCAATGAGTAACAGCACCACATTCAGGATCATCGTAATGGCCGACAAAGGAAGGGGAATAAAGTTGGACAATACGATGCCGAGACCGGAAATACTGCTGACCGATGCATGGCTCGGCACCAGGAAAAAATAGACTGCTGCCGCAATGATGACTACCGCCACGGTCAGGATTGCCGTCTCCTTCAGAATTTCTGCATAACTTAACTTTTTCTTCATGATTGCTTTTTCTCCATCGATATATTTTGATATATTTTAATCTGGTTCTACACTTTTCTCATCTTATCACACCTTTTTCCCTTTTCCAACGGCAAAAAAGACAGCAATGATTTTTTCTCATTACTGCCTCCGCACTATTTCCCCTTATAACAAACCTACTATAGGATAACTCCGACCAATGCCACGATTCCTCCCAGGATCAACAATGAATATTTTATTATTATATTCACTGGCTGGAATTATCGCATTCCAGATCTGTAAATACAAGATTGTTTTTTTGACCATTTTATAATCAAAACTTATTCCTATATTGCCTATATTTTTGTCGGCTTTAATATACCGACGTATAGATCTCTCCGTCCGCACAGTCGAATGTCACCACATCCGAGTACGAGTAATTGCCGGAGGCATCCCACATTTCAAAGATCATGGCATAGCTTCCGTCGTAGAGAGGCGCCTCTCCGAAGGACGTATCTGCGGTCACCGTCAGATCTTCCGCAGCGTACATTTCAAAATCATCATCTCCGCTATAGGAAGAAAGCATCCAGATCGTAGTGATCTCGTCTCCTTCTTCGAGAAGACGCAGCTCTTTGCTGGCCATACCGGAATCATCCAGTCCCTGACTTGCACCGATGATGTACCATTCTTCGTCCGTAAAGTCATATGCCACCTGCAGATTGTACTCATCGCCATTCAACAGGATGGGAACGGAATACAGATTGTAATCATCACCTTCATAAGAGAGTTCCATATACACCAGGTGACCGTCAATGGCTCCCCAGACACCACGGAAGTTATCATAGAAAATACCATTGTCCCAGTCTGCTATGATATCATTATCGGTACCGAGCACCATCATCTGATCATTATCAGGATCCACATAAAACAGAGTAAAGCCGATACCAGCCAGCAGATCACTGGCTTCTGCACCCAGTGTCAGATAAGCAGTTCCTTCGTCATCTACATCCAGTGGTGCATTATCCCAGTCCATATCTTCCAGAGTGACAAGTTCCGGCAATTCCTGAATGTCCAGAGATGCCAGATATTCCTCTCCGCCATCTGCCAGTTCCCCGGTCAGTTCATAAGCATACAGATATTTGAAAGCTTCTCCGGTTCCCATGTCGATGTAGCCGTTAAAATCATCCACGTCTCCATTGTAGGAATAGTAGCAGCTTAAGCCGGTGGCTTCGGAACGATACACACCGCCCACACGGTAAACGATACAATCATCCAGAGCATCTGATACATTCTGTGCCGAAGGAAGCATCCATGCCGTCTGTCGGGCAAAATGTCCTAAGTCTATCATATTGGTATATCCCTGCTCCCTGGTGTTGCCGCCGTAATTTTCTGTCTGTGCGGCAGCACGGCCCAGTTCTGCGAAGAATCCAGGCTCTTCAGTTGCTGTCTCCAAAGCTTCCTGTCCAAAGGCTTCATAAGCTTCTAAGAGCGGTGTCAGTTTTGTCAGATCCGTCACCGACAATGTGGTCTGCTCTTCTGTTCCGACGTCTTCACATCCCTCATAATAGGAATTACAGATGGAAATTCCCAGGTCATCACCGCTCATTCCCGGATTTTCCGCCAATTCTCCCAGCCATCCGGTATAATACCAGCCATTGCCCGGCTCCACTTCTTCGGAGCCTACCAGATATTTTGCAAAATTCTGGAAGACTGCTGCCACATCAATGGTAGCCATCAGACAGGTATCGAATCCCACCAGCTCCAGTGCGGGGTTTTCCTTATCTGCAGGCCATACCGCATCGAAAGCCTGATACATTTCCGCCAGATCCAGGGAATCATAATCGTATATTTCATCAAATGCCGCACCATTTACAGAGCCACCGCCGTGGTTCCAGAAGGTAACTGCCACTTTGTCCGCAGGATAATTCTCATTGGCAAAGTCCAGGAACTCATACAGCATCTGGGCATCTCCCATATTAGCTGTATCCTGTTCCTCCAGCAGCTGAAGTCCTTCGCTGTTATAAAGCCACCGCTGGATCTTTGACGAATCCATATATTCGTTCTGCCATTCCATAGCGCCGCCGGTCTGGATGACCACATTGACATTCTCCGGCAGGTCCACCTGCAGCATTTCCTCCAGATCCGTGGTAGCAAAGCCGCCATTCGTCTCCAGATCGCTTCCGCACAGATACCAGTACACAGCCCAGCTGCCATCCTCTGTCTGTACTTCCGTTTGCTTCACCACCCCGATGTCCTGTGAATCATCCACCAGGACATCTTCCTCATCTGCACATGCCACTAAGGAAAGGCACATGATCAGCGAAAATAATACTGCTAAAAATCCCTGTTTCTTTCGTTTCATAGAATTCCTCCTCATAAGTTGTCGTTGTTTGTTGTAAGTTCATGCAAGCATGTTGGCTCTCTTGCGCTCATTATATCATGATTCGCACCTTCGGTGCTTGCCGTTGCTTCGCAACTATCATGATCAAATTCGCCGTTCGTCAATCATGCAAGCATATTGACTCTCTTGCGCTCATTATATATCAATTTGAAGGTGAAAAGAATTTTTTGTATGAATCGTCTCAAAAATGTATTGAATCGACCCTGGCAGGCAAAAATTCCATTTACTGTAGATGAAAGGCACGTTATAATAGGAGATGTACAAGGAACCATCTGCGTATAAGAAGCAATGAGAAGTACTGTGTGTAAAGGGAACGTAAAAGAGGAAAGGGAATTATAAAAAATGACAATTTATACCTGTGATGATTCCCGGAGCGATCTGCTGCGGTTGAACCATCATCTACAAGAGTATCTGTCTCATCTGGATCAGAAAATTACGGTAGAATCCTTTCTGTCCGGAGAACAGCTTCTTCGACAATATGAGGAAGCTGTTGAGAAACCATCCCTTATTTTTCTGGATATTTATATGGATGGGCCGGACGGCATGCGCGTGGCGCATACGCTGCGCGAGGGACATTATAGGGGTGGCCTGATCTTTACAACGAGCTCCATGGAACATGCCATGGACAGCTATAACGTGGATGCTCTGTATTATTTGCAAAAACCCTATGATCATGAGGACTTCATGAATGCCATCCGGCGCTGCTCTTCCATCTTTGAAAACACCTCAAAGCTGTATCGGGTAAATGTTCAGGGAAAGGAACTGCAGATTCCCCTCAAGGATATTCTGTACTTTGAAGCCGGCCGTCATGTGACCCTGATCCATACCCTTACCGATACTATTTCTGTAACAAAAGTTCTGTCCGGAATCTGTGAAGATTTTGAACAGAATCCCGAGTTTATCAAGGTGGGGCGCAGTTACCTGATCAATCGTCTGTATGTCCGCAATGTAGTTCAGGCAGATATTGAGATGATGAATTCCGCAATCATTCCCATTCCGATCCGGCTTCAAAAGGAAATCCGGCAACAGCTTAACACAGATAATTTTTCAAAGAGGTAACGACTTGTTCCCATAAATCCAAAGTGCTGTCAAAAAGCTCCGTAATGGTATCTTCCCTGTGTGCCTTGGATGCCAGTTCCAACTGATAGAATTTCTCTCCAAGCTCCATGTGTCCGATCCCACGCGCCTCTCCCTTTAACTGGTGCGCAAGATGGGTGAAGGCTTCAAAATGATGGTCTTTGGAGAGATTTTTTTTGCCCGTAAGCATTACTTGCCATTTGGCATCGTATTCATCTATAAAGCACTTCAATATTTCCAGATAAAATTTCCAATCATCCCCGGCGTAGGACAGTCCCTTTGCTACATCAATTCCCATACCTGAGAGCTGTTCCACCAACAGGTTATCACTTCCTGCAGGAACGGGACTGCTATCCGGAGTGACGGAAACCTTTGTAGTTTCGTGAGAACCTTCCTCTGTATACCGGATCAGATTTTTCGGAAGATACTGATAAATCATAGCTTCCAACTGCTTTCCTTCTACCGGTTTCTCCAGGAAATCATCAAACCCTTCCCTCAGATAAACATCCCGTGCGTCCGGATAGGCATTGGCGGTAATAGCAATTACCTTACTGTCCGTACAAAAGTGTCCGCTACGTTTCTTCATAATGTGAAGCGTTTCGATCCCATCGAGTTCCGGCATGAGATGATCCATAAAAATCAGGTCAAAATGTTCTCTGGTAATGGCATTTAAGCATTCCCTGCCGCTCGCTGCCAGGGTGACCTGTACCTTCAGATATTTTAAAAGCCCCTGAAAAACGAAACGGTTCATCTGGTTGTCATCGACGACCAGAATCTTTGCTTCCGGGGCCGTAAATCCGGGGAGTGATGAAGACGGTATTTCCGTGTTTTTTTCTGAAAATACGGAAAACGGACCTATCTCCGCCCCATCTGCAATTTGTTGCGTAAGTTCAAAGGAGAAAATCGAGCCGACGCCATATTCACTGTCGATCATTAACTGGCTCCCCATCTGCTGTAATAACTGACTGGCAATGGAAAGACCCAGACCGGCACCTTCAATATTCCGGTTATTCTTCTCGTCCACACGACAGAATGCATTGGTGAGAAGAGCAATATCCTCCTTGCGGATGCCGATACCGGAATCTTCCACAGATACGTCAATGGATACCGAATCCGCATAGCGTTGCTTCTGGGAAACGCATAGACGCACATAGCCTTCCTTCGTATATTTCACCGCATTGGTCAGCAGATTAAACAGAATCTGCTGCAATTTGAGATCGTCTCCAATGAGCTTTACCGGAAGGTGTTCGTCAATCAAGACCTCCATCCGTAGATTCTTACTGCCTGTCTGGAGCCGGATCGTATCCACGGCATTGCTTAACAGCTTTCCCGTTTCGTAGGTAACCGGCTGAAGCTTTACATTTCCCCGTTCCATGCGGGAATAATCGAGAATATTGTTCACAAGGGATAACAGAATGTTGCCGGATTTCTTGATATTTCCGGCATATACACAGATCTGCGGTTCCCCGGATTCGCGCATGATCATTTCATTCATGCCTAATATGACATGGATGGGGGTGCGGATCTCATGGGAAATATTGGCAATAAAAGTACTTTTGGCAAGGTTCGCTTCCTCCGCCTTTCTGGCCATTTCATTCAGTTCCTGAATATGGAGCTGCTGGTTGGTATCATCGGTTATTTCAATGAGGTAACCCTGGATTCCGCCTCGTTTTCCCATGGTAAAATAATTGAGCCGGCATTTGAGGATCCGGTCGTTGCGGGTATAGTAACGGGTTTTATCAGTATCCGGATCAAACTGCACTACCCAGTTACCGAACTCCCGGTATAGAAATTTCTCCTTTGGGGAAATCTTATGATCCATCAGAAGATTTTCGAGTTCCGGAAAATATTTTCTTGCAACCTCATTGCTTCCGATGTATTTTCCATGGCGGCTGAAAGAAATATAGCCGTATTCTCTGCGCTCTTCACGAATGTGCTCCGCATTTATGGACAGATCATACAGATTGGTTCTACGGAAAAGCACGAAAAGAAGTACCATATTTAATACATAGGAAAAGGGAAGCAGCTGGATCTCGCATGCGGTAATACTTTCGATGGCATACACAACCATACAGAATAACTCCGTAGCCAGAAGAAAAAAGGTATTGACATAAGAAACCTTGTTTTTATTCCGGAAAGCATATACCATGACTCCGACATCGATCACCGCATAGATCACGATCAGGAAGGTATAAAGAATATGTGCCGGTCCATCCTGTGTCACGAGAAAAGTAACTCCATGACGTTGAATGATGGAAACATTGCTGTAATAAATAGTGCTGTAACCACCGGTATAAGAAAGTCCGAGAACGATAAAACCGGCTATGGACATGACTGTGACGAGCCAGGCGGGAACCTTGATCCGACAGAACTGGGCAACGGCAAGGAAAATAAACAGAGTGAGAAACGTTCCGTCCAGATAGGCGATCCTGTTTGCAAGAAGCGCCTCCTCCAGATTGTGTGACATGGCAAGCTGCCAGTAACCGAAGTTCACAATTGCGGTTGTCATCGTCGCAAGTACATGATAATTTCTACGATACTGACTGGTTGCAGCGAGTGTCAGGATCAACAACAAAACAGAGAATGCGAAGGCTGCAAAATACAAAACGACCATAAACCAGTTCCTCCCCCTTTTACTTACACAGGTTCATTATAACACAAAAGGGAGTACGATTACTCCCTTTTGTATCCCGTGGCTTACAGAAGAACTGTGGAATTACATTGCATCAACGACTGCACCCAGTACATCAAGTAAGGCAGCCATAGAATCATTTAATACGACTGCATCTTCCTCAGTAATGGAATCCTGGGAAATTTCACCCATCTGGCTCATAATATCCTCTGTTTCGGCAAGTGCAGTTTCGATGTCATCATTCTGTGCGATTTCATCAGACATATAGGCAGTTGCTACCGTGTCATATACTCCGGATAAGGTGCTGTAATTTTCCTGTAAGATAGCAAAGGTCTCATCGGAACAAGCCTCGGAAGCTGCTTCCTCACCACCCTCGGTCAAGGTCATGCCATCAACAACGGAAGACAGAGCATCCAGAATATCAACCATTGCAGAATTCAGAGTAACCGCATCCTCCTCGGTAATGGAATCCTGAGAGATCTCACCCATCTGATTGATAATATCAGCAGCCTGATTCATAACATCTTCAATAGCTTCATCTGCTGCGATTCCGTCATTTTCATAAAGATCTTTTACTGTATTGTATGCTTCCGTCATGGTTGCATAATTGTCCTGCAAAGTGGAGAAGGTCTCATCGGAACACATTTCTCCATCGGTGGATACTGCGGAAACATCTTCGGTTGCGGCACCTGTGGTGGTCTCATCAGAACCGCCGCATGCGGTCAGCATGGACATTGCCATAACACCTGTTAACAATACTGCTAATAATTTCTTCTTCATAATAAATTTTCTCCTTTTTTCAACTAAATTCTCCCGCCCCTAACGGCATATTCAACATATTACAGATATTGATCTCAAAAGACAATATAATCTGCCTAATTGTAGCGGAAAGTGCCAAATTGTAGCCACTATTATTATCCCGCTATACGCTCCACTTTCTTCTTTCGTAATCTTTTTAAAAATACATATCCAGGCAGGCAATCCCTTGTTTTTCTGCATAAAAAAAGTGCGCACCTATCCCGTAAGCTGGACTTACGCTGATAAGCTACACACTTCTTAGGCAGATATGAAAATAAAAAACGAGCAGCAGGCACACCGGGAGTCCGATCATCATTCCTTTTAGGCTCCCGATGAAGTGGAATTTATAATCCTTATAGGAATCCACCAGATCTTCGGTTCCCGGAATGATCAGCTTCTTGCTGTGGCACACCCAGATCCAGTCAATGACGAAGCAGTCATACCAGTCAACAATGAACCAGATGAGATAGGAAATCAGAAATCCCTGCAGAAAATTGCCGGCATGATTGACAAAGATAAGAACCAGCGCTATTACCAGGGCAATTACAATGGCCGCGGTCAGTTTCTTTTTTCTGGTCTGGGGGCTGTCTGCCTTTTTACTATCATCGATCAGTCCAAGCTCCAGACAGCGGTTGATGCCATGTCGATGGGCTTTACGATGTGTCCGTTCATTCCGCATTCAAAAGCCTTTCTTCGGTCTATACATCAAATCACAAAAACGATAATGTCATAAAATCGTAAATGATTTTATGTTTGGAACAAATCAATTCAAATCAACGCAAATATTCCCATTTAGGAATATTTGCGTTGATTCCATACATATTTTGTTTTATAATGAAAATACTTCTTTCAGGAGGTGATTGGATTGGTAGAACGAAAAGAATATCTTGAGGAACTGATTGGATGGAAAGATGAACAGGTCATTAAAGTCGTGACAGGAATCCGCCGTTGCGGCAAATCCACACTGTTGATGCAGTATCAGGATTGGCTCAGGACAAATGGTGTTCCGGAGGAACAGATCGTATCTGTAAACTTTGAGGAACTGGAGTATGAAGAATTACTTGATTACAAAAAGCTGTACGCTTATCTGAAAAACCGACTGATTCCCGGAAAAACGACTTACATCTTTCTGGATGAGATTCAGAAAGTCCCCGAATTTGAAAAAGTGGTAGACAGCCTGTATGTTAAGTCGGATGTGGATATCTACATTACCGGTTCCAATGCATATATGCTTTCCGGTGATCTTGCTACGCTTTTGACCGGCCGCTATGTTGAGATCAAAATGCTTCCTCTTTCCTTGAAGGAATTTCTGAAGATTACAGAATTGGATACTGAACATGGCTTCGCAGAATATCTGAAATGTGGGGGGTTGCCCTATGTTGCCAGAATGAATCGCACCCCTAAAAAAGTGGAGACCTATCTGGAAGGTATCTACAACACCGTTATTGTAAAGGACATCGAAGACAGACAATCCCGTAGAGAAAGCGAACCTTCCAAACGGAAAATCACAGATATCGCATTGCTGAAGTCCATTGCAAAATACCTTGCCAGCGTAGTAGGCAGCCCTGTTTCCATCCGAAGCATCACTGATTACCTGATTTCCTCCGGCAGAAAGATTTCTCCGAACACCGTAGATGATTATGTGGATGCCCTGACGGAATCCTTCATCTTCTATCCGGTCGAACGCTTTGACATCGTAGGTAAGCAATTACTGAAGATCAACAAAAAATTCTATATTGTAGATCTTGGATTAAGGAATCACATACTGCCACGCAAAAATTATGATCTAGGTTTTTCTCTTGAAAATGTGGTTTATTTTGAACTGTTACGTCGGGGTTACAAAGTGATGATCGGAAAACTTGGCAACACAGAAGTTGATTTCATTGCGGAAAAGTGGGGCGAATACAGCTACTATCAGGTAACGGCAGACATGTCTGCACAGGAGAGCTTTGAACGTGAAATGCGTCCACTAAAACTGATCCGTGACAATTATGAAAAGGTCGTTCTGACCACTGACAACCTGACAATCGGCAACTATAACGGTATCCGCGTAAAAAATCTTGTAGACTGGCTGCTGGAGAATGATAATTGACTTAAATTATTCATTTGAATTCTAATAATGTACATGAAAAAGCAGCCTCTACAGTTGCTTTTCCATGTATACGCAGATAAATCTGGGATCTCTTACTTCTCTGACGGGATCGGAAGGCTTTTTTAACTTCAGGGTGTCGGGGTTCATGTCTTCTCTGGTGGTATAGCCGAGTTTCTGATAAAATCCTTCTGCTTCTTCCCGGCTGGTGATCACGATGTGGGAATAGCCCAGTTCCCGGATCCAGTCTTCCGCTGCCCGGATTCCTGCTGCCCCGGCGCCATGGCCTCCATCCGGACATAATAGACACCGGCCCGCTGCCATTCTTCCTTTACTCTGATCATTTTCATCCTAACTCTCCCATCTGATCACCGTGGCTTAACTTTGTTTGGCTCATACTCTTTTCGCATCTTACTCATCAGGCATTACCTCCGATAAAAGGGATTGCGCCAAAACGCCCTTGGAGATAACCCTTCCGTATATTTTCACCTTTTCGTGGCGAAAAAGATGCCAACAAGTAAAGCTCTGTCGCACAAGTCTCATCATTTTTTTCAGCAAACCAGATTTGATCTCTGCGGAAGAAATTCAGGTCGAGCAGCATTGCGTCATGTGTTGTAAAAATCAGCTGCACTCCCTTTGTATTGATGGCCTTATCCTGCACCATTTCAATCAATCGTCTGGTTAAAAGAGGATGCAGACTATCTTCAATTTCATCAACAACTAAAAGAGCTCCGTTTTCAAGTGCCTGTAGCCATCCGCCAATGCGGGCAAAAAAGTGTTGCGTACCAACAGATTCCTGCTCCATTAAAAGCTGGAAGTATTCTGTTGTGCCGTCCTCGTTAATAATTCGATGTGTTGTTGTAATGACCGGTATTTTACCAGAAGTGTTCTTGATTGTAACATTGGTAATTCCAAGATCGGCGAGCAGCAATTCTTTTAAGATTCGAGCTTTCTTATCATCACCGCTGACAATCTGAGCAACGGTTTCTGATGTGGCGGGCTCTTCATCCATCAGGAAGGTCAACTTTTCCAGGAACCACCGATAAGCATTTTCCGTCTGAGGCAGATTCCAGTCATTAGAGGATACCAGATAGAGCTTATTGTCCGGTGTTCGATTGCTAAGAGTTACCTGCTCACCGCCGCCAGCCATCAGCTGTTTTATCCCCAAATAGGTGTAAAACTTTGCTCGATGGCGGGCGGCGGCGTAAAAATCTATATGGTGTTTTTAAGAGAACCATCCCGGCGGGACAGGTCAGGCAGTGACCTGTTCCACCTCCGGGATGGGTTTGAGA
>OIZA01000044.1_pt1 | contig 77558 bp, 71 predicted proteins | sample 1588381 | NCBI WGS metagenome assembly OIZA01 (sample SAMN03283277) | human gut metagenome | biome: human-associated habitat; material: feces | host: Homo sapiens | place: Peru | collected 2012 | reverse complement strand
CTCTTAATCAGGGTGTCCAGGGTTCGAGCCCCTGGCGGTGCACTTTAAAGGATCGTTTTTGGAGACACAGGAGCTCTGGGGACGGTTCTTTTTTTGTCCCCGATTGCAAAGGTATGCCGGAGCAGATGCGGATGGAGCCGATCAATGCCGGAGTCAGTCTTGAGATGCTGGAAGAGCATTTTCACGGTATTGGAAGACAGCTGCACTGATTCGGGCATGCGGACGAAGGATTGGCTCCGGCGTGGTGTATCTGGCGGCGGATTATGCGGCATGCAGGCAGTATGGTCCTTTTGTATTGATAAAATTACAGGAAGTAGAGAGAGGAATCCTATGGAGAATTGTCTGAAGGTAGGTATTTTAGGTGCCGGGAATATTGCGGGATCCATGGCAGAAGCGCTGAATGGGCTGCAGAAGGAAAGAAAAGCCTGTGCTTATGCTGTGGCATCCCGTTCGCAGGAGAAAGCATTGGAGTTCGCACGAAAATGGAATATCACAAGAGCATACAGCAGTTACGAGGAACTGGCATCGGATCCGGAAGTGGATCTGATCTATATAGCAACACCACATTCTCTGCATTATGAGCAGGCAAAGTGCTGTATCGAACATGGCAAAAATGTCCTGGTAGAGAAGGCGTTTACAGCCAATGCAAGACAGGCTGAGGAATTATTTGCAATGGCAGAGAAACAGAAGGTCTTTATTACAGAGGCAATCTGGACACGCTATATGCCAAGCCGTGAGATCATAACCGGGTTGCTCAGGGAAGGGATGATAGGTACACCGCAGATTTTGGAAGCGGAATTTTCCGTACAAAATTATGAAAATCCCAGGATGCATGATCCGATGCTGTGCGGAGGAGCACTATTGGATCTTGGAGTGTATGTACTGACAACGGCTTCTATGTATTTTGGAGATCGTATTTTGAAGACACAATCTTCCTGTGAGAAGTATCCGACCGGAGTAGATGCTACAGATGAGATCCGGCTGACCTATGCAGATGGCAGTGTTGCGCAACTGCGCTGTTCCATGGTGGATAAAAAGAAAAACTGTGTAAAAATCTGTGGAACGAAAGGGTATATTTCCTGGGAGAGTAATAACAATCCCAGAAACCTGGAACTGTATGGACCGGGAGGAATGCTGATCCGTAAAATTACGATTCCCACGCAGATCAATGGCTATGAATATGAAGTGCTGGCATGCCGGGAGGCAATCGGGAACGGGCAAAGAGAGTGCGAGAAAATGCCTCATGCGGAGACTCTTACGATCATGAAGCAGATGGATGAACTTCGGGCACAGTGGGGTGTGAAATACCCATATGATGAATAACGGCAGATGCAAAAGAGCGGATCGTCAGGATCCGCTCTTTTGGCATGAGTAGGTTATGATATGATCCTCTGTGAAGGAACAAAACATTATGAGAGATGTCTGGATCTGGAAACGGCAATCTGCTGGACAGAGTTCACTGTTGGTGACAGTATATATGAGAGGGAAATATTTGCCTCTCACCCGGCGGACTGTCTGGTGATGCGCTTCCGCACAAGGGGCAAGGGAAAAGTGAATTTTCTGGCGAAACTTCGAAGAGAGAGCTGGTTTGACGGAACTTGTAAGGTTGGAGAGAATGGCATAAGGCTTTATGGCAATCTGGGAAGAGGCGGATATGAATTTGCCATGGAACTGCGTGCGGTGTCTACTGGTGGACAGATTTTGACCCAAGGAGAATGCCTGAAGGCAGAAGGGGCAGAGCGGTACGAGAATCTGCCTACGGATCTGCGCTTTGAGAGACTCCGGAAAGGGAAACAGGAGGACTGCCGACCACATTGCAGGGGCTTTGGAATTATGAATTTTTCCCGGCATGGGACAGTAAGTATACCATCAATATCAATACAGAGATGAACTACTGGCATGTGGAAAACTGCAATCTGTCAGAGTGTCATATTCCCTTATTTGAATTGTTAAAAAAGGTGCAGAAGAACGGCAGATATACCGCCAGAGAAATGTATGGGTGCCGGAGACTTGTGGCACATCACAATACGGATATTCATGGAGATACTGCACCACAGGATACATGGTATCCCGGGACTTACTGGGTAATGGGAGCAGCATGGCTGTGTACGCACCTATGGATGCATTACCTCTATACAAAGAATCTGGTATTTTTACGGAATGCTTTCCCTGTCATAGCAGAGGCAGCACTATTCTTTGTGGATTATCTGGAAGAAAAAGACGGATATCTGGAACTTTCCATGAGCTGGAAAGACGGAAGAATCACTGCTGCTGTTTTTACTGCATATTCGGATGTGGATACTGTGGTGAAATATAAGGAGACCGAAAAAAGACTGCGATTAAAGGAAGGTGAGATCAAAGATATAATGCAGTATTGATAGGTAAAAAAGTAGTGGCTTGATGTACTTAGGGCTAGCTGTCGCACTAGCGACTTGGTACAATACTTGGGGAAAGTCAATTAGTTACGAAAGAATATGGCAGGCTATAAAATCAATTTACCGTTCAATGCTGTTTTGTCGGACAAATTACTTTACAATTTCGGGAACCCGTGCTATATTGAACTTAGCCAAAGAGAGACTAATGTCTAACTTCAAGACGCAGAAAACCCCGGGATGCGAGCCCGGGGCTTTTTGTTGCTAGGCTGACTGTTGCTATTCATCACCGTCCAGCCATTTGCATATGTAGTTGGTGGTGCACACATTCTCCTGCGGAGATCACAGCATATTGAGACTTGTAAATTTAGGATTTAAAGTGTATTCTAATCCATAAATAAAACAAAGGACAAAAGACTATGTATTGGGATTATTTGTTTTCAAGGATAATTTTAAATAGAGGCAGGCAGTATTTTGAAGATGGAAAAGTAAAGGGATTGACACATCGTGGTGCGACGTACCAGGCAAAGGTGTTGGGAACAAGAGTATATGATGTGGAAATTTATTTAACCGACCGTCTGCATCCGAAGATGTTTTGTAATTGTGCTTACGATGGTCACTGTAAGCATGAGGCAGCAGTTCTTTATGCAATCGAGGAAATGAGTGAGCGGGGAAGTACTGTAGGACAAAAGGAAGTACAGGTTCCTAAGATTGTGTACCCTTTTAAACATAAGAAAAATGAAGAGAAAATATCTGAGAATGCAATGCAGCGCTCTGACTATGTGTCAGACCGTTATGAATATTTTGACATGGAAGCAATGGCGGAACCTTTTTGCTTTTATGCAGATGAATTAGAAAAAGCAGAGCAGCTGATAGCGCAAAATGAGATTACCATATCTGAGTTACAGATGGGATATCCTAACCGAATCGGTGCAAATACATTAATGGGCAGGGTGTTTGGAGTAATGAATGGAGATTATCTTCATATCACTTTCACAAAAGATGAAATTGAGGAGGCAGGATGTAATATTCCAGGGTGTTATGAAGGGAGTTATGGCACAAACTATTACGGTGTCACGGAAGATCATTTGTGCGTGCATGAGCTTGCGTTGCTGCTTTTGTTGGAGAAAAAACTGCAGTCAGACAGCATCGGGGATGCAACGGATAGTTATGCGAGCAATATGATGTACGGATTCCGTCAGAGGAGAGCAGGAATAGAGGAAAAAAGTGAGACTCCAAAGAAACAGGCTGTGTTGGAACCCTTTCTGGAAGAAAAAGGCGAGGGGCTTCAGCTTGGATTCAAGGTGGGTGCGGATAAGCTGTATGTGATAAAAAAGCTTTCGGAATTCGTGGATTGTGTAGAAAACAAGGGACAATGGAAATTGGGTACAAAGTCATCTCTGGATTTTGCACTTGTCGGTTTTAATGAGAAAAGCAGCAAATATTATACTTTCCTGAAAAGTGTTGTAATGCAGGAATGGAGAAGACAGGAATTTAACAGGAGCCGCATCTGGAGCGGTTATTACCAATATACAGGTGAGGCAGAAACTATCAAGGATAGAATTTCAATATATGGAGAACGGCTGGATCAGTTCTTTCCGCTTGTAGAAGGGAAAAAAATACCTGTCACTGTAGGAGAAGGAAGAAGAAAAACAAAAAATACGGAATGGTGTTTTGAAGAGGGAAGTCCGGATATCAGATTGGTCATAGAACAGGAAACAGATCAGAATCAGGTATTTCAGGGAATACGGATTCGAGGGAAAATACCGGAGTTCCTGGAGGGAATCAACTATCGTTATTATTTGGAAAAGGATATTTTTTATCGTATCCGTGTACAGGAACTGGAAGAACTGGAACCGCTGCTTCGTAATGCAGAGGACGGAGAGGTTTCTTTGCAGGTTGGAAGAAGATATTTATCAGAATTTTATTACCGTGTTCTCCCAACAATAGAAAAATATGCGAAAATAAAGGAAAAGAATGCAAATGAGATCCGCAAATTTCTTCCGCCTCAGGCAGAATTTCAATTTTATCTGGATGCAGAAGATGGAAAAATTCTGTGTAAAGCAAAGGCAGTTTATGGAGAAAACGATTATGATCTCATGGCGTGGATGAATAATGACCAGAAGATTGACAGTTTCCGGGATCGAGAAATGGAATGCAATATCCTGAGCGATGTGCGTAAAATGTTTCCTGAGATAAATGAGGAAAAACAAAGCTTTGAATCTGGTGAAGACCCGGATGCAGTATATCAGATCTTAAAAAGTGGGGTGGCGGATCTGATGCATCTGGGTGAAGTGCAGAGTACGGATCGGTTCCGTAGACTGAACATTCGCAAAAACGTTCCTGTACATGTAGGTGTATCTATAGGGAGTGAATTGATGAATCTGGAGATTCATTCCACAGAACTGACACAGGAAGAGCTTTTGGATATTTTAAACAGCTACCGGAAGAAAGAAAAGTATTATCGTCTGCGGAATGGAGAGTTTCTGGATCTTCAGGAAGATAACCTGCAGGAATTGGCAGAGATGCTGGATGATCTGCATATTACCCCAAAAGAATTTGTAAAGGGAAAAATGCAGCTGCCTCTTTATCGTGCACTTTATCTTGATAAAATGTTGGAGCAGTGTGAGGGGGTCTATTCTGACAGAGATGTCAGGTTTAAAAAGCTGATTAAAAATTTTAAAACTGTAGAAGACTCTGAGTACGAAGTTCCAGAGAAACTAAACCAGGTGCTGCGGAAATACCAGAAATACGGTTACAGATGGCTGAGGACATTGGAAAACTGTGGATTTGGTGGTATTCTGGCGGATGATATGGGACTTGGTAAGACATTACAGGTCATTGCTGTGCTGCTGGCACATAAGGAGGAGAACAGGCATTGTCATCCGGCGTTGATCGTTACACCGGCATCATTGGTGTACAATTGGAGAGAAGAATTTGCAAAATATGCTCCGGAATTGTCGGTTGGAATGATTACCGGTAATCAGACAGAACGCCAAAAAAGCATTGAGGAATATGAGAAAAGGGATGTTCTGGTAACTTCTTATGATCTTTTGAAAAGAGATATTGCGGAATATGAAGGAAAGATTTTTTCAGTCCAGATCATTGATGAGGCACAATATATTAAGAACCATACGACAGCAGCGGCAAAATCGGTAAAACTGATTTCTGCCCATACAAAATATGCCTTGACGGGAACCCCTATTGAAAACCGTCTCAGTGAACTATGGAGTATTTTTGATTATCTGATGCCAGGTTTTCTGTATACCTATGATAATTTTAAGAAAGAAATGGAAACACCGATCACAAAGAATCAGGATGCAGATGCCACGGCATTGTTGAAACGAATGGTGGCACCCTTTATCTTGCGGAGATTAAAAGGAGATGTATTAAAGGATCTTCCGGAAAAGCTGGAAGAGAACTATTATGCGGTTATGGAAGATGAGCAGCAAAGACTCTATGACGGTCAGGTAATACGTATGAAACAATCTCTGGAAAAAGAATCTGAGGACAACTTTCGAAAAAACAAGCTGCAGATTCTGGCTGAACTGACCAGAATCCGGCAGATATGTTGTGATCCGGTCTTGCTGTTTGATGATTACCGGGGGGAGTCTGCTAAGAGAAATACCTGCCTGCAGTTAATAGAGAATGCAATTGAAGGAGATCATAAGGTACTGCTTTTTTCACAGTTTACATCAATGCTGGAGATTTTGGAAAGAGATTTAAAGGAAAGACAAATCTCATATTATAAGATAACAGGCGAGACTTCAAAGGAAAAACGTTTGGAATTAGTACAGCAATTCAACGCTGATAAAGTTCCGGTATTTTTGATTTCTCTAAAAGCAGGTGGAACAGGACTAAATCTGACCGGTGCTGATATTGTAATACATTACGATCCCTGGTGGAATGTGGCTGCGCAGAATCAGGCAACGGACAGGGCACATCGAATCGGACAGACGAAGACAGTGTCGGTATATAAGCTGATCGTGAAAAACTCCATTGAGGAAAAGATACTGAAAATGCAGGAAGATAAGAAAAACCTTGCAGATGCGGTGCTAAATGGAGAGAGTACGAATCTGATGGATATGACAAAAGATGATCTGCTACAGCTTTTAGGATAATTCGGTCAAAGACAGCCTGTATAAAATATTTGTAACTATTCAGAGCCATGCAAATTTAGACATAATGCCATGCTTGCATGAGCAATTATGGCTAAATTTATATGGCGAAGTAACCACATGAGCAAAAGGAAAGCTGCATCGCAGCGATTTTGCGAATGGGGTGCTGAATAGTTACAAATATTTGAAGCAAATGGGCGATGGAAGGACTGACAACATATTATGACTGCGATATTTGATACCCATGCGCATTATGACGATGACGCATTTAATGAAGACAGAGAACAGCTGCTGGCAGCGCTGCCGGAGCAGGGGATCGCCCGGGTGGTGGATGTCGGTGCGAGCCTTGCTTCCTGCCGGAAGGTATTGGAACTGATGGAACGGTATGATTACATCTACGGAGCCATCGGCGTACATCCCAGCGAGACGGCAGAATTGGACGAGGAATCCTATTCCTGGCTGAAGGAACAGTGCCAGAAGGAGAAATGTCTGGCGGTGGGAGAGATCGGACTGGATTATTACTGGCCGGATCCGGACCACGAGACACAGAAGAAGTGGTTCCTGCGGCAGCTGGATCTGGCGAGAGAGCTTCACAAGCCGGTCATCATTCACTCCCGGGATGCGGCAAAGGATACCATAGACCTCATGACGGAGGCACATGCGGAGGAGATCGGCGGTGTGATTCATTGCTATTCCTATACGAAGGAAACGGCGAAGATCTTCCTGGATATGGGATTCTACTTCGGCATTGGCGGTGTGTTGACCTTCAAAAATGCGAAGAAGCTGAAGGAAGCGGTAGAATACATTCCCATGAACCGCATTGTGCTGGAGACGGATTGCCCGTATCTGGCACCGGAACCGAACCGCGGCAAACGCAACAGTTCCCTGAACATCCCCTATGTGATCGCTGCCATGGCACAAATCAAGGGGATTACGGAGGAGGAAGTGCGCAAGGCGGCATGGGACAATTCCTTGAAATTGTATGGAATGGATAAATAACCGGGTAAAAAGCGATGGAAGCAATAAAAGAAATAGAAGAAAGTAAGACAAAACAGCAACTATTTTCAAAAGCAGATCTGAAAAAACTGATCGTTCCACTCTTATTTGAACAGGCACTGGCCATCACCGTAGGTATGGCGGATACGGTCATGATCTCTTCGGCGGGGGAAGCGGCGGTCTCCGGTGTATCCCTGATCGATATGTTCAATAACCTGATCATCAGTGTGTTGGCGGCACTGGCTACCGGCGGTGCCGTGGTGACTTCCCAGTTCCTCGGAGCCGGGAAAAAAGAGGATGCCTGCAAATCTGCAAAACAGCTGATCGTATCCTCGGTATGCATTACCATCGGCATTTCGATTCTGGTCATGGTGTTCTGTAACGGCATCATTTCCCTGTTTTTCGGTAAGATTGAAGAGGATGTGTTCCGCAATGCCGTGATCTACATGATGATCTCCGCGTTGTCCTTCCCGTTTCTGGCATTGTACAATTCCTGTGCGGCGCTGTTCCGCTCCATGGGCAATTCCAGGATCACATTGAAGGTCTCCGTGGTGGAAAATATCATCAATATCGGGGGAAATGCCCTTGGTGTCTATGTGCTGGGACTGGGCGTGGCCGGTGTGGCGATTCCTTCCCTGATCTCCCGTGGGGTGGCAGGCTTTATCCTGTATCATTTGCTGAAAAATCCGTCCAACGAAGTCCATCTGTTAAAAGAAAAATTCCGGATCGACTGGCCGGTGATTCATAAGATCTTTTATATCGGTATTCCCAGCGGTATCGAAAACGGTATTTTCCAGTTGGGACGTGTCATCGTGGTAAGTATCATTGCGGGCTTCGGAACGGTGCAGATCGCTGCCAATGGCGTGGCCAACAGTCTGGACAGCATGGGCTGCATCGTCGGACAGGCCATGAATCTGGCGATGATCACGGTGATCGGCCGCTGTGTCGGTGCCGGGGATTCCGGACAGGTGCGGTTCTATACGAAAAAACTGTTGAAGATCACCTATATATGTACCTTTATGGTAAACAGCGTTATGCTGTTATGTCTCCCGTGGATCCTGAAATGCTACGGATTAAGCCCGGAGACCACGCAGCTGTCTTACATTCTGGTCATGATCCACAACGGTATGGCAATGTTTTTGTGGCCGGCATCCTTTGTACTGCCGAACATGCTTCGTGCCTGCAATGACGTGCGGTTTACCATGGTGCTGTCCATCTTTTCCATGTTCGTGTTCCGTATCGGATTCAGCTATATCATCGGTGTGAACATGGGCTATGGAGCCATCGGTGTCTGGATCGCCATGGTACTGGACTGGATCTTCCGTGTGATCTGTTTTGTGAGCAGATATCTGTCCGGACATTGGCTGAAGACCGCCGGACTGAAGGATAACAGATAAGAGATTTACTCCCCGAAAGATTGTATGATTTCGGGGAGTTTGTTATAATGTGGAAAAAGAAAGGAGAGGTATGTAATATGCAGGTAGTATTGGAAAATGAAGCTTTAAAGGTAACGATCAACAGCTTTGGTGCAGAGCTTGCAAGCATTCGGGGGAAAGCGACAGATATCGAGTATCTGTGGAATGCGGATGCAAAATTCTGGAAGAGAAGTGCACCGGTACTGTTCCCCTTTGTGGGCAGTCTGAAAAACAAGGCATATCAATACGAAGGAAAGATCTATTCCATGGGACAGCATGGCTTTGCCAGAGATATGGAGTTTACCGTGGACGTACAGACTGCGACGGAAGCATGGTTCTCCCTGCATTCCAATGAAGAGACAAAAGCAAAATACCCGCTGGATTTTATTCTGAAGATCGGTTATGAATTAGAGGGAAAAGATTTGAAAGTCATCTGGCAGGTAGAGAATCCGGATACAAAAACATTGTACTTTTCCATCGGAGGACACCCGGCATTTATGTGTCCTGTGGATGAAAAGGGACAGCAGTCGGAATATTATTTCAAGTTTGATACGGATAAAGATCTGACCTACGGCCTGATCGCAGACGACGGACAGGGTCTGCTGGGGCAGGAAGAGGATGTACTGCCGGTGACGGAGGATGGCTACGCGCAGATCACAGAGCACTTATTTGACCGGGATGCCCTGGTCGTGGAGCAGCGTCAGGCTTCTATAGTGAGTCTGTGCACGCCGGACAAAAAGCCTTATCTCACCGTCAGTTTTGATGCACCGTTATTCGGTCTGTGGTCCCCTGCAGGCAAGGGAGCACCGTTTATCTGCATCGAGCCCTGGTACGGCAGATGCGACCGGACGACCTTTGACGGCAGTCTGGAGCAGCGGGAGTATGGCAATATTTTGCAGGCGGGTGAGGTATTCCGCAGGGAGTATACTATTACTGTAGAATAGGAGCCTTTGATATAGTACCTTAAAACCGATTGTCCGAACGCAGGTGGAGACCCCATTGTGTATGTAACGTAGAGCCTGGCTTGTGTCATGGCTAAAACATCGAAACAGCAGCGATATGTCAGAAATCGCTGCTGTTTTTGTGCATTTTCTTATGAATTATCGCTTTCCTTGTAATGGAAATTCGGGATATGCTCCCATCTGTCTCGGAAATAATGGGCAATCAGCTTCGGACGGCGGTCTCTGGTAAAGATGCCCTTGCGGTTGCCGTCTGCACGCATACAGCCCTGTAAGGTGGCATAATCTGCAAAATTCCAGGCCTGTTCACCGATAAAGAAGTCTCTTCCGTCGAAGGCTTTGCTATACATTTTGTAAAGAGCTACCTGAAATTCTTCACTCCACATTTCCGGCGCACAGTTATGGAGTCCGGCCAGAGTATCGGCACCGTATTCCGTCATCATCACGGGTTTGCCGATCTTTTCCCAGAAATCCAGTTCCATATTCCAGGCATAGGAAGCGGCCTCCAGATCACCGGACAGATTGTACCATCCGTAATAGCGGTTCAGGCAGACCACATCCATGGTCCGGGTCACGATGTCCTTCTCGTAATTATTCTGGCAGCAGACAAAGGTCACGGGGCGGTTCTGGGGATCCAGACTGTGGGTAAATTCATAGAGGGAATGCCAGTAATCGTAGGCGGATTCCGGAAAATGCTCGGTATCCGGTTCATTTCCCATGGACCACATGACCACGCAGGGATGATTTTTGTCCCGTGCGATCAGATCCCGCAGAACCTGCTCATGGTGCTGTCTTATGGGAAAAGTCTTATAGGGATCACAGCTGTCCCCGGCACCGATGCCTACCGCGGGAGTCTCGTCGATAATAACGATGCCCTCTCTGTCACAGAGCCGGTAGATCTCCTCGGCGTAAGGGTAATGGCTGGTGCGGAAGGAGTTGGCATGGATCCAGTGCAGGAGATTGATATCCTTCACGTCGAGGCAGAGATCCAGTCCTCTTCCCCGGAAAAAAGAATCCTCATGCTTGCTGAAGCCCTTGAAATAAAAAGGTTCCCCGTTGATCAGAAACTGGGTTCCCCGTACCTCTACGGTACGGAAACCGAATTCTTCCGTATAGCAGTCCTCTCCGTAATGGACTTCGGCCTTGTACAAGTAAGGAGTGCCTGGGTAAGGCTCCCAGAGGTGGACCTGCGGGACCCGAAGCTCTTCTTTTCGTCCGGTGGCCTCCGCCTTACAGTTGCCTTCCGCATCTATGATTTTCAAAGTGACAGGAGCGTTACTATCTATCCCATCCGTGAGAATTTCATAATTTAAGACACCGGTGTCACCTTCAAGGGACGGTACCAGAGTGATGTCTCTAATGTAAGAAGCCGGTGTGCTGTAAATGCGTACCGGACGGTTGATGCCTGCAAAATTAAAGAAATCAAAATTCGGCAGATTCTGCTTTTTCCGCCATACCTTTGCGGCTTCCACACTGGGAATGCCGGGATTGTCTGAGCCGAAGAAAGCAATATTGCCCTCGTTGCCGATGGGCAGGGTGCTGTGGCTGATCCGGTTGTCCACGGCGACGCCGATGGTAATGCGGCCATCCTCCGGAATCAGATCTGTGATCTCGACTTCAAAGGGGAGAAAACCGCCCTTATGTGTCGCGGCCAGTTTCCCGTTGAGATATACCTTGGCGGCATGGGTTACTGCATCAAAACGCAATACCTGACGCTGTCCGTTGTTTCCGCACAAAAGTGCCGGGAGTTCCACGGTTCGTTCGTAATAAGCCCAGCCGTAATGATTCCGGTAAGCCGGGTCATCTTTCTGGTCATTGTAAGAGGCCGGAACGCAGATCATCTCCATCGACTGAGGCTCGCCCCAAATATCCCCCGGTTCCGTCTCATCTCCTAATTGAAATTGCCATACCCCTCCCAGATCGATCAAGCTGCGGGAGCGGTTCATGATCGGATATAACATGGTAGTCCTCCTTTTGCCCTGGGGCCTGTAATTGCGCTTATTATAGGGCAGGACAGGAGGAAAATCCATGTGATTATTTTTAAGAAGTATGTAAATTTTTATGGATTTGGCAGGCAGAGTATATAAATAAATACGCTGCTATCAAAGATAAAGGTAAAACAAGGATGATCTGTGGCGCAGATATATCTTTATGAAATATGATATTCAATATAAATTTATCGAATATCAATAAATTTATATTGACATTCGTATAATGGAGTGCTATGTTAAAGTTACCAAGAAGGAAAGAGGTATTCATTATGGAGAAGAGAGAGTTGTCGGAAAAGGAGCTGCGGGAGAAAAAGTTCACGTTGGCGAAGGGGACGAAGTACCTGCTGGATTTCATGTTCTATGCGGGAATCCTGGTGACGGTAAGTCTGCCGTTCAGTCTCAAATACATAGGAAAGTATCTGGAAGCGGTGGAAGAGAATTACCTTGCGGCGGTGATCATATTCGCCATCCTGGGTGTGCTGGCATTATTGCTGGTCAATGAGCTGCGGAAGATGTTCCGTACGGTGCTTAATGAGAACTGTTTTGTGCCGGAAAATGTGGCGAGCCTTCGGAGAATGGGAGACTTAAGCTTTTTCATTGCGGCCATGAGCGCTGTAAGATGTGTGGTGTACCTGACCATTGCCATGCTGGTGATCATTTTGGTATTTATCATTGCAGGCATGTTCAGCAAAGTGCTGGCTATGGTATTTGAAGAAGCCGTGCGCTACAAGGAAGAAAACGACTTAACAATCTAGAAAAATTCCGTCATAAAGTGATAGAGCGTGTGATACGCAACGATGCAAATGACGCCGGCTGAACGGAAATTCTAATTTAGAAAGGCAGCTATTATGGGAATCATTGTAAATCTGGATGTAATGATGGCAAAGCGGAAGATCAGCTTGACGGAACTGGCGAATCAGGTGGATCTGACACAGGCAAATTTATCCATCCTGAAAAATAATAAAGCAAAAGCCATACGTTTCTCTACACTGGAATCCATCTGTGAGGTGCTGCATTGTCAGCCCGGAGACATTCTGGAGTACGTAGAAGACACAAAAGAAGAGGAAACCAAATAAAACCTGAGAGGGGGAGATTGCAATGCAGGAAAATACAGTAGTACAGGAAACAAATGCAGTGAAGCAGGAACAGATTTCCGGGCAGAACGTAGTCCGGGTGGTGGAAAAGACAGAGACTGTGGAGACAAAACGCTTGCAGGAGCACTATAATTTCTTCGGACCGGTGACTTTTCTTTATGCCGTATTCTATGCGTTTTGTATGTTCCGGAACGGCTCGGGGATCACCTTCCCTTTTTTTCTCGCAGGCACTTTACTGTATTTTGTCTTCTCGCTGTCAAAACTGGAGATTACCTTAAAAAAAGGAAGTGCCTTTTATATGGTCAGCATTCTGCTGCTGGGGGTATCCACCTTCTGCACCGACGGATGGGCAATCATAGGTCTGAACAAGCTGGCAGTGTTTCTGTTAGTGATGTGTCTGCTGCTGAATCAATATTTTGATACGAAAAAGTGGAAGCTTGGGAAATATGTGGGGAGCATCTGTCAATTGGTGGTTATGAGCTTCGGGGAACTGGGGAAGCCTTTTTCCGATGGCAAAGCCTATTTTCGTGAAAAAGGAAAAGTAAATAAGAAGGTATGGTACGGACTGCTGGGAGTGGTGATCGCACTGCCCATTCTGCTCATTGCCGCCGGACTGTTAAGCTCTGCCGATGCGGTCTTCCGCAAGATGACAGTGGATTTCATGAACTGGATCCGCCCGGGAAATATTATCAATGTAGTCGTCCGGATTACATTTCTGTTCTTTGCATCTTACGCACTGACTGCTTATTTGTGCAAGAGAAACATTTCGGAAGAGGTGAAGGATCACCGAAAGGGAGAACCGGTACTGGCAATTACCATTATGTCACTGCTGTCACTTTTGTATCTGCTGTTTTCCGGAATCCAGATCTTCGGATTGTTCTTAGGGAAAATGCAGCTGCCGGAGGGCTATACTTACGCACAGTATGCAAGAGAGGGCTTTTTCCAGCTGCTGGCTGTCAGCATTCTGAACCTGATCCTGGTATTGGTGTGCCTCAGCTTTTTCAGGGAGAGTAAGGTACTGAAAGTGATTATGACGATTATGTCATTATGTACTTTTATCATGATCACGTCCAGCGTAATGCGTATGATCATTTACATCCGGTATTATTATCTGACTTTCCTGCGGATCTTCGTATTGTGGATGCTGGCGGTGTTATTCGTCATGTTTATCGGAGTACTGATCAATATTTACAAAGAAAGCTTCCCTCTGTTCCGCTATGGCGTCGTGATGGTGACCGTGCTGTATCTGGCATTGTCCTTCAGCCATCCCGACTATATTATAGCCAGAGTGAATATTGCCAATGCACCCGGCGCGGACGGTACGGGCTGGGAAGAATCCGTGGCGCAGGATTACGGAGATGATTTTTTCGCCGGGCCGTTTTTCCGGGGAGCGGAATATAATGACTACTCTTATCTGAGTGATCTCAGTGCGGATGCTGCACCGGTTATTATTCCTTATATGGAGAGTCTTGGGTATGATTTTGGCGCCTATGAACTGGAGAACCCTACGGATATTATGAGTGAAGATACGCAGGCTCAGTGGTGGGGGAGTTATCAGCCGAAGGGATTCGGATATTATTACCTGAACCATAATAAGAAGCGTCTGGATCAGACATCTCTGCGGACATTTAATATTTCCAGATATATGGCGCGAAAACAGATAGAGGCAAGAATCGATGGAAAATAAAGAAATGAATACGGAAAAAATAAAGTTTTATAAAAAGCATCCGGTGTTGCTTGCATGGCTGATCTCTATATTTATCGGACTGGGCTATGCGCTTTTTACGATCATAGCCTCTGTTATTCATTATGAGCAAAGAGATTATGTATGGGAGATCATTAAGGCTTTTACAGAAATGTTTACCTGGGCAATTTTAATGGGAGCGGTACTGGTATTTCCTGTGGTGCTGACGATCAGCGAAGGAATCTGCCTGATCAGTGAAGCATGGGAACGTCCGGTGAAGGGAGCCTGGCTGTTTGACCAGCATGTATTTTGGCTGGGCGGATTCTATGAACTTTGTTATTTGGGGTTGATTATGGATGTGACATCCGCTGACTGGCAGACGCAGTTAAGCAATTCCAATAAACATACACCGATTTACAGTGGTTCCATGGTTACTTTTATAGTACTCTTGCTGCTGGCATTTATAGGGTATGAGATTCTGCAGAGCATTCCGCTTCGGAAGCTGCCGCCCCTTGTGACAGTCCTGTCGATTTCCGCAATGTACCTGGGACTGCTGGAGCTGATCCTGTTCACAGTACAGATATTCAAGCCGACGATTTTGCTTGATGGATATTTGCTATTATTTCCACTGTGCTGTGTGCTGCTAGTGGTGCGACTGCTTCTGAAGAAAATACGGGAGTGGAATGCACTGATGCAGAATGCGGAGGCGGAACACTTTGGGACGGGGAAGATTTATCAGAATCCCATGCTGCGTTGGTGTGACAGCATTTTGCGGAAGGCTGCATGGTGGCCGGTGCTGGGACTGGTATTGATGTTCCCACTGTTGGGAATCCTGATCGCAATCCTCATGCTGTTTGGGCAGGCACCGGATTCTGTGATTAAAGCATTCACGGAGACCAGCGACTGGAATCTGTCACTAAGACAGGCACCGCAGAATGTCATGTATGATGAACATTATCTCTGCACGGTAGCTGCCGGCGGTCATAAAACGATCGTAAAGCCCGTCCGTCTGGGGAGGCGGCATGGGCATGAAGTGATAGTAAACCGCCAGCTGTGTATCGCCAATGCCTTTGAACAGGTGCTGGAGGAGCGGACTCCCGGCTTCCACCGGGCGCTGCGGCATTTTTATGATACTTATGGATTCCCCGTGGCGAGACTGATCCACAGTCAGTACACGGCGGATCTGGTGTATTTTATCATGAAACCATTGGAATGGATCTTCCTGTGCGTGCTGTATCTGACAGATGCACATCCCGAGAACCGCATTGCTGTGCAGTACACCGGCAAGACAGCGGCCCAGGTGGAAGAATTGTACAAATGACTCGGAAGTTGTCAATTTGTTTCTATAAAGAACAGATCGACAACTTCTTATTTACAAAGAAAAAGTAGTACAAAAAAGTTTTACTGATGAAAATTTTGTACAAGAGGAAAGCAGAATGAACGGACAGGAATTGGGCAGGCTGATAGGAAGAATAAGAAAGGAGCGGAAGGCAGATGCGAGAAAAACAGCGGAGAAATTATTGGAAACACTGCGAATCACCCTGCCCGGTTTTTCTACAGACGGGATTGACAAGTACTTGCTGTCGGAAGAAGAGTGGATACTTTTACTGATATCACCCATATGGTTAGGGGATGATGTCTGGGATGGTTATGACCCTGAGTTTGACCGAAAGTCTGTGGAGACCTCGAAGCAACTGGGAAATGTTTATGAGCAGCTTGCCGGAGCTGAACAGGTATTTTTCCTACGGGCTTCAGATTATGCGAGAGCATCGGATGAGGACAGGGAACATATGAATCCGGAAGGACATAGAAGGCTGGCAATACAGCCCCTGCTATAAAATAAGCAAAATGCAGCGGTATTAGGACTGTAAAATGCACAGTCCCATTACCTGTAGATTTTAAGGATTTTTCGCTGCACCAAGAATACTTTTGCCGGAATTTAAATGAGTGCAATGGCAGCATGCCATGCTTCGCCCATACAAGCCAGGTGAAGCCCTTCTTTGCCGGTATTACCCATAATGTCTCTTAGGTCTAGAAGGAGCGCTTTGCGGAGGTAGGACAGTCCCTTCTCTTTCAAGTCATTTTGCAAAGCGAACAGGGCATGACTGGCGAAGCTTAAAGTGGAATCGTGGAGGCATAACGGCTCAAAATCTTGCCATGCATCCAGTTTTTCCTGCTTGGTAAATAGTTCAGGGAACCGCGTCATTATTAAAAGAACATCTGCTTGCTTAATTGCCTGGTACCGCTGAAGTCTGTCGAAGCAAACATGGTGATAGCTGGCTTCGTCACTCGCCTTAATTGAGGAAATGTCGACAGGCTCCAACAGATGGAATGTGTCGTCCTGGCGCAAATGTCCGGTGGCAGGATTACGAGGCCATTTGATGGTTTTACATATTTTTTCCATATGGACACACTCTTTTGATGTGATACCAAGGCGAGAATAGATTTCGGGGCGTTTTGCCTGCAAATCTTTCGCAGCTTGCAGTGCCAGACGCAGGTTATGCTGTACCATGACATTGGTGAACAAGTTGTTGTTTGTAATGCCGCAGTATTCGTCAGGTCCCTTACAGAACAACAAATCGGTTTCTTCGGTTTCAGGACGATATGTGTAGCGGCTTACCCAGAAGCGTGCTGTTTCTATGAAAACTTCTGCTGCATAATCAAGATAAAAAGCTTCATCCGCAGTTTTTTCAATATATTTAGAGATTGCATAAGCAACATCTGCGGTAATGTGCAGCTCGCTGCACCCGATATCCCAGGTTTCACATTGTTCGGTACCGTCCAAAGCCGCCATCCATGGGTAGCGGGCACCGGCAGTATTCATAGATTTTGAATATGCCCGGGCGGCGTCCAGAGAACGCACTCGGTATTCACATAGGTTTTTTGCCCCTGTCGTATCATTATTTAAGAAAAAAGGCAGCATGAATAAGTCAGTGTCCCAAAAATAACAGCCTTTGTAGCGTCCATGGCTTAAACCTCTTGCTCCGATGGAAACCGTCGGATCTTTTGTAGAACAGTTTCCCCATAAGTTAAAGGAAGCAAATCGCAGTCCGGTTAGAAGTTCTTCATCTAAGGCGTCTGGAATAATGTCACACTGTTTCCAGCGATGCGCCCATGTTTTTTTGTGCTCTGTAAGGAGGGTATCATAATTCCAATTGTCGGGTAGGGGCGTAATCCGCGAATCCACATCCCTGGATGTGCGGATACAGGCAATTTTATCCAGAACCACGGCTGTTTCGGCGTTGACGGAGGCGGAGGATAAAATAGACTTGTCTTCAAGCGTGTTAAAATGGAAAGAAGACGACTGGTATTTAATCTGTTCGGTAACCGTTATTTCAGTTCCTTGAATCGCGAAACTGCATTGAATATTATCATCCAGTGCTTTGATATCCCTTAGGCGGGAAAGCTGGATGGTTTCTGTGTTGTTTTTGGTCTGATCGTCCGGTACAGGGCAATTGCAGCTATTTAGTGAGATACCACCTCTTACTTCAAGAATGCAGGGAGAAGCTGCCTTAAATATCGTTCTTTGCAGAATTAAAGCCGGATGATTAATCGGAAGAAAACGTTCATAGGTTACCTGAACGGTTTTACCGGGAATTGACAGAGTGTAGTCAAACGTCAGGGTGGCGGCTCTCATGTCTAAAGTCCGTTGAATACCGGACGCTAGTTGGGCTGGTTTGCCATTTATGGAGACTTGGTCCAGTATGGGTGTGGGGAGATTGACAAAATCGGTGATGTCAGCTTTGATTTTTCCGAAGACACCAGCTAAGTATAAACCTTTCTGGACAGGACGTGGGTTCGGTTCTCCCGGAAGATAGCCACGTACACCCATTCGTCCATTTCCTAAAAAGAAAATACTTTCCAAAAAGTCATCTGCCCATGTCTGGCCCTCTCCTGTGATTGTCCATCCTTTAAGTATTAAATCATTTCGCATATATTCCCTCCTTGTATGCAGTAATCATACAGTGACATAAAAATCCGGCACAGGTAGCGAAGGCGGCTCCGGTGGTGCAAATGCCCTTCACGGGGTCTACGCTTTCACAGGCAATGCTGTTATCCATCTCCATAATTTCCAGTTCTTTCCACGCCTGAAGAGCATGACCGGACAGCATACTGTTGCCAAGGCTTAGTATCCAGGGATAGGGAGCATGAGGACAGCCGATTTCTGCAATAGGCATCTCAGCAAAACTGTAAGTATAGTCGGCAGAGCGAATCATACTTACGGTATTGCGCCATATTTCGTCCTTGTCAGAACAAAATCCATAGTAAGGCAGCAACTGAAGGCTTCCGGGCGGCTCGTCGTAAATATCATGGCGGCCGTTTAAATCTGTAGACCAGCCAAAATAGGACATGCCGTGAGCGTCTTTGAACACACAATGCTTATAGATTGCCTGTTTTACACGTTCGGCTTCTTCATGAAGGTGACTGTAGGTATCCGGATAACACCAAGCCAAATCTTCAAATGCATGCCAAACTAACATATTGTCATAGGTCAAATATGGATGCACGATTTCGTCATCCGTAGGCTGCAGAAATGTCTCATATAAAGATATTTCAGGATGACGATATTGGTCTAACCGTTCTAAAATCAATGAAATTCCAGCTTTTATATTACTCTCTTCAAGAATCACCCGGTCGCCTGTTCTGCGGACATAGGAAGTGAGCGCAATCACCGGAGCCATCAACTCGTCTAGTTCAAAGCCAGGCTCCAGCACAGTGCCGTCAATAAAACGGGAATGAATACCGAGATTCTTTCGCTGCCGTCCAAAAACATAGTCGAGAATCTCTCTGGCTATGCTGGGGTCCGTCTCCAAAATGGCTGGGAAGGCCCAAAAAAGAACATCTCTATCCCAGTAGGCTGCGCTGACATAGTACCGTGTGGAACGACTGGTTGCACAGATGAATTCTTCCGTGTCCAGTGTAAGTCCGGTAGAGTAGAAGATACAAAAAAACAGGTTGGTATTATATAGGTCGGTGAATTTTGCGGTATGAAGCGTCCTTGAGCGCTGTTCTAGCCATCGGCAGGTGCGGGTGTATTCCGAATCCCAGCCTTGTCTCAGCATTTCTTTGGCGCTGGTGGCTGCGGCAACTTCTTCAAATCCAAGACCCCAGTAGAATACGAGACATGCTGTCTCTCCGGGTACGAGTTTTTCTTCACAAAATAGGCTGTAGTTAATCCCGGACTCTGATTTTGTATACATAACCTCGCTGTTTCGGTCTGACATGGGTGCAAAGGCAAACATCGGATATCCGCAACTATAGTCAAAAATTACGCCGGAATTCCATCCGCTTTTGTAACAATTCATAGTCCCGCTTAATTCTTTGTCTTCGTTGACGCAGTGCCAATTGCTTGCCCAGCAGCCTTCCAGCCCCCAACGGACAGAGACACTCTCTGCACTGGACATGGTTAATTTTACTGCAAATCCTCTTTCTCTAATCGGCGGGAGGATAGTCATGGAAACGCTGAGAGAACCTGCCTGGGCATTCATTACCGGAAGCCAATAGTGGTCACGATGCCAGCGAATGTATGTTAATGGCATCGGTTGATTGTTCACCATGAAAAAGGGCTTTATGAGAGGTGCTTCTTCTGTACCTCGCACTTCGATCATACCCTTATGCTGCATGGAGAGAAAGGTGAAATCTTCGATTCCGGCGGTTGCTTCATTGATTTTAGGAAGGGAAATCATTTCGTTCCCGGTTGGAATATATTTCTTCATGATTTGTACCTCACAATTCAGTTTAAACGATTAAACAATCGTCTATATTAAAATACAACAAAATTACAGCGTGTGTCAATGAAAAATTTGACAAAAACACAATAAATTTAAAAAACTATTGACAGATATTTAAAAAAAGCTTATGATTTAAACACGATAACAATTTAAACAGTTAAACAAATATTGAACGGAAGGAAGAGTATAAGGTGGAAAGAGCAACACTTAAGGACGTAGCACAAAGAGTTGGTGTGTCGACAGCCACAGTATCCTATGCATTAAGTGGAAAGCGCCCTATTTCAAAAGAAGTCAAAGAGCAGATATTTGACGCAATTGAAGAGTTGGATTATGTGCCGAATCTAAGCGCACGTAGTCTCAGTATGAAGAATTCTAAGCTGGTTGGCGTGGTAGTTCCTCAAACGGAACCGGGAGAAAGACTGATGTTTCAGAACAGCTTTTACAGTGAAATTCTGGGTAGTATTGAGTTCTATGCCCGTCAGGCGGGATATCATATTTTGATTTCTGCTACGGATGCGAATGAAAGCTATTTGACTTTGGCACAAAAAAGAAATCTGGATGGCATCATTGTAATTGGAATGTATCCGGATAAATTTTATCAGCAGATGAAGAAGACTCAGATTCCAATTGTTTTGATTGATAGTTATTGTAATGATCACTATTATCACAGTATCCATATTGACGATGCATACGGATGTTATTTGGCCACTCGTTACATGCTGAGTCAGGGACATCGGGATATTGCATTTTTTGTTGGCAGGGTGAAAGAAAATGGTGTAATGAAGAAACGGTTGTTGGGATATCAGCAGGCATTGGCAGAGTATGAAATACCCTATCGGGATACATATGTATTTGAAGGACAGATTGATTATAAAAACGGAATTGAATTTGCGAAAAAACTGTTGGCTGCAAAGCTTCCTGTAACGGGTATTGTAGCGGCTGCTGATATATTGGCCATAGGTGCGATGAAAGGATTATATGAATCCGGGAAAAGAGTTCCGGACGATTATTCTGTCGTAGGCTTTGACGATGTGGAAATCTCGCAATATCTGACGCCGGGTTTAACGACCGTTCGTCAGCAGATTTCCTTAAAAGGGCAAAAGGCAGTAGAACTGCTGCTTAAGCATATACAGAATCCGGGATTACCAAAACAGGAAGAAATTCTTCCGCTTGAGCTGGTGGAACGCGACTCTGTCAAAAAAATCTAATGCACTTGCAGAAAGAAAGAGGAGGTGAAAAAACGGTCTGCACGACCCCGCTAAAGTTCGTGCAAACCGACAGTAAAAAGGTGCAATCCTTTTCGTTAAAATTCATTATAGGCGAAAAGAGATAAAAAATCAATGTATTCATTAAAAATGAGGAGAAGATGAACAATGAAGAGCAAGAAATTTTTTTCGATGATCGCATTTGTACTCGTAATGATTATGGTACTTACCGCATGCTCGTCTGATGCGGGTACAAACAAAACTGACACTGCGCAAGGACAGGATGAGACTGGAACCACACAGGGACAGGACGAAACTGAAGTGGCTGATAATGAAGAACATGAACCGGTTACGCTTGTTTATTGGAACACTCACGGCGAGGCGGAAACGCCAGTATTAAACAATGTGATTATCCCGGCATTTGAGGAAAAATATCCGTGGATTACTGTGGAATCAGTAACAATGCCGACAGATGGATTAAAACAGCAGCTGATTACTGCCATCTCCAGCGGCACGGCGCCAGATGTAATGAGATTGGATATTATCTGGACGCCTGAATTTGCAAAGATGGGGGCACTTGTCGAGGTTGATGATTTGGAAGGTTATGAGGAACTGGCAGATAACTTCTTCGAAGGTCCCCTCAATACTAACCTTTATAACGGAAAGCACTACGGACTTCCGAATAGTACAAATACAACGTTTGCATTCTATAATTTAGCGCTTTTGGAAAAGGCCGGTTTTGATTCGTTGCCAAAGACATATGACGAACTTGTGGCGGCAAAAAATAAGTTAGGTGAGGGTGAATATTTGATTGGCTGCGGCGGCGTTACTTGCTGGCAGCTCATGCCGTATTTCTATTCTCTTGGTGGTACTTTTACAGACGATGCATATTCTACGGCAACCGGTTATATTAATAGCGAAGCAAGCGTAAAGGCACTTGAAACACTTGTTCAGTGGAGTGATGAGGGAATTATGTCACCGGCACTTTTAGGTGGTTCTCCTGATGCATGGGGAGGAATTACCGGTGATCAGGTGCTTATGATGGCAGAAGGTCCGTGGTTCCCCGCATGTACTACAGAAGAGGAAAAGGATAAATATGCTTATGGAGACCTTCTTCCTGCCGGATCAGCCGGAAGTATTTCCGTTGTTGGCGGAGAGAATGTAGTTATGTTTAACAATGGCAAACATAATGAAGAAGCATGGCTTCTGATGAAGTATCTTTCCAGCGATGAGGCTATGATTCCGATGGCAGTTCAGGGTTCGGTTGTTCCGCCTACAAAGACTGCGGCAGATTCTGAAGAGGTTTTACAGAATCCTGTTATGGCTGCATGTCTCCAGCAGTTAGAGACTTCTGTGGCCAGAATTCCAAATGCAAATTGGGAAAAGATAGATGAGAAGATTAATATTGCATTTGAACAGGTGTTCCGCCATGAAGCAGGAGCAAAAGAGACACTGGATAAGTTAGCGGGCGAGATAGATGCTTTACTAGCTGACTAAATAGTCTTATGAACCATCGGATTTTCAATAATCCGATGGTTCATATAAAAAGATTTTCCAAATCTATAAGCGGAGTAAAGATTGAGGAGAATGGATGGTGTATGAAAGCAAAAAATAAAGGATATGTAGACTTGAAAAACAGGAAAAAGGCGGAAAACCGTTATACAACGGGCTTGAAACAGTGGATTGAGGTTCTGCCTTTTATTGGAATTCCATTGGTTTTATTTACCGTGTTTGTGTTGTATCCTCAAATTAAAAACTTATATATTGCAACTACAGATTACAGCATTCTTCCCGGAACAAAACATCCTTTTATCGGGTTGGCAAATTTCAAAAAAATCTTTACAGATATAACGGTAAAGGGCAGTGACGGCTATTATTTTTGGCTTTCCTTCAGAAACAGTATTCTTGCCGTGCTGGTAACTGTTCCCGGTCAGATGATATTGGGCGTATTGGCGGCCGTTATGGTTCACAGGGTTAGGGTCTGTAAAAATATCTATAAAGTCATTTTATATGTTGCGGTTATCTGCGATTGGGTTGTAGTGGCAAACATATTCGAATACATTTTCAGTTCAGATTCGGGCAGTCTTGCCAATTTTATCTTATTGCATTTGCACATTATTAGTGAGCCAATCTCGTGGTTCTCCAATACATGGACTGCCAATGCGGTTATATGGATTGCGACGATTTGGAAAGGCTTTGGCTGGGTAATGATTATATATCTTGCCGCACTTACCGGCGTACCGCGTGATCTTTATGAAGTGGCGAGAATTGATGGAGCTAACTTCTGGAAAAGTTTTTTTTATATTACTATTCCATGTACGAAGGCAACTATATTCTATTTGATAGTCAACCTTATTAACGGCGCAATGAATATCTTTATTCAGGTCTTTCTGCTCACAGAGGGAGGACCACTTGGTACTACTGATGTTATGCTCGATTATATTTATACGAGAGCTTTCAACTACTTTGAATTCAGCTATGCTGCGGCGTGCGGTATCTTCATGGGTGTGTTTGTTTTCATAGTGTCCATGATATTAAAGAAAAAAATGGGATACGGAAAAACCGAATATTAATAGAATGGTTTTGGTTAGTAACGGAGGAAGCATGAAAAGAAAAGAGCTTTTAGTTAACCTGATATTTCATATAGTATTGATTTTCTTGTGTTTGGTATGCATCATGCCGTTTATGACAATGGTTGCGACATCGTTTAGTAATATTAAGGGAATTCTTCCTGATAAGCCGTTGCTTTTTCCGGAGCTTCCGTTAAATTTTAAAAATTATAATACCGTATGGGTGGATAATCATTTCTTCAGATATATCCTTAATTCCGGATTTTTATCTGTCGGCGGTATGTGCCTGAATGTAGTGATTTCGGTAGTGGTTTCCTATGGGTTCTCGAGATTTGAATTCCCTGGAAAAGAAGCAATTTTCAACCTTTTTCTTGCAACGATGATGATTCCGGCACAGCTGGCGATTATTTCTCAGTATACCGTAATGAATTCCTTTAAATTGGTTGACCGGTATTCCGCTGTGCTTTTACTGTGGACATCGATGTGCATTGCAGGTAATACTTTCTTCTACCGTGGCTTTTTTGAAAGCATTCCCAAGGAACTGGAGGAATCCATGATGCTGGACGGTGCATCCAGATTTCGAATTCTGATAAGCTTGGTAGTGCCGATTTCCAAGCCGGCTATAAGTACTTCCGCAATATTTGCGTTTACGGGATACTGGAATGATTTGTTTACAGTGTTAACATTTGTGAAATCAGAAACAAAGAGAACACTCCCTGTTGCACTTCAGATGTTCAAGGGACAACATGCAACCAATTATGGTCTGCTATTTGCAGGATCGGTAATTGCCGTTATCCCGATTATTGCTGTTTTTGTTGTTTTTCAGAAGCAGTTTATGCAGCAGGGACTTACAGATGGTGCTGTCAAAGGATAACAATGTTAGTGCCACAGGCTGAAAGGACAACATATTACAAGAAACAACTAAACAGGAGAAAATGATTATGAGATTATCTTTAGAGAAAAAAACCGGCCCGCTCTATTGGTGCACTTATGAATATCAGGTTACCAATAATTCCTATATGCCGGAGGACAGATTTAAGGACAATGTTGACTGGATTGCCAAAAATTATGTTCCGTACGGATACGAAATGATATGCACGGATGGCTGGATAGAGGATTCGTTTTGCTTGAATGAGAATGGTTACCTTTTGAAACACCATGATACATGGAAGCATGACTGGTTGTATTGGTCTGATTATTGTAATGAGCGCGGACTTGCTCTTGGTGTTTATTATAATCCGCTGTGGATTAGCCCGAAAGCTGTGAATGATTCCCACTATAAGGTTGTGGGTACGGATATCCCGGTTCATGATATAACAGATACAGATTATATTTTTGAGGGTGACAATCAATCACTTAAAGGAGATCGATTTTCCTATTATAATGGGGATAAATCGTTGTTTTGGGTGGATGTGAACAGACCAGGAGCCAAGGAATATATTCAGGGCTATGTTCAGTTCTTCATTGATAACAAGGTTGATTTCTTGAGAATCGACTTTATTTCGTGGTATGAAGACGGTTATGATAAAGGAACAAAAATCGGAAGAGACCATGGCGTGAAAAACTACAGAACTGCACTGAAATGGATACGTGAGGCAGCAGGTGATAAAATCATGATCAGTCTGGTAATGCCTCATCTGAAACATGATGGCGAAAATGAATTTGGTATGGGTTCAATGGCAAGAATTAATGAGGACTGCGGTACCGGCGGATGGCTGAATTTCAGTGATAAGAATAGAGGAATTCGTTTTGATTACTGGTCACAGTTTACCACACCCTTTGATGGCTTAATTTATTGGTCTAGAAAGTTTTATGAACACAATATGATTATGGATGCGGATATGCTGAGGTTAAATACATTTGATAACGATGAAGAAAGAAAGAGTGCGGTATCGTTATGTATCCTTTCCGGTGCTCCGTTAGACATTGCTGACCAGTATGATTCGATTGGCGACAGCGGCTGGATTTATCAGAACACGGAGCTCCTGGGATTAAATAAAGAGGGAGTGGTCTGTTTTCCGCTCTCTGACGACATAAAAAATCCTGAGAGCGAAATCTGGACTGGAACAAAAACAAACGGCGAAAGAATCGTTGGTATATTTAACCGTGATAACAAAGAGAAGGAATGTAATATTGATTTTGAAGAAAAAATCGGTATTTCGAAAGGCAAAATACGGGATTTGTGGTTAAAGAAGGATTTGGGCGTCTCAGACCATTTTGAAGCGGTTTTAGAACCGCATGGATGCAGGATTATATCGATTATTCCTGATTCCGCAAGGATGGTGTAGGAAAAAGATGAAGCAGATTAAAGGTATTATTTTTGACTTGGACGGCGTAATCTGCTACACAGATGATTACCATTATAGGGCATGGAAAACTCTTGCAGACAGGCTGCATATTCCATTTGACCGTACAGCAAATAGGAAGCTTCGCGGAGTCGGACGTATGGAGAGCCTTGAAATCATGCTGGGAGAACATGCGGCAGAGTACTCTGATGAAGAAAAAGCAAGACTTGCCGAAGAGAAAAATAGGATATATCAGAAGTATCTGGCAGAAATGACGCCGAAGGATTTATCGGAGGAAACATTATACACCTTGCAGACGCTGCACAAGAGGGGGTATTTACTGGCTATTGGTTCTTCCAGTAAAAATGCAGGTACCATATTAAAATGCCTGGGACTGACGGATTTTTTTGACGCAGTAGTTGACGGAAACCAGATTAAACGATCAAAACCCGACCCGGAAGTTTTTTTACTGGCAGCGAAGAAACTTGGAATTCAGCCGGAGGAGGCAATGGTAATTGAGGACGCTACGTCAGGTATAAAGGCTGCATATTCGGGCAAATTTCATGCAATTGGAATTTGGTCAGCAGAAAATATACCTGATTGTGAAATTTCCATAAAATACTTAAGAAACCTGTTGGAAATACTATAACGTTTTTGATTAAGTAAAGTGCCGGTTCGCAATAGGCGGGCCGGTGCTTTTTATGTGTGCATGTCGACACGCTTCGTTGAACCATATAGGATTTGCCTATATTCGGTTATAGATTTTTTACGAATATAAAAATAGTTCATTTTTGAATTTTGAAGAGTATGCTATCGGTGCAGGATGCCAGTAGCAATATTTGAAGGAGGTTTATGGTGAGTACTACCCAAATACGTTGTTTATTTTCTACTGATTGCTGATTTTATTTCCCATAATGCTTCAAACCAATATGCCAGAATTTATAAGCGGTTATTGCTATAATTATAGCAATAACCGGCGAGGTATATGCAATCCATGTATATGGCAGATGTTTGTCAAGCAGATTTGCCACAGGGTAATAGCCGGTTAAAGCATATGGCACGATAAATGTAAGCAGGAATGGTATTCCTCTTGAGTAAATTTGTATTGGGTAATCGCAGAAATTTTTCAGTCCATAGTTGTTATCGGTCAGCAGGGAAACTATTTCTTCACTTTTAACTGTCCAAAAGCTAATTGTGCCGGTAATCACAGTGATTGCGGAAAAAATGATAAAACCGGAAATCAAAGTCAGGAGATAATAGGCTATTGTTACGGAACTCCATGATATCTCAAGCTTTTTTAGGCTGTATATCCAAAAAAATACCGAAAAAAACATTCTGGGCAGGAATGTATATTGAAACTGTTGTAAAACCAGATAGGTAAATGGACTGATCGGGCGTATCAGGTACAGATCAAATTTACCGCTTCGAACCAGCTCGCCGATATCACGCATCGGACTCCAGAAGAAAAAACAGCTGAAAGAATAGGACAGCCAGCTTGTTGTAAACATAAAGAGAACCTCGTATTTGTTCCAACCGGCAATACTTTCAAAATTGCAGAATATGACATAGAAACCGGCAAAATAAACTCCGATTAAAATGGTATTTGCAACTAACTCAAACAAAAGTGAAAGGTGATACTCCAATTTGCCCTTCATATATATGATAACAAATCTGATATATATCATAATATAATTCACTGTTCATCCTCCCTGCACAATCAGCTTGCGATTTCCCTCAAACCATACAATTTCCGTGATAAGATACAAAATGCCAATCCATAATAATTGTGTCAGTAAAGCAACGGTGATATCGTACACTTCCATTTTTTGCGTTAAGAGCGTAACGGGAATTGCATATATTGCACGAAATGGAAGAAAGAGGTTGATTCTGTATAGGAAATCCGGAAACATTGTTACAGGAATCCATACACCTGACAATAGCTTATATATGGCACCTAAAAGCATATTAAGAGGCCATGTTACAATCAGCCAGAATGCCAATAAACCGATGATAAGTGAATATAAAAACTGAATACCGTATGCAAATATAACTGAGAGGATACCGTAAAAAAATTGGGAGGGGCACAAAAACTGATTGCCCATAATAATAACAACAACCACGCTTAACGGAATGCAGTAAAACATAATTTTTACTATGGTATCCCCAAGCTGCCGAAAGAAAAGCATGCCTTTGAAATTAACGGGTCTGATTAAATCCAGAGCAATGTTTCCTGTCTGAATCTGAGCATTCAGCCAGTCTATGGTATTGCATTCGATAAAAGTAGAAATAATTGTGGCAACAGCAACATATTTCAGGGTGTCGTTTTGGTTTAACGACATATTTATTTGACTGTTTGATGCGAAAAGGGCTTTCCATATGGAAAATTGCAAATACAGGTATATAATCCGGGAAAAAAATTTCGCCCACACAGCACCCGGATAAGCAAGATGCTCTTTCATGCCTATTAAAATATAGTCGATGTATGGTTTCATAGGTGCCCTCCCTTATAGATATTTTTGATAATATATTCCAAATTTGGTGTGCCCTCATCCGGTGTATGGTACCTGCTTTTTAATTCATCCAAAGTGCCGTGATACAAAAGAGAGCCATTGTTAATGATAATCATTTTCCGGCAAAGGGCATCTATGTCTAAAATATCGTGTGTGGTTAGGATAATGGTTGTATTTCGACCTTCATTTATTTTAAGGATAAACTCCCGTATCTTTGCTTTTGCCAAAACATCGATTCCAATCGTCGGTTCGTCCAGAAACAGAATTTCGGGGTTGTGAAGCAGAGCGGCAGCTAAATCAGCTTTCATTCTCTGTCCCAGACTTAAAAGTCTGGGCGGCCTATCAATAAATTCCTGCAAATTTAAAATATCAGAAAAAAGTTCGAGGTTTTCTCTGTATGTATTTTCGGGAATGCGGTACATATCCTTAAAGAGCTTAAAAGATTCGAGTACGGGGATATCCCAGCAAAGGACACTCCGCTGTCCAAATACAACCCCTATTTTTGACATGATCGCCTTGCGATTTTTCTTATAATTCATGCCATTTATGGAAATGATACCGGAATCCGGTGAAAGAATCCCGGTAAGCATTTTTATGGTTGTCGATTGGGACGGTAAAGGAGATGTCGTTTACAGCGGTTATTAATGTACGTTTTTTCCCTTTGTATGTTTTTGTTAAATGTTCGGCAATAATTCCGGAATCCGTCATTTTTCTTGCACCTCCATCATTTTTATTATAGAATACCATTAACTTGAACATCAGTAAAATTGAAGTAAACGAAATAAATATTCAAAATAAATGATAGGAGAGAATAAAATGACCATTGTACAGTTGGAAACATTTTTAAAGATCACTGAGACAAAAAATTTTTCCGCAGCGGCAAACATGCTGGGATACGCACAGTCAACGGTTACAACGCAGATTAAGCAGTTGGAGGAGGAACTTGGCTGTCTGCTATTTGAAAGACTCGGAAAAACCATTGTACTTACCGAAGAAGGAGAAAGACTGTCTGTTTACGCACAGAAAATGCTACAGATTGAAAGAGAAATCTTACTTGAAGTGCCGAAATTGGAAGAACCGACAGGCGTGTTAAGATTGGGGGTTTCGGAATCTCTTTGCTATAACAGGTTGCCGGGGCTTTTGATGCAATACAAAGAAAAATTCCCAAAAATAAAAATTCAGCTTACCTTTATCAATCACAATACCTTTCCGTTACTGCTGAAAAGCGGAGCTTTAGATTTGGTATATACGATCAATCCGAAAATAGAAACCCATGAGCTTTTTACGCTGCATAAAAAACAGGAAACCCTTGGTTTTTATGCAAGCCCCCAATATCCGATTGCAGACAGTATTGCGGAGAATGATTTAAAGGATGTTCCGCTCCTGCTTACCGAACAGGATTGTAATTTCAGACTTATGTTGGTCGATTCGCTTACAAAATTATCCATTACTCCCAATATTGCTCTGGAGACGAGCAGCAAGGAAATATTAAAGCAATTTGCTGCAAATCAGCTGGGGGTAGCCTTCATACCTGACATGGTGGTTGAGAAAGAGCTGATAAACCATACGCTAAAAAAACTAAAGTGGGTAGGAACGGAATTCCCTGTATTCTCACAGATTCTGGTTCATAAGGATAAGCATGTAAATCCTGCAATGAAAGGCTTGATTGAAATGATAGCAATTTAATCGGTTCACCATAGGTGGCAATGTCGATACTGTTGTAGTACATTTAAAAATACGCCGAGTCGCTGAAATGCGACTCGGCAAAATGATATTAGTATAACTCCAAACTATCTTCAGCATCCACCCACATTTGCAGATTATCCTCGAGTGCCAGCCGAGCATATTCCAGCGGCTCGTCTATTGCCGGAACATGATGAAACCTACGAGTTACATCGTCTGTTGGATGGTCTTTCCATAGAACAGATTGCATTTGCTACAGATAAAACAGTAGAAGAGGTAAAGACAATTATTGAGGGAAAAGATAATTGAATAATAAATCGGAAGAGTTGTGCATGATGCAACTATGATGCTATAGTATGTTAGGCTTATGCCTGTAATGGACGGGGGAAAGCGTTCGGTTACAATAAAATGCATAAGGAGAGATACAAAATGAGGGGCAAATTTTTTTTTATCACAGGAGTTATGGCACTGGGGTTGTCTGCTTGCGGAGCACAGGGGAGTGATCCGGCGGGAGAGGGCACAGAAGAGGCTGTGACATCCGCAGAGGTGGCGACGGAAGCGATAGCATCTGCGGAGGCGGTTTCCGACACTACAGCGGCCACGGAATGTCCTTCCTACGAAGATGAGGACGCATGGCTTCCCTGGGAAGACTATGGTGAATGTTCCAATACCGTAAAAGACTTCTACAATGATGCACAGCAAAAGACCTATTACTACGAAATGGATGAATTCTATTTCTCCGATGAGAAGTATGCCAAGGTGAACGATTATCTGCAGCAGATGTATGAAGAATACAGAGCACAGTATGAGGAAGAAGCGGAAAATCACACCGGAGCGTATGAGTTAGTCGATGAAACGTTTCCCGAGGGACAGCGGTACGATGACAATAATCTTGTGTTCAATGGCATTACTTTTGCGGATGACGAGTATGTCAGCCTGCGTTTTAATGACACGGTCTATTATGCAGGTGCGGCGCATCCACTGTCTTATTTCATCCCCGTGACGATCTCCGTTGCTACCGGTGAAGAGGTCACTCCGGAAGAGATCCTGGGGAAGACCTGGGAAGAGATCCGGGCAGCGGGCGCCATCGAAGAGGAGAACGAAGAAACTTTTAGCGCTGACTACGGTTTTTACATTACGGAGAAGGAACTGTGCTATCTCTATCGCTTTAATTTCTTTGTGGAAGAGATCCGGCTTCCCCGGTAAAAGAACCGGATTGAACTGGCAGAGCAGAAGAGGTATACTTATTTCCGGAAACGGATGGAGGTACCGGAATAGAAAAGTTTAACCCCACAGAGCTCTGCGCAGATATTAAAATCTATGATTATAAGAAAAAATAAAATATGATGAGAAAAAGGCTAAGGGTAAATGAATTTATTTATCCTTAGCCTAAATTATTAGTTTTGCTGATAATAAATATGCCGGTAAAGATGATCGTCTACCTGCTGTGCCAGGTGATTCATTTCCTCTTGTGCATCAGCACCCATGGCAATATTATAAAACGCATAGGAAAACTGCTTACTGAAGAAAGGATATGCGGGAGTCTGCGGTCTGGTAAAAGAGGTATTCCGTAATTGTGAAAATAAAATATTGCTGTTGCTGGAACCGGTCTGAAAGCTGTCCATTACGTCATAAATCTCTTTTAAAACGGGAATACCCGTTAACTGACTGATCTTCAACTGGTTCTGCAGACTGAAAACATACCGGATAAATTCACAACATTCCTTAGGATATTGTGTCTGTCTGGACATGCATAATCCCCAGCTTCCATGGGGAGAAGCTGCTTTTATACCATGAGGAAGAGGAATAATGCCGATATTGCTATTCCTTTTCTGCGATTGAAAATAAGCACTGGGCAGGGAAAGACTCATGGCAAAGTGTTCAGGAAAATCGGCACTGAGATCCTCCACGTGGGTATAATGATATTTATGAAATAATTCGCCCAGCCAATTCATAGCAGCGACGGAAGCCGGAGAATTAATATATCCAGAGGTTGCTGTCAGTGTATCGTTAAAAAAGCTGCCATTGTTCTGCGCAATAAATGGCAATCCGGCGTAGCTGTTCCATTCTCCGGATTTTGGAGAAAGACCGCGTCCGGAGTCCATAAGCAACGGATAGGGAAAAGAGGTTTTGGTCTGTATTGTATGGCAGACATTCAGAAACTCATCCCAGCTCCAGGCATCTTCCGCAGAAGTCGGAATGCGGATGCCAAGGGAATGGAACAACTCCTTGTTATACAGAATACATAAAGTGGATTCCGTATAACCCAGATGATATAACTTCCCCTGATAGGTTCCCTGTGTCAGAATAGGAGACAGAAAAGAGGATAGGAAAGACGAATCCATATATCCATCAAACGGCAGCAGAGAATTCATATATGCCCAATAGGGGACATCAGGACCGTCCAGGGACAGAATGTCCGGTGCATTTCCACTGGTAAAGCTCTGCAACAGCGAGTCACGCAGAGGAGCCTTATCGTTGGAGAGAAAAGTCGGTGTTACGGAAAATTCGGAAGATGTCCGATTAAATTGTTCAATCAGAGAGATCCAAAAAGGTTTCTCATTTTCTTCCATAGGACATAAATAAATAGATAGGTTTATTTTATCTTTGGAGCGGTCTGCTACAAAAGTACCCTTTCCTTGCTGCCGTATAATATATCCTTCAGATTCCAGACATTTCAGGGCTTGTGTAATAGTGCTTTTACTTACATTTAAAGTACGCATTAATTCATTGTCGGAAGGGAGGAGATCGCCGGGACGATAATATCCGCTTTCGATTTTCAGGACGAATTCATTTTTTATAAGCATGTATTTTGGTGTTCTGGTATTCATAAAATCCCCCATATTTTGAAAAGTGATTGACAATATATTTTTGTTATGCTAATATCATAGCATAAGTTATTCGAACAAACAAGATTAAATAAAAAAACTCTCTGCAAAAGCAGAGAGTTAAAAAATAAAACAAGTTATTCGAACAACCGAACAACTAAAAGGAGGAGAAGATGAAAAAGACATTTTCAAAAGAAAAATTATTTGACAGAACACCGAGGGTCTTTAAGCGGGATGCAACGGAAGTCCGTTTTCTGCTGGGCGGAATCGGAACAGGTAATTTTTCTGTAAATTCAAGAGGAAAGTTCCTCGACTGGGAAATTTTTAACTGGCCTTCAAAGAATACGAAATTTCCCCTTTCCTTTTTTGCAATTCGTACGGAAAACAAAGAACTGGAAAAACCTATATCGAAAATTCTGGAATCGAGAATGGTTCCTCCATATACCAGTTCGCACGGATATCTTCAGGCTGAATTAGTAAACTTGCCAAGAATGGAAGATTCCGAACTGATTTGTGAATATCCTTTTGCAAGGGTGAATTTCAAAGATTCCGAATTACCTGTAAAAGTGTCAATGGAAGCATATACACCGTTTATTCCTTTAAATACGGACGATTCCAGTATTCCCTGTGCAATTATCCGATACACGGTGAAAAATATTGCAGACTGTCCGACCAAAGTAAGCCTGGTAGGCACGCTTCCCAACGCATCCGGGTTTGAGGGATATGATGTTATTGAGAACCTGAAGCTGGCCGACAGCGTAAAAAATGAATATCGGGAATTTGATGATGTGAAGGGCTTGTATTATTCACCCGAACATTTGAAAGAGGATCATTTACGGTATGGAAATATGGCGATTCTGACCAGTGGATCCAATGTAACCTATAAAACACAGTGGTTTGACGGTGAATGGGTAGATGGAATACAGGATTTCTGGGATGACTTTACCAGTGATGGACTTTTGGAAAAAGAGACCGTATCTGACAGTGTGGGATGTGAATTTGCACAATTTCATAATTTCAGTTTCCTGAAAAGAAGAGAAAAGATCGGATCCATCGGAGCCTGGGAAGAACTTCAGCCGGGAGAAGAAAGGACCTTCGAATTTACCATTACATGGTATTTCCCTAACAGAGTAAAGGCATGGATCGAGTTTGACGAGGACTACGAGAAATTCCAGCGCGGTGAATACGGAACAGTTAGAAATTACTATGCAACAAAATTCACAGATGCATGGGATGTAGCAAAATATGTATACCATAATAAGGAACGACTGGAATCCGACAGCAGAAAATTTGCCGATGCTATGTTCCATAAGACTACATTACCTTATTATGTGATTGATGCTCTGACTGCAAACATTACGAATCTTCGAAGTAATTTATGTTTCCGGCTGGAAGACGGAACCTTTGCCGGATTTGAAGGAATACGTGACTACATAGGCTGCGGTTACGGTAGTGTGCCTCATGTATGGAACTATGCACAGACGGTTGCTTTTCTGTTCCCGGATCTTGAAAAAACTATGCGTAATGTAGAATTTTTGAGAGAAACAGATGAGACAGGATGCATGTCTACACGAATGTTTTCCGTGTTTGATCAGGAACGGTATGCAATGGTTCCGGCCTGTGATGGAGAACTTGGAAGTGTTGTTCGTGTCTACCGGGATTTCAAGAATCTTGGGGATGTGGAATTTTTGAAGACCATTTGGCCCAAAGTAGTGTTGGCAATGGAATATGCCCTGAAACAATGGGATCTGGATGGAGATGATGTACTGGACGGTCAGCAGAATACAACCTATGATATTGAATTCTACGGACCGAATCCCATGACTGACAGTATCTTCCTGGCAGCACTGAAATGCTGTGAAGAGATGGCAGAGATCGTAGGGGATGAAGAACATCATCAGCTATACGCAGATGCTTACGAAAAAGGAGCTGCAAGAGCCGATCAACTGATGTTTGACGGAGAATATTATATTCAGGTACAGAAGGAGATTGATAAATATAAATATCAATTCGGAAAAGGCTGCCTGTCAGATCAGCTTCTCGGACAGTTTCTGGCATATATGGCCGGAATCGGGGAGATTTTACCGAAAGAGCATGTAAAATCTGCAATGGAATCCGTATTCAAGTATAATTACAAAACGGATTTTTATCATACGGACAGTGTACACAGAGCATATGCAATCAATGAAGAGCATGGAATGGTAGTAGCTACCTGGCCGAAAGGCGGCAGACCTAAATTCCCGTTATCCTATGCCGGAGAGGTGTGGACAGGAGTAGAGTATGAAGTAGCCGTTAATCTGATTTATTCAGGTTGTGTAGAGGAAGGTCTGACGGTGGTAAAGTCAATTCGGGACCGTTATGACGGATATAAGAGGAATCCGTTCAGCGAGATCGAGTCCGGTCATCATTATAGCAGAGCAATGGCAAGCTGGGGAGTGCTGAATGCATTATTGGGACTGCAAAGTGATATGTATCGCGGAACCTTGTCATTCCATCCTGCAATAGAAGGTGAAATGTCCAGTTTCTTCATCTGTGGAAAAGCATGGGGTATCTACAGTCAGAAGGAAGAGAATGGGAAAATGTGCAAACATATTGACATCCTGTATGGGACGTTAGATGATATTCATGTACAAGAATAAGGAGGGTACAATTATGATGAAAAAGTATTGGAGAAAAATGATGGCACTGACATGTGCGGCTGCTATGCTGTTTACAATGGCAGGATGTGGCAATGCAGAAGGAACTACTGACAGTGCAGAGACTGCGCAGAGTTCTACATCGGCAGATGGATCCGGAGAGATCACGATCCAGTTTGCAGAGCATGTTGCTGATATTCAGGCACAGGAGCCGCATCTGCAGAAGATTATCACTGCCTTTGAAGAAAGCCATCCGGGGATTAAAATTGATATTACGGGCAAAGAAGTGTCCGAGCATAATACACAGATGACTTTACTGGCAGGAGAAAATAAGCTTCCGGATGTTTTCTGGCTGGAGCAGGCAACTGCAAAGGAGTTTGCGCAGAATGGGTATTTATATGATCTGACGGATGCATTGGATCAGTATGGGATCAATGACAGCCTTCTTCCCGGACTGGTGCATTCATGTACCGTTGACGGCAAAGATGTGGGAATGCCCAGTGAAGTTATGATGGTAGGATTTTATTATAACAAAGACCTCTTCCAGCAGGCGGGAATCGAAAAAGAGCCTGTTACCTATGAAGAGTTCCTGGATGTGGTAGATAAGCTGAATGCAGCCGGGATCACACCGCTGACCGTGGGGGCACAGGATAATTACAGTATCTGGGCATTTGAGACCATGCTGGCAAGATATGGCTTCTTTGAAAAGCTTGACGGTCTGAAGGATGGCAGCATTTCCTGGAATAACGAAGACTTTATTCACTATTTTGAAAAAGTAGAAGAAATGCGCGAAAAAGGAACTTTCACAAAGGACATTTCCAATATTGGATATTTTGAAGCAAAAGAGCAGTTCCTGGGTGGAAATGCAGCAATGTTTAATTCCGGAGCATGGGATATCGGTGATTTTGAGGGAAGTGATATTGCTTCTAAAATCGGATTTTTCTGGGGACCTACCTTCTCTGACAGCCAGTATGAGCAGCAGATCGGAATCAAGGCATCCGGCGGCGTTTATGTAGTATCTTCAAAGGCAGCAGAAGATCCTGCATTGTTAGATGCAATTATGCAGTTCTGGCAGTTCTATTACGGCGAAGAGGGAACCAGGATCATTGCCGAGGATACCGCGGCATTACCGTGCTCTACATATAATGGACAGATTGATGAGAGCCAACATCCTGTACTTTCCACGATGATCACGGCGTTAAATGATGATTGGAAAGCAGTAACTGAGCCGTTTAATTCACTTTCGTCCAATGTGGCATATGGATATTTTGATGCTACCTTTGGTGTTATGACCGGCGTTTACACACCGGAACAAGCAGCTGATTATGTAGAAAATTTACAGAGTGCCGAAAGATAAAACCATAAGAGCGGTATGAAATTAAGTAATACCGCTCTTTTCTATAGAATGGAAAGGGAGAAAGCTATGTATTGGTTGAGTACAAAGAAAGCAAAAATCATTATGCTGCTTCCGACTCTTATGATTTATGCAGTATTTATTATTATTCCTGTGTTTATCGCATTTTATTATAGCTTTACGGATTACAGTGGTCTTGGAAAAGCATCTTTTGTGGGAATAAAAAACTATGTTGCTATGTTCCATGATAAGCTATTTCTGATCGCATTGAAAAATACATTTTTAGTATTGATGTTCAGTGTGATATTCCTGATCGTTGGATCTTTTATGGCAGCATTATTGATGAACAAGAATTTTCATGGAAACGCATTCTTTAAAATGGTGATTTTTGCTCCCTATGTAATAGCTCCTATTATCATAGGAATTATCTGGGGATATATCCTGAATCCTAATTATGGGCTGCTAAATAGTGTATTGCGCAAAATAGGATTGGATATGCTTGCTATTGAATGGATCGGTGGAACGAAATGGTCTCCATTGTCATTGGCGATGGTATTCACATGGCAGGTACTGGGATTTCACGGAACGATCTTTTTATCCGGAATCAAAGCAATACCGGGAGATATTTACGAAGCTTGTGATATTGATGGAGCCAATTGGTTACAACGCTTGTTTTATGTGACAATTCCTATGCTGAAAGAGACCTTTATTATTAATATTGTTCTGGTAGTAACAGGCGTATTTAAAATATATGAACTGGTATATCAGATGACAGGCGGAGGACCTGCTCATCAGTCGGAGCTGCTTACTTCATATATGTATTTTACAGTATTTACATCCAGAAGGTATGGATATGGAATGGCAATTGCAATTGCAATTCTGTTGCTTTCAATTCTGGGCTCGTTTTCCTATATTAAGATCACAACGAGGAAGCAAAGGAGTTAAATATGAGAAACAAGAGAATATCGATAAAAAAAGTCATTTTTTACATATGTCTGCTGGGATTGATTATTCTTTTGGTCATGCCCATACTGTGGGCTATGTTGCTTTCGTTAAAGACAAATAATGAGATTGTCAACAGTCCGCTTTCTTTGCCGCAGACAATAAGCTTTGAGAATTATCAGCGTGCGATCGATACTATTGATTTTGCCAGAATGTACTTTAACACGATTTTACTGGTAGTAGTATCTACTTTTTTCAGTATTTTATTTACTTTTATGAGTTCGTTCGCAATTGCCAGAATGGTTTTCAGAAACCATAAGACATCGGAAACGTTGTATCTTTTCCTGCTGATCGGGATTGGCATCCCTATTTATGTACTACTGTTTCCGGTATACAGGATTGATTCACTGATGGGAATCCTTGGAACACGGTTGGGATTGATCCTGCCGTATGTTGCAGTGAATATATCGTTCAATACATTACTGTTTACCGGATTTTTGAGAGATATCCCAGGAGAATTGGAAGAAGCAGCAATTATCGACGGCTGCAATCTATTTAAGCTGTGTACCAAAGTAGTGATTCCGGTCATGAAACCGACGTTCGTGACGATCATTATTTTTAATGCAGTTTATATTTACAATGAGTTCCCGTTTGCATCAACCTTTATTCAGAATAATGCGTTAAATACAGTGTCGTTAATGACATCTATGTTTAAAGGACAATATACCATGGATTATAGTGGAATCATTGCAGCGAGTCTGATGATCATGCTTCCTGAATTAGTATTTTATGTCATTTTGCAGAAGTATATTATAAGTGGTATGACTGCTGGAGCAGTGAAAGGATAAGAAAATGAGAGAAATCGTAAGACCATCCCTACATTTTACACCTCAGAAAGGATGGATCAATGATCCTAATGGATTGGTGTTTTTTAAAGGACAATATCATTTATTTTATCAGTATAATCCGTACCATGATAACTGGGACAGTATGCACTGGGGGCATGCGGTCAGCCGGGATCTGATACACTGGGAAGAATTGGAACCGGCACTGGTTCCCGATATGCCCTATGATAACGATAAAAACGGCGGATGTTTTTCCGGATCGGTTGTTGTACATGATGATCAGTTATTTCTATTCTATACAGGAAGAACGGAAGATGAAACCGGTATTTTTGAGACGCAAAATCTTGCAGTGTCGAAGGATGGGAGTCATTTCGTAAAGATAGAAGAAAACCCGCTCATAAAAGAAGTCCCGGAAAAGGGAGGAAGAGATTTTCGAGATCCCAAGGTGTTTTTCGCACAAGGGAAATGGAGAATGATCTGCGGAGGATCCACCGGAAGAATTGAACATCCGGAGAGCCGCGGAAGAATTTATCTTTTCTCTTCTACCGATCTGTACCATTGGGCGTATAACGGAATTTTATATGAAGCAGAGCCCGGTGAGGGCAGAATGTTTGAATGTCCGGATGCCTTCTGCCTTGACGATGTCTGGTTTTTGACAACTTCGCCGATGTATGAAAAAGACAGTGTAACGACGCTATATCTGTCCGGGCAGGTGGATTTTGACAAATGTGAATTCCATAAAGAGATAAGGGGGACCTTGGATCTTGGAACTCATTATTATGCAGCACAGACATATCCGGTATTGAATGGGGAAATTCGGTCTGCTGCCTGGCTGGGTGGCTGGCTGTGGATGCCCTGGATCCGGGATTTCGGTTCGGAGGAAGGGTATCGTGGAATACTGGATGTATCACGAGTGTGGTATTTGGATGATAACAGGCGTTTGTGCGCAAAAGTGGCTGATAAAGTGAAAGATGAGATGAAGGTTTTCAGCAGAACATTGGAAAAACATTGGACCGGTGAAAACATACCACCGCAAAGTCAGCCGGTTATGGTAGAACTGAAGGGAAATCTGCCGGGAGATGGAGAGTTATTAAGTATTGACCTATATGATGCAGACAGACATACAGTGACAATATGCTTTGATTCTTTAAATAAAGAAATGACCGTGAATTATAACCGGGCAGACAGAGCTTCCAGATATGGTATACGAACTGTTTCCTGTGAAATGATGGAAAAAGAAACAGATATTGATATCCTCATAGACGGAAATACATTTACATTATTGTGGGAGCATGGGTTGTATCGCTATACAGGAAAATTATACCCACAGGGAAATATAGGCGTAGATATTAAATATAGGGCAAAACAGCATTATGATATTACCTCTCTGGGAGAGATATTGATCGATTTTACCGGCAAAAAAGAGAGTGAAAGACAAACATTGTCTTATACACAAAATCCGGGAGGTGCACCTGCTAATGTTGTGGTCGCGGCACAACGGCTGGGTGCAAAAACAGCATTTATCGGAAAAGTAGGAGAAGACTTTCTGGGAGAATTCTTAAAGGAAACACTGGATAAATGTGGTGTGTCAACTGAAGGGTTAATAAGTGATGCAGACTATTTTACAACACTTGCTTTTGTTAAACTGGCAGATAACGGAGAACGAAATTTTGCGTTTGCCAGAAAACCCGGAGCAGATATCGGACTGAAGGCTGAGGAAATACGGAAAGATATCATCTGCCAAAGCCGTATTCTTCATGTAGGCTCTTTGTCGTTAACTGATGAAATATCCAGAAATGCAGAGTTTATTGCATTAAAAGCTGCGAAAAATAATGGAACAATTATTTCATATGATCCGAATTACAGAGCCAGTTTATGGACTTCACAGGAAGAAGCCTGTAAATGGATGAGAAGTATTTTAGAATATGCAGATGTCGTTAAAGTATCAGAAGAAGAGATTGAGCTGTTAACAGGTTATACGGATGTTCGGAAGGCAGCAGAGAGCATAACAGAGTATGGTGCGAAAATAGTACTCATTACTTTAGGTGAGAAAGGATCGTTTGTATATCTGCAGGATCGGCAGGAAGCATATGTTCCCGGCTATCCCAGCAAAGTTGTGGATACCACCGGTGCCGGAGATTCTTTTATGGGAGGTTTTTTATATAAGATTTGTGAATCCGGTAAGCGTATAGAAGAATATTCTTTACAGGAAATGATAGAATGTGTCCGCTTTGGAAATGCGGTGGCTTCCCTATGTGTTGAGAGAGAAGGAGCAATACCTGCGATGCCTGTAATGGAAGACGTAATTAAGAGGATCAATAGCTAACATAATCAGATCGATTGACAGTAAGAAGGAGCAACTCCGTAGTACCGGGAGAGGCTCCTTTTTGATATAATTTATTGCCCGGGATATGCTTGCATTTCACATAAATCATTGTCATAATAGGTGTGTTATAAAGTGATTGGAGAAATAAAGAAATGGTATTGGATGTTTTAGGATTATTGTCAGCCTGTTCGTATGCTTTGGACTGTGTGGAGGCAGAACTGGTACATGTGTCTGACAAACATGCGAAGCGTGTGGCATACATGAGTGTCTGCATGGCAGAGCAGCTGGGGATCAGCGGTGAGAGCCTGCAGGATCTGGCAGCATGTGCCCTGCTTCATGATAATGCACTGACACAGTATATTCAGGAAGAATTACATAAGGATGTTGCAAATGTTTCGCAAACTTCTCAGGTAGGAATTCACTGTACTCTGGGTGAAAAAAATATACAGAGGCTTCCCTTCCATACAGATGTGAAGAATGTAATTCTGTATCACCATGAAAATGCCAATGGGAGTGGACCGTTTGGAAAAACATGGGAAGAGATTCCGCTTTTTTCCCGCATCATTCATTTAAGCGATCTGCTGGACCGGGCATACGGTGCAAAGGGATTTACGGAGGATATTTTCAATAAAGCTTGTGGATATCTTCACAAAAATGAAGGAACCGTTGTGGACAAAGAATGTGTGGATGCTTTCTTACAGGCGTTTCCCCTGCCGCATTTTCTGACACTGGGAGAGGATAGCTTTGAGAAAAATCTGTGGGAGAAAATCCCCCGCATCAAACAGGAGCTAAGCTTCGCGCAGATCAAGGAGCTGGCAAGCTTTTTTGCACAGATCGTCGATTACAAATCTCCATTCACCAGCACCCATTCCATCGGTGTGGCAGAGGATGCGGAACGACTGAGCCGCTATATGGGATTTGATGAAGAAACCGTGCAGAAAATGTACCTTGCGGGCGCTTTGCACGACATCGGAAAAGTAGCGGTAGGAAATGAGATCCTGGAGAAGCCGGGAAGACTTACGGAAGATGAATTTGCTGTGATGAAGCATCATGCGGCATATACCTACTATATTCTGTCTGACATTGATGATTTTGACGAGATCCGTGACTGGGCGGCCTTTCACCATGAGCGGCTGGACGGAACCGGTTATCCCTTCGGCAAGACTGCCGCAGAGCTGAACACGCAGGAGCGCATGATGGCATGCATAGATATCTATCAGGCACTTACGGAAAGCCGTCCCTATAAACAGGGCATGTCTCATGAAAAAGCCTGTGAGATTCTGCGGGATATGGCGAAGAAGGGCTGGCTGGATGAAACGATTGTGAAACAGGTCGAGGATTGCTTCCGGGGATAAAAGATGTGAGGGCGATTATTGCAGGATTAATATGACGCAGATATAGGGAAGGTATAAAGATATGGATAGTTTTATAGAAGCTTTATATGGGCAATCGGAAGAAACTATTCCGGAGGAATACGATTGGTTTGCTCCGCTATTGGGTGATTGGGAATTTGATTATAAAGATAAATTTATAGATGGTGATCGTAGCAGGCCGCAGCGTCAGTTAAAAGGAGAGTGGATCTTCAGACGGGTATTGAACGGGATAGGTATTGAAGATATGTTCATATGTCCTTCCAGAGCGACGAGGGAGACTTCTCCACAGCCGGATGGTGAGTATGGTGTCGGACTTAGAATATATAATTCAAAGACCCATTGCTATGATATGGTATATGCATGCAAGAGTAAATTTACAAATTTGTGTTTTACTATGGAAAATGGAATATTGACAGGAACGGTTTTGGAAAATCCCAATCGAAAATGGCGTTTCGTGGAAAGAAATGAAAATACATTTCACTGGCAGAATATTACCATTCAGGAGAATGGCGATATTATTGTGAATTGTGAGGCTTTCGGGAAAAGGAAAAGCGAGGAAGCATAAAACATGAACGTTATAGACATTATGAAACGTCCTACAGCCTACACCAGCGGCTACGAAAATATCCCGGGAGAGGAACAGAACCGGGCAAAACAGCTTTGCTGGGAATATAACCGGACAGCTCCGAAGGAGCAGTGGTTACCCATGATATTCTGTCGGGAGTGATTGCAGCAGGCGTTCCCTGCCGGGTGATCCGTCCTATTACGGAGAAAGATAAGATCCGGCCGGAGGACATTCTTTTCTAAAAAAGATGACGATAGCCCCACTCTTGTGTTACTATGGTGGAAAATAATACAAAGGAGTGGGGAGATATGTTTGCAAAGAGGAGTTGGGAATCGTTTTATTCCGGTCTCATTATGGTGGGACTGATATTTATGGTGTTCCCGGTCATTTATTTCTGCGGTGCGACGAAGGAGAAGCAGATCCTGCCGCCGCTTATCATGTTTCTGCTGGGTCTGGTGATCTTCGTGATCAGTGTTCACTTTTCTGTCAAATACCACAAGGAGAAAACGAAATACACCAAGTATAAGATCGACAAGTCTCTGACCTACACATTCACCTTAACTTACGGGGATAAGGTGGAGACCGTCACGGATTTTTCCCAGATCGAATATGCCATCAAGTGGCTGGCGAAATACCGGACGGGCCATGTGGAGATCGCAGTCACGCCTACTATGGGAAGCCTGAAAAAGTTCTACATCTGCTACACCGACAAAGATCCATACATTCACATGCTGATTGAGCAGGAGAGAGAAGACGGCGTGGGATATTGGGAAGAACGGGGAGATTCTTACAAGATTCCCATTATGACTCTCGAGCGGCTCTATGTGAAACATAAGATGATTTCGTTTGATTACCTGAACCGCAAGGAGACCGGTGTGGATGCAAGGGAGGGACTGATCTTATGATGCAGCGCTGGCGGGAAAAATTAAAATACATAGAGGCTGGTCTGATCGTTACCTCACTTATCATGTTTGTAGTATCCTTATTTGCGGATTATGAAAATACCGGATTAGAGGCTGCGATACTTATCATCGGAACGGCGGTAATTTCTGTTATAGCAGAGAAAATCAATAAAAAAGAAATCGAGAAAATGAAACGTCAGGAAGAGGAAGAACTGAAAGATATTGTCTGAGGACAAATTCCGTATCCCAAAGGAAGAATGATTGACAGGAAGGTTAGCGAGTGCTAACCTTAGAAAGAGATTTTGAAAACTTTGGGAGTGACAATATATGGATCTGACATTCTGGCTGGCGATCGCAGCGGCGATCCTGTGCGTCGCTGTTGCCATTTACGGTGAAAGTAAAAAAGATAAAAAATGGGGAAGATAATGACACTTCAACAGTTAAAGTATGTAATAACAGTGGCGGAGACCGGCACCATCACGGAAGCGGCCAACAAGCTGTATGTTTCCCAGCCTAGTCTGACTAACGCGATCCATGAGCTGGAAAAGGAAATGAATATTGTTATTTTCAACCGGACCAACAAGGGGATCGCGCTTTCCAAAGAAGGGGATGATTTCCTGGGATATGCGAGACAGGTGTTGGAGCAGGCGGCAATCCTGGAGGACAAATACAAGGGAAATTCCGGTGGCAAAAAGCAGTTCTGTGTATCCACCCAGCATTATTCCTTTGCCGTCAATGCGTTCGTGGATCTGATCAAAAAGTACGGACAGGAAGAATACGATTTTAGCCTGCGGGAGACCCAGACCTATGAGATTATAGAGGATGTGGCGCGTTTGCGCAGCGAGATCGGGATCCTGTTCCTGAATGATTTTAATGAGGCGGTACTCGGTAAGCTGTTGAAATCCCACGATCTGGAATTTCACCAGTTGTTTATTGCCAGACCCCATGTATTTATCAGCAGAAAACATCCGCTGGCGGGAAACAGCATGATCACCAACGAAGAACTGGAAGAATACCCGTACCTGTCTTTTGAACAGGGGGAGCACAATTCCTTTTACTTTTCAGAGGAGATCTTCTCTGAGTTTGAACGCAAGAAAAATATCCGGGTGCGGGACAGAGCGACACTGTTCAATCTGCTGATCGGCCTGAACGGTTACACCGTGTGCAGCGGTGTTATCGATAAAAAATTAAACGGAAAAGATATTATCGCCGTGCCGCTGGCCGATGAGAGTGACATGCGGATCGGTTATATCACACACAGAAAGGGAATGCTCAGTAGGCTGGGATCTTCCTATCTGGAGGCCCTGCAGAAGTATTTAGGATGAATGGGTTGTCCATAGTTTAAAACTATGGACAACCCTTATTTTTATGTATTTTGCTGATTTCACCATTTCTCTTATAATGAGAACAATTCAAAAAACGACAAAAGAAATGGAGAGAATGACAATGAGCAATTTACAGACACCTTTTCGTTATGATTTCGTAGGAAGCTTTTTAAGACCGGAGAAGCTGAAGAAGGCAAGAAGACAGTTTGATGAAGGAAAGATCAATGCTGCGGCACTGAAGGAAGTGGAAGACGAAGCCATCATAGAACTTGTGAGCAAGATCAAGGAACTGGGCTATCATGTGATCACGGACGGTGAATTCCGCAGAGCCACCTGGCATCTGGATTTCATGTGGGGATTTGACGGCATCGGCCACACTCCCACCAAGACGGGTCTTCCGTTCCACGGCGAGGCGGCAATGGTGGATGACACCTACATTGTAGGCAAGATCGGACTGACCGGAGAGCATCCTTTTGTAGAGCATTTCCGGTTTGTAAAAGCATTGGAGGATGAAAATACGGTAGCAAAGCAGACCATACCTTCCCCGGCCCAGTTCCTGGCGCAGTTTACCATGCCCTTTAACCGAGGCTGCACAGAGAAGCATTATCCGGATGAGCAGGAACTGGTAAATGACATCGTGGCGGCCTATGGAAAAGTGATCGATGATCTCTATGCGGCAGGATGCCGGAATTTACAGCTGGATGATTGTACCTGGGGCATGTTTGCGGATAAGATCGGCCACACCCTGTACGGAACCACCAGAGAGGGAATTATTGAATTCCAGAAAGCCCACAAGGATATTAACAATAAGGTGATCGCCAATGCACCGAAGGATATGATCATCAACACCCATGTATGCCGTGGCAATTTCCATTCCACCTACGCAAGCGAAGGTGCCTATGATTCCGTAGCGGACATTCTGTTCGGAGAAGAGAATGTGAATGCATATTTCCTGGAGTTCGACGACGAGAGATCCGGCGGCTTTGCACCTTTGGCCAAGGTATCCGGGGAGAAAAAGGTAGTGCTGGGACTGATCACCACCAAGTCTCCTGTACTGGAGGACAAGCAGCTTGTCATTGACAGAATCCATGATGCGGCAAAATATATTCCGCTGGAGAGATTATACTTAAGCCCCCAGTGCGGATTTGCCTCCTGCGAGATCGGTAACAAGCTGACCGAGGAAGAACAGTGGGCAAAACTCCGGCTGGTGAAAGAAGTGGCGGAGGAAGTCTGGGGAAAATACAAAACCGATTGTTTCATTTTCACAGATAAGCTATAATACACCTATGGTTAGGCATATTTAACATTATATGGTAATCCCGCCGGAGCAGCTCGTGGAGGAAGTAACAATGACACATCAGGGAAAACAGGAATAATACGGAGGAAACAGAATGAAAGGAAGCATGAATAAACAAACCGCCTATTACCATCTTCCCGGTCTGTTTGAATTCTATGAATTATACCGGATATTCCTGCCGCTGTTCCGGGAGCATCGGGAATATTTTTACGACTGGTGCGACATCGGTTCCATCTACGGAGCCCCGCCGGACTGCATCTGGGGCGGCGGACGTGTGTCGATGGAGGATCACGATGCCGGGGAAGTACTGGCATTGTTACAGGAATATGGTATTTCAGCCCGCCTGACCTTCAGTAATTCAAAGCTTATCGAGGAACATCTTTCGGATAGAAAATGCAATGAACTTTGCACCCTGTTTGCGGAAAATGCAACCCCGGAGAATGGTGTGATCGTCCATTCGGAACTGCTGTTACAGTATCTGAAAAGTCATTATCCGGAACTTTATCTGGTATCCTCCACTACGAAGGTTCTGACAGATTTTGAAGCGTTAAAAAAGGAAATCGACAGAGACGATTTTCGCTATGTCGTACCGGATTTTCGCCTGAACAAGCCTTTCGAAAAATTAAATACGCTGACAGAACCGCAGAAAGACAAAGTGGAATTCCTGTGCAATGAATGCTGTTATTTCGGCTGTAAGGACAGGAAGGAATGCTACGAAGCGGTCAGCCGAAGGAATCTGGGAGAAGATCCGGATTTTTGTTGCGTTTCTCCGGGGGCGGAGGAAGGGTATCGTTTCTCCAAAGCCATGAAAAATCCCGGATTTATCAGCGTGGAAGACATTCAGAAGAGTTATCTGCCCATGGGATTTTCCAATTATAAGATCGAGGGGCGGGGACTGGGCAGCGCACTGATCCTGGAATTTTTATTGTATTATATGACGAAACCGGAGTATCAGCTGCAGGTCAGAGAAGAAATCTATCTGGACAATATGTTGGATCTGTTTTAAAAACGGAAGAAAAAGACAAGGAGTACGGTCATGGAAAACGAAAACAATGAGCCAAAGCATATCAAAGTAAGAGGTGCAAGGGTTCATAACCTGAAAAATATAGATGTGGATGTTCCCCTGCACAAAATTGTGGGGATCGCCGGATTCTCTGCCGGAAGAGATGCGTCCCATGGCAGAATCTATTTGTGAATCATTTCAGACGGCGGCAGAGTCGTTGCCGTGGGAACCCCGGAGCAGATTGCGGCGGATGCGGACAGTATTATTACATTACCAAAGAAGAAAGATAGATAGAAAACCGGGTACGGCAGAGATATTTCTCACCGTACCCGGTTTTTAAGATCTTGTGTTTACAGAATCGCCTGCTCCAGCTTCTGGCGGAAGTCTGCCTCGGACATGGCGCCGACGAAGTTGGCCACGGGCTGGCCGTCTCTGAAGATTACAAAATTCGGAATGCTTGCCACGCGATATTTCTGGGCGATGGTCATGTTCTCATCCACATTGATCTTGCCGACCTTTACTTTTCCCTCGTAAGCTTCTGCCAGCTTGGCTACGGTAGGAGCCATCATCTTGCAGGGATTGCACCAGTCTGCGTAGAAATCTACCAGAACGGGCAGGGCGGAGTTCAGAACTTCTTCCTCAAAATTAGCAACGGTAAACGTATATTCCATAGTATCCTTCCTTTCTGTCATCTGTTGATAGTATCTCAAAAATAAGATTCTATATTCCGGGCTTTATCTGTAAATGATATATTTGCAGATGGGATTGCCGACGGAGGAAAACTTTTCCTCGTATTCGGTCATGACATTCCCTTCCATCAGTGCCGCATCGTTATGCAGATCGTAAGTGATCACCTGTGCTTTCCAGCCGGCGGGTTCCAGCTCCTCTACCGCAAAATCAAACAACGGGCGATTGTCCGTCTTGAATTCCAGTGTGCCTTCTTTTTTCAGAATCACATCGTAGCGTGCCAGAAACTGTCTGGAAGGAAGTCTCCTCTTCGCATGGCGGTCCTTGGGCCAGGGATCGGAGAAATTCAGGTAAATGCGATCCACTTCCCCCTTTCCGAAAACCTTATCGATATCCTCCGCATCCATACGGATAAATTTCAGGTTCGGAAGCTCGTCCTCTTCCATTTTCTGGATCGCGCGGAGCAATACGCTGGAATATTTCTCAATTCCCACATAATTGATCTGCGGGTTCTGACTGGCAAGGGTGTGCAGGAAACGTCCTTTTCCCATACCAATCTCAATATGGATCGGATGATCGTTTCTGAAAATCTCATGCCAGGTTCCGGGGCATGCCTCCAAAGTATCTTCCGGTACGACAAAGGGACTTTCCGCAATGACTTCCCGGGAACCGGTAATATTTCGTAACCTCATGGTAATCTCAGCCTTTCTTATAGTAATCTGTATTGTCAATGTACTTTATCTGAGAAAGCTTGTCAAGTCACCGGGCGGGGGATTATACTGACAGTAGGAGGAGAAGACTTATGAAATGGATGATTGCATCGGATATTCACGGATCGGCATATTACTGTCGGAAACTGTTGGAAGCATATACGGAGGAAAAGGCCGACAGGCTGCTTTTACTGGGAGATATTTTATACCACGGCCCCAGAAATGATCTGCCCAGAGATTACGCCCCCAGGGAAGTGATCGCTTTACTGAACGAGCGGAAAAAAGATATCTACTGTGTCCGTGGGAATTGCGATACGGAGGTGGATCAGATGGTGCTGGAATTCCCGGTGCTTAGTGATTACTGCGTGCTGGCGGAAGGAACCCTGGCGGTCTATGCCACCCATGGCCATGTCTATAATGAACAGAAGCTGCCGCCGCTGCACCCCGGAGATATTTTACTGCACGGACATACCCATGTGCCGAAATGCGTCGTTCACGAGGCAGAACAGTATATCTGCATGAATCCCGGTTCCGTGTCGATTCCGAAGGAAGAAAGCTGGCACGGTTACATGATCTGGGAAGGGAAAGATTTTGTGTGGAAGGATTTCGACGGACAGGAACATTTACGATATTCCGTATAGAGAATGACATTGTCCACGGAAGGTCTTAAAAAGAAGTAAAAAATAGAGATAAGACTTTGGTTTTTAAGTAAAATGGTGTATGATAAAGAATGCGTATTATCATACACCATTTTATGTTGAAGATATCAGGAAGGATTTATACATGCAGCTTTTCAGGCATTTTTCATATAGAAGTTTTTTAACAAAGGCAGTGATGGGAATCAGCGCCCTCTGCCTTTTTGCATCTCAGGGAATGAGTGTCTCTGCGGCGACTATTAAAGAGGAGAATATCGCCCGTAATCAGTCACTGGCCGTGCAGTCCAATGCGGTGGAGAACTGGCCTACAGGACCGGTAGTCAGCGCAGAGTCTGCGATCCTGATGGATGCGGATACCGGAGCGATCCTCTATGCCAAGAATATTCACCAGCAGGAATATCCTGCCAGTACCACCAAGATTCTGACAACATTGATTGCCTCAGAGCGCTGCAGCATGGACGAAATCGTAGATTTCTCTTATGATGCGGTACATGACATTGATCCGGGAAGCAACCATATCGCCATCGACCCTGGTGAGCGGCTGACCATGGAGGAGTGTCTGAATGCTATTCTGATCCGCTCGGCCAATGAGGTGTCTTTTGCGGTGGCAGAGCATATTTCCGGAACGACCTGGCAGGATTTTGCACCGATCATGAACGAGAGAGCGAAGGAACTGGGCTGCGTGGATTCCAATTTTGTCAATCCCAACGGGCTTCCCAATGAGAATCATTACACCAGTGCCTACGATCTGGCCATGATCGGCAAGGCCTTTTTTGCCAACGAAGCATTATGCAAGATGACAATGACCCATATGCTGCATATTTTACCTTCGGAGCGGCAGCCGGATGATATTATGGAAGTCAATAAGATGGAACTGATCCCCGGCGGCAAATATGCTTACCCGTATCTGGTGGGCTGTAAGACCGGTTATACCGATGCTGCCCGCAGTACGCTGGTGTCCTGCGCGGAAAAAGACGGCATGAAGCTGATCTGTGTGGTCATGAAGGACGAAAATCCGAATTATTATGAAGATACGATTGCTTTGTTCGACTACGGTTTCAGCAATTTCCAGAGAGTGAACATTTCTCAGACGGAGACCAAGTACAACATTGAAAATGCGGGGTCTTTTTACAGCGGAAATGACATTTTCGGCAATTCCAAACCGATTTTGGAGCTGAACCAGACGGATTGCATCACTCTGCCGAACACCATTACTTTTCAGGATGCGGTGTCCGGTATTTCCTATGATGATACGGAGCCCGGACAGGTGGCAGTGATCACCTACACTTACAATGATGTGGTGCTGGGAACGGCATCCCTGGACTTTACAGCGGCAGAAAAAGGCAGCAGTGTCTTCCGGGAGAATACGGCGGAGACCGCAGAGGCAACAGAGGAAAGCGGTGCGGCCGATGAGACGCAGTCCGACACAGCAGCCACAGAGGAAAACAGCATTGAGACAACCGAAGAGGCAGGAGATAAAACCGGCAACAACGGCGGCATTCCGACGGCTGCGCAGGAGACATCCCCCGAGGAAGAAAATAACGCTTCCGGCGGTCCGGCGGTTATTTTCATTAACGTGGTAAAGGTATTTTTCTGTATCGTAGGAATTGCGGTACTGATTTTCCTTGCATTGCTGCTGCGGGCGTTCTTCAAGAATTATCATTTCGCACATCGCAGTACCCGCCTGACCTGGAAATTCAACCGCAGAAGGAACCGGTCCAGATCCCGGTATCACTCGGTAGATCAGGATCTTCGCAATCGACGCAAAGAAGCGATACGACAGGCGAAAAAACGTCAGAAACCCAAGAAATCCAACCGCTTCCGTGGCTAAGATCCCACGGGGCGGTTTCTATACATTTTGCCCAGTTTGATTTTGACATATTAATAGGTACTATGGTACACTGAATAAGAAAAAAGTGGGATAGTCTGCTTTGGGGGAAATAAGGAACTTAGGACAAGAAAAGGTTAAGGGAGCGAAATACCTTGGATAAGAGTGAATATAAATTAAGAGCGGAAGAAATCAAAGAACTGATCAGCCGTGGGGAATATGCGCAGGCTGCAGAGATCGCCGATACCATTGACTGGCGCAGAGTAAAAAGTGTAATGATGCTGTGTACCATCAGTGACCTTTACAAGATCAACCGAAGATACGAAGATGCCAGGGATATGCTGCTTCTGGCATACGAGAGACGTCCGGGAGGCAGAACGATCTGCTATTCCCTGTGTGAACTTTCCATTAAGATGGAAGAGTATGTACAGGCTATCGAATATTATAAAGAATTCGTGCAGGTGGCTCCTAAGGATCCCGGCAGATATATTTTACAGTACAAATTATACGAGGCACAGGACGTCAGTCTGGAGGAGCGCATTGCCGTTCTGGAAGAACTGAAAAAGAGAGATTACAGAGAAAAATGGGCCTATGAGCTGGCTTATCTGTATCACAGAGTGGGACTTGCTGCCAGATGTGTAGAGGAATGTGATGAACTGATCCTCTGGTTTGGTGAGGGCAAATACGTCATTAAGGCAATGGAGTTAAAGATGCTCCATCAGCCGCTGACACCGGAACAGCAGGAAAAATACGATCATCGTTTTGATGCGCCCGGCACGCAGCAGTATTCCCGGAACTACGCGCAGGATCCCGGTTATGCGCAGCAGGGTTATACACAGGATGGAAATTACGACCCGAATCAGGGCTATGCACAGGACGGAAGCTATGACCCGAATCAGGGCTATGCACAGGACGGAAGCTATGATCCGAACCAGGGTTACGCACAGGACGGAAGCTATGATCCGAACCAGGGTTACGCACAGGATGGAAGCTACGATCCGAACCAGGGCTATGCACAGGACGGAGGCTATGACCCGAACCAGGGCTATGGGCAGGACGGAGGCTACGACCAGAATCAGGGTTACGTACAGAATCCGGCCTATGATCAGGTGCCGGAGGATACCAGAGTCTATGAGCCGGTACAGCAGACTCCCGCACAGCCGGTGGAGAATGATTTTGATATCCATGTGAAGACCATGGATGTGGGTCAGTATAATACGATCAATTTGCAGGCGGAACTGGCAGCAGGACTGCGGGAAGTATTGGGTGAGGATCATGCCAAAGACAATTCGGAGTCCATTACCCGTTCCATTGTGGCACCGATGATCGATCCGGGGGATTCTGACACGGAATCTCTGGACTATCCGGAGATCGCGGATGTCAGCGAGGATGATCTGGAGCCGGAGACGGAACAGATGGAAAGTTCGGAAGTATTCTTTGGGGAGACCGGAGAGATCGGCGATCTGTCACAGGTGCCGCAGGTAGAGACGGAAGAGATTCTGCCCGAGGAGCCGGTTCCCGCAAAGAGAGTCGATGTAGTACCGGAGATATCTGAAGTACAGAAGGCATCGGAAGCACAGGAAATCGTAAAGGAACCGGAAGCACAGAAGGCGCCGGAAGTTCCCGGGCCGCAGGCACAGGAGATTCATGAAGTTACGGCACCGGCAGCGGCAGCCCCTGTGGCACCGGCAACCCCGGCTGCTCCCGTAGAGCCACCCAAGGAACTGGCCAATGTACTGGCACAGGAATCCGACGGTCAGATCAGTCTGGTAATGCCGGAGGCGGAGAGCATCGAGAAGCAGATTACCGGACAGATGAATATCGAGGATATTCTGGCAGAGTGGGAACGTAAGAAGAAGGAGAACCTGGAGAAGAGAGAAGAAGAGGTTCGTCAGCATGTACTGCAGCAGACCGGCGCCATGTTCACAGAGTTTGAACAGGCGGTAAGAGATGGCCTGTTGGAGAAGCTGGAGAAGGAAAAAGCGGCGGATACGGCAGAAGAGGTGCCGGAGGCTGCCCCCGCAGAGGAAGAAGTACCGGCGCAGGAGCCTGCAGAACTTCCGGAAGAGGATGCGGAAGAAGATACCGTAGAAGAACTTGAGGAAGAACCCGCATACGAGCCGGAGTCGGAAGCGATCGAAGAGACGGAAGAACCGGAAGCAGAAAACTACGAACCGGAAGAGATCGCAGAGGAGGAACCGGCGGAGCCGGAAGAAATGACGGACGAGGAGCCGGCAGAAGAACCCGCCGAAGAGGCAGAGGAGCCTGTGGATGAGGAAGTGACCGGGGAAGAACCCGTCGAAGAATCTGAGACTGTGGAACCTCAGGAAGAACCTGAACAGCCGGAGCGCCCTGCGGTAGAGAGAGACAAGGCAAAGGTTCGTGCGCTTACCAGAGAAGAGAGAGAACTGTACGCTCCCTTTATTCAGAGCAAATCCGCAAGAGAACAGCTGGTCAAGGCTATTGATAACATCAGTCTGGCTGCCTATACCGGCAATGTGATCATCACCGGTGAAGAAGGCATGGACACTCTGTCTCTGGCCAAGAACATGGTCCGCGAGATTCAGGCGGAAGACAGCAATTTCTCCGGAAAAGTAGCCAAGATCTCCGGACATGCATTGAATAAGAAGGATACTGCGGATACGATATCCAAACTGAAAAACGGCGCGCTCATTATCTGCAAGGCATCCGAGATGAACGATGCTACTGTGAATGCCCTGCACAAGGCATTACAGCAGGAGAGCCAGGGAATCGTCATCATTCTGGAAGATACGAAGAAGGATATTGATAAATTCCTGGAAAAGCATGAGAAATTAAGAGAAAGCTTTACCGCAAGAATGGATGTGGAAGCGCTCAGCAATGATACCCTGGTAGCGTTCGGAAGACAATATGCCCGGGAGATGGAGTACTCCATTGACGAACTCGGCGTGCTGGCACTGCACACCAGAATTGAGGATATGCAGACCATAGATCATGTGGTTACGGTAGTAGATGTAAAAGAGATCGTGGATGAGGCAATATATCATGCAAATAAGAAGACATTAAAGCATTTCTTTGATGTTCTGTTTGCCAGAAGATATGACGATGAGGATATGATCATCCTTACCGAGAAAGATTTTGTATAGCGGGAGGCACAGCCATGACGAAGGAGAAGGTATTTATTTCCGAAGCGGATCAGTATCTATTTGCCCAGGGAACCCATTATGATATTTATAAAAAACTGGGTGCACATCTGTCTGTGGAAGACGGAGTGCAGGGAGTCTATTTCGGAGTATGGGCACCAAATGCAGCACAGGTGAATGTCATCGGTACATTCAATGAATGGAATGAGGAGTCCCATCCCATGCAGAAACTGGGAGAGGGAGGCATCTGGGGTCTGTTCATTCCCGGAGTGGAAGAGGGGACGATGTATAAGTTCCTGATCTATGCCAGAGACGGCAGAAAGCTTTATAAAGCCGATCCTTTTGCCAATTATGCGGAATACAGACCGGGAACCGCTTCCATCGTCACCGATATCACGGGATTCGACTGGAAGGATTCCAAATGGATGGAAGCCCGGGATAAAAAGGACATGAACAAGGAGCCTATGGCAATCTATGAATGCCATATCGGTTCTTTCATGAAACATCCCAATAACGGTACGGCGGAGGGCTTCTACAATTATCGTGAGTTCGCCGAACGAATTGTGGAATATCTGAAAGAAATGAAATATACCCATGTAGAACTGATGGGTATTGCAGAGCATCCTTTTGACGGCTCCTGGGGATATCAGGTGACAGGATACTATGCACCGACTTCCCGTTACGGAACCCCGAAGGATTTTATGTATCTGGTCAATGAACTTCACAAGGCCGGAATCGGTGTGATCCTGGACTGGGTACCGGCTCATTTTGCAACGGATGCCCATGGCCTGGCGGAGTTTGACGGGCAGTGTATTTTCGAACATCCCGATCCCCGTCTGGGAGAGCATCCCGAGTGGGGAACGAAGATCTTTAATTACGGTAAGAATGAAGTGAAGAACTTCCTGGTGGCCAATGCCCTGTTCTGGATCAGAGAGTTCCATGTGGATGGCATCCGGGTAGATGCAGTGGCCTCCATGCTGTATCTGGATTACGGTAAAAAAGACGGCGAATGGCTGCCGAACAAATTCGGCGGCAACAAGAATCTGGAAGCTATCGAATTCTTCCATCACCTGAATTCTGTAGTCCGCGGAACCTATCCCGGTTTCATGACCATTGCCGAGGAATCTACGGCATGGCCCAATGTGACCAGCAATATCGGGGAAGAAGGACTGGGATTTTCCTTCAAATGGAACATGGGCTGGATGCATGACTTCTGCGAATACATGAAGCTGGATCCGCTGTACCGCAAGGGCAACCATTATGCCATGACCTTTGCCATGAGTTACAATGACAGTGAGAATTACATTCTGCCTCTGTCTCATGACGAAGTGGTACATCTGAAGTGCTCCATGGTCAATAAGATGCCGGGCTATACCGCGGATAAATACGCAAATCTGCGCGTGGGCTATACCTATATGTTCGGACATTCCGGCAAGAAACTGCTGTTCATGGGACAGGATTTCGGACAGGAGCGGGAATGGAGCGAAGAGCGGGAACTGGACTGGTATCTGTTAGGCGAGAAACTGAACCAGGGAGTACATACCTATGTAAAAGAACTGCTGGAACTGTATCATAAGTATCCTGCAATGTATGAGATCGACAATACCTGGGACGGTTTCGAGTGGATGAATGCGGATGACGCAGAGCACAGTACCTATTGCTTTGTCAGAAAATGTTCCAGCGGCAAGAATAACCTGCTGTTTGTACTGAATATGACCCCTATGAAATGGGAGAATTATACCGTGCCGGTGCCGAAAAAGAAGAAATATAAGCTGCTGCTCAACAGTGATGAGGAGCGTTTCGGCGGTTGGGGCAATGAGATCCCCGCAGAGATCATGGCGAAGAAAAAGCCTTATCATTACAAGGATTATTCCATCAGCTTCGACCTGCCGCCTTACGGTGCTGCCGTATTTCTGTTTTAAGGCCGGTTAAGAAATCGTAAGAAACGACCGAAATAAAAGATGAGTGTGACCAAAGGGTGCACTCATCTTTTTTCTTACTGCTATCGGATATCATAGCAGAGTTGTGTTCAGAATTATTCAGAGCCGATGGCGCTGAGGATTGTACGGAAAAGGACGACAGGCGTGAAGATAACATTTCAGAATCAGACCGTAAACGAAACAGACAATAGAACAGAGAGCACCCGGACAGATAAAAATACCTGGGGTAAGGACAAGACACAGCGAAGTAAAAAAAGCAGCAATGTGAATGCCTTCGGGGCGATCTATGAAAGCGGACAGATGGTGGTGTCCGCAGGAAATGAAGAGAACAATAAGGGAAAATCCCTGATTGAACTGCAGCAGGATGCGGCGAATACCAACGTGGCATTACAGCAGGATTATATGACACTCTTGTCACATGCCATGTCGAAGGAGGATTATGCGAAGGCCTGTGAAGACGGATTCGATCCCAGAGAACTGGATCAGGATACCGCAGTCACCATCGTGGACAAGATCAAGGCAGAGTTGGTGCGTTCCGGACAGAATATCGCCGGGTATACGGATGACATGGATATGGATACTCTGGCGGCAGCGGTGGGCAGCGATACGTTGGCCAGAAGCATCCGGGAACAGTTCCAGGCAGCGGATGTTCCCCTGACTCCGGAGAATGTGGAGGAATTGAAAACCGCATGGGATCTGGCATCCTCTCTGCAGCAGCCACAGGAGGGTGAGGTTGGATATCTGGTAGATAATGCACTGGAGCCCGAGATCTGGAATCTGTATGTGGCAGAGAACAGCGGAGCCAAAGTGCAGCAGAACGCTGTTCCGCAGGAATTGCAGGAGCAGATGGATAAGGTGATCGCGGAGGCCGGTCTGCCGGTCAACGATGAGAACCGACAGAAAGCACAGTGGCTTGTGGGCGCGGGGCTGCCGCTTACGACCGATACCCTGCAGCAGCTGGCAGAACTGGATACCATTGCCTATCCCGTCAGCGAGGATACTTTTGCACAGGCGGCAGCGTCTGCAGTCGCGGAGGGAAAATCCCCCGTCCATGCGAATCTGGGGCGACAGGAGAATATCTACGAGAAAGCGGCCGGAATGGTACAGGACTGGTTCTCGGATGCAAAATGGGATGCCACCGCGGAGAATCTGTTCGCCAGAAAACAGTTGGAGGAGATCCGGCTGCGCATGACAGCAGAGGTGAATGTAAAGCTTTTGCAGAGTGATTTTTCCATTGATACGGCTCCGATGGAGCAGCTGATCGAAGCGCTGCGGAAGGCGGAGGCGGAGGTTGCGGACAAGTATTTCCCCGGGGATACCGATGCCGTGGCCAAATATGAGACTTATACACAGACGGTGCAGGTGGCGAAGGAACTGCCGGGACTGCCGGCCAGTGTATTGGGCCCCTATAGTCTGGAACAGAAAGCTTCACAGGAGACCGTGGCAGAATTCCACGGCGAGGGTAAGGCGCTGCAGACGGCCTATACAGAAGCAAACGAACGCTATGAGACTTTAATGACAGCTCCCCGAAGAGACCTGGGAGACAGTATTCGTAAGGCCTTTTCCAATGTGGATGATATTCTGACAGATATGTCATTAGAGAAAACACCGGAAAATCAGAGGGCGATCCGGATCCTTGCCTATAACCGGATGGAACTTACTCCGGAAAATATAGAAAGAGTCAAAGAAGCGGATAGTCAGGTCACTGCAGTTGTGGAGAAACTGACACCGAAAAATGTCTTACAGATGATTCGCGACGGTGTAAATCCTCTGGAGAAGACCTTTGGTGAACTGGAGACCTATTTTGCCGAAAATCCGCAGAGCTATGAAGAAGCGGCGGAGGATTACAGCCGCTTCCTGTATCAGCTGGAACAGAAGAAAGACATTACGGAGAATGAACGGAAGGCTTATATCGGCATCTACCGTATGTTACACCAGATTGAAAGAGAAGACGGTGCTGCCGTAGGTGCCGTGGTAAATACCGGAGCGGAATTACAGTTCTCTACATTATTGGCAGCGGCCAGAAGCAGAAGAACCTCTCACATGGACTGGAAGGTGTCGGAGGATACGGGACTGACGCAGGAAGTACGTTTTTCGGAGAATAATATTTCAGAGCAGATCTCCGTAGGAATGGCAAAAGAAATGCTGACAGATGTGTCAGAAGATGCAGAGAGCAGGGAAGCCTACTATCAGGAAAGCATGCAGGAGATGCGGCAGGCAGGAGCCACGGCTCCGGAAGCGGCAGAATTACTGCAAAAAGGCGAAGTGAATGCCAGCGCTTCCAATTTGCTGGCGGCACAGGCACTGCTGGAGGATCCTGCGGAGCTGTTCGGCAATCTGCAACGCTATCGGGAAAAATACGACAGACAGAAGGCAATGCCTGTGGCAGCAGCCGGAGAAGAGCCTGCGACGGCCAAAACTTCGGAATTATGGGAACAGCTGGACGGACAGGATTTTGCGGACGACTACCGGGACATGCTTCGGGACGCCGTGCAGGAAACAGAGACGAACAGCATGGAACAGGCAGAGAACCATCTGGACGTGAAACAGTTACAGCTGGTGCACAAGCAGCTGCGTCTTGCGGAAAGCCTTCAGGACAAGCAGGAGTATTTCCTGCCCATGTATCTGGGGGATCAGCTGGCGGGAGTACATCTTACCATGCAGCAGGGCTTCGGAGAGACGGCGGCGGTAGACATCCGGGTGGATGCGGGCGACGAACAGCTGGAAGCGCATTTCCAGGTGACCGGAGAGCGGATCGAAGGTTATCTCGTAGGAAATACGCCGAAAGAGGTTACGAAATTAGAGAAGACCTCCGATATATTCCTTGAATGGATTCAGACAGATACCTCTGCGGACTGGAAAGTGGAGAAGCTTTCCGTCGTCAGCTCCCGGGATATGACAAGGATGTCAGCCGGTGAGACGCAAAACGCGGAAACGATAGAGAACCGGGCAGATGCAGCGCAGCTGTACCGCCTGGCAAAAGGATTCCTGCAGGCTGTTACAGACAGCAGCGGAAAGTAAGGAGTAACACATGAGAATTAATTACAATGTATCGGCAATGTTATCCAACAACGCCTTATCGACCAATGATGATCTGCTGGCAAAATCATTGGAGAGACTTTCTTCCGGACTGAAGATCAACCATGCCAAGGATAACCCGGCCGGACTGGCAATGTCCAAGCGTATGAATGCCCAGATTGAGGGTTTGTCTGTGGCAAACCAGAATGCCAGTGACGGTGTCTCCATTATAGAGATCGCAGACGGTGCCATGACGGAGATCAGCGAGATGCTGCAGCGAATCAACGAGCTTTCCGTGAAGGCTGCCAACGGTACCATGTCGGATACTGACCGTGCAACGGTACAGGATGAAGTAGCACAGTTGAAGGAAGAGATTACCAGAATCTCCGAAGTAACGGAGTTCAACGGACAGAAGCTGCTGAACGGTGAATATGATCTGAAGGGATATACCACCAACAATGATATCAAAGTCAATTATTATTCCATGGATGTCCCTGTGAAAAAGTATACGATTGATTCCCTGAAGCTTCAGGAAGATCCTGAGAATCCCGGAAAATATCTGTTGGACGGTGCGGTGGACTTCGGAGACGGATTTGATGATGTACAGCCGCTCAAGACCGAGATCAAGGATAATCTGCTGACCATTACCGGTGAGAATGGATTTGAAATGCGTCTGGATGTGGCAGGTGCAACAGCGGGTACGAAATACACGGATCTGGAGATCGATGCAACCGGTATCGGTGCCATGCGCTTACAGGTGGGAGCCAACCAGAATCAGGTACTGGAAGTAAATATTCCGGCAATTTCCCTGCAGAATATGGGAATCGCAGAGATCGATGTCAGCACCGCAGAAGGTGCGGATGACGCCATTGAGAGAATAGACGGAGCCATTAAGTATGTATCTGGCGTCCGCGGCAGACTGGGTGCTTTCCAGAACCGTCTGGAATCTACGATCAACAGTCTGGATGTAACCAGTGAAAATATGACATCTGCGTACTCCCGCATCATGGATGTGGATATGGCGGAGGAAATGACTTCTTATACAACATATCAGGTTCTGGCACAGGCGGGAACCTCCATGCTGGCACAGGCCAATGAAAGACCGTCCCAGGTGTTACAGTTGTTACAGTAAGTTCTGAATAAGAGGACATGATGGAATGACAAAAGAATGTAAACAGCAATTTACACTTCGGATCACGCAGGCCAATTCCACACAGCTGATCGTGATTCTGTATGAAATGACCTTACAATATCTGGATGACGGAGAACAGGCGGCAGACGATGCCGGACTGGTGGAAGCGATCCACAGAGCCAGAGGATGTATCAAAGAACTTTTGAACTCCCTGCACAGGGAATACAGTCCGGCGGGAGAACTGTCCAGACTGTATCTGTTCTGCCTCCGCAGACTTGCCGCGTGTGAAGTCCGCAGAGACCGGGCGGTATTGGAAGAGGTACGCAGGGTGATAGCACCTCTTTGCGATGCGTACAGACAGATTCAGGATCAGAATACTTCCGGTCCTGTAATGAACAATTCACAGACTGTATATGCCGGACTGACTTACGGCAAGAACCAGTTAACCGAAAACATGGCTGACCAGGGCACGAATCGGGGAATGCTGGTATAGTGATTTTTTTTGTCCCACAGGCTGCGTGGAAGCCAGCTCCGTGAGATGCTGATACCTTTTTTGCAACGCATTGATCTCATAGATGTAACTGTCAATGAGATCACTTTCCAAAGCATTATCGAAACCCGCATAGGCGATTTCCAGCGCCTGGCGGGTTTTTCTTATGGATTCCCGCAGGTCTAAGGGAGTGAGATCTTCTTCAATGACTTCCGGGGAGGCCTCCGCCTGACTAAAAAAGATTTTCATAACATTATCCGTCCTTTCTGCTAACAGTATAGGAAACAAAAAGGAAAAATATACCTGTCGAGGAGGAAAACGGCACACATTTTCCGGCCGGACAGGGAATAGACTGTAGCAAATAGCAGCTGTGATAGGGAGAGAAAAACAATGAATCATCCGGAAAAATTATTATGGCTGATCGGCGCAGCGGTACTATTGCTGATCCTGAGTTTTTTTGCCCGGAAGGCAGAGTGGCTGATCAATTTTGTATTGCGGAGTATTATGGGAACCATTGCCATTTATTTTATTAATATGGGGATCACCTTTCTGGGATTACCCACGGTGGTGGGGATCAATGCAGCAAGCGTTTTGACAACCGGAGCCCTGGGAATTCCGGGGATCGTGCTGCTGTATGGACTGAGTGTTTATGCAATATTGTAAATTGGTATTTTGACATCCGGAAACAGCGTAAAATAGCGTATTTCCGGATGCCTGGACCGGAGGGAACTATGACTGTTTGTTAAAAAGTACTAAAGTTTATCTTTTTACGAAAAAGGTATTGCCAGACGGAAAACGAGCCTTTATAATCCATCTTACAACCAATCGCGATGGTTGTTCAGAGCATCTTATAAGATCTTTTAGAATTTCTATTTTGGGATAGATTCATCCCGCATTACCAGAAGACTGATTTTGAATAGTTGGGAGGAAGGTGACGGTAGGACTATACGTATAAAAGAATGGTAAATCAGGAGAAGGAGATGAGATATTTGGGGTATTGTGTATCTTTTTAGCAGTGGCGTGCTGCTTTGATTACAAAACACACAGGGTGCCCAATGGGTTGATAGTCTGCTGCCTGCTTGCAGGTATGGGGTATCGATGGAGCGGCAGCGGATACAGAGGCGTTTTAGAATATCTGGCAAGTTCATTGGGGATAATCGTGATGTTTTATTTCTTTTTTTGGATCGGAGCCATGGGAGCGGGTGATGTCAAGATGTTGGGAGTCTGTGCCGGTTTTTTCCCGTGGGACAAAGTTCTTTATTTTCTGTTTTTCGCGCTGGCAATCGCGGCACTGTTTGCACTTTGTAAAATGTATCTGGAACGTAATATGAAGGAGCGCCTGTACTATTTGGGAGAGTACTTGTGGGATGTACTCCGGTGCGGAAGATGGAAGCTTTATTTTGCCGGAGAACGGGAAGGCGCACGAGCGGGAATCTGCATGGCAGGCCCGGTATTCTGCAGTGCGTTGATGTATATGGGAGGAATTTACTGATGGAACAAAAAGAGGCCGTTCTGGTCTTGTATGACCGGGAGGAAGAATATGCACAGCATTTTTCGGAGTATTTGAAGCGGCAGAAGGAATTGCCATGGCAGATCCATACTTATACCCGGGCAGAGGAATTACTGGCAGGGGAAAAAAGCGGTGAAGTGACGATGCTGGTGGTGGCGGAATCCTCCTGTGAGGAGGCCCTGAGTGCTCTGCAACCGGCCTGTCAGGCGGTTTTGAACGAAAGCGGAACGCTGCGTTTTCACCAGTATCCGAATATTAACAAATATCAGGATGCGGAACAGGTGTGGAAGGAACTGCTGGAATTATATGTGGAGACCACGGGAGTTCATATGCCGCTTTTGTGCGCGGAATATAAGACGAAATTCATCGGAATGTATTCCCCGGTGCACAGATGTCTTCAAAGCTCCTTTGCGGTGACGTTCGGACAGCTGATGGCAGAAAAACATCCCACATTATATCTGAATCTGGAACATTATGCAGGGATCACGGAATTGCTTCCGGAGAGGCAGAACCGGGATCTGGCGGATCTTCTCTATTTTCTGTCGGGAGATGTAGGAAAATTTCCGCTTCGCATGCAGACGGTGATCCAGAGAAAAGGGAGCCTTGATTATATTCCACCCATGCGGAACGGACAGAACCTGTTGGGGATCACGTTGGAGGAATGGAGAAGTCTTTTTCAGAGAATCGAAGAACTGGGGAAATACGAGTATGTCATTCTCGACCTCAGCGAGAGTATTCAGGGGCTGCTGGATGTCCTTCAGATGTGTATCCGGGTATTTACCCTGACCAGGGAGGACAAGATGTCCCGGTGCAAATTAGATCAATACGAACAACTGCTGTCGCTGTGTGAGAAGGAAGAAGTAAAGGGGAAGACCAGAAAACTGGAGCTGCCCTATTTTCACCGGCTCCCGGCGGAACTGGAACAATATACCAGAGGAGAACTGGCGGATTACGTGAGAAAAGAAATAGAGATATTGGAAGAGTAGAACAGGAGAGAAGAAATGGATTATTTAGAGCAGAGAAGAAGACTTCGGCAGATGGTGCAGGAACGATTGGATTATGGCAGAGATTATACGGATGAGGAAGTGGAGGATACCATTGACGAAGTGCTGATGGAACAGGAGAGTCTGGAACTGTGTCCGGTAGAATTACGCAGGCGCCTGCGGAAGGAACTGTTTGATTCCCTGAGAAGACTGGATATATTGCAGATTTTTGTGGAGGACAGTTCGGTTACGGAGATCATGATCAACGGAATGGATCATATCTTCGTGGAACAGGATGGACAACTGCGGGAACTTGACCGCGCTTTTGACTCCATGGAAAAATTACAGGATGTGATCCAGCAGATTGTGGCGGGGTGCAACCGTGTGGTCAATGAAGCTTCTCCTATCGTGGATGCCCGGCTGAGCAATGGTTCCCGTGTAAACATCGTAATGAATCCGATTGCTCTGAATGGACCGATCGTTACGATCCGGAGATTTCCGGACAAGCCTATTACCATGCAGAAGCTGATCGGACTGGAAACCATCTCTCTGGAAGCGGCGGAATTTCTGGAGACTCTGGTGAAAGCCGGTTACAACATTTTTGTCAGCGGAGGAACCGGGAGCGGTAAGACGACTTTCCTGAATGTTTTATCCGGTTATATTTCCGCAGAGGAACGTGTGATCACCATAGAAGACAGTGCGGAATTACAGCTGCAGGGGCTCCCCAATCTGGTACGGCTGGAGACCCGTAACGGGAACACGGAAGGATGCAGAGAGATCGGCATCCGTGAACTGATCCGGTCTTCCCTGCGGATGCGGCCGGACCGGATCATTGTGGGAGAGGTCCGGGGGCCGGAAGCAATCGATATGCTGCAGTGCATGAACACCGGCCATGATGGCAGCATGTCTACCGGCCATGCCAACAGTGCGGTTGATATGCTGGCAAGACTGGAGAATATGGTGCTGATGGGGATGGATCTTCCGCTGACGGCCATCCGCAACCAGATCGCTTCGGGAGTGGACATTATTGTGCATCTGGGCCGGATCCGCGATAAGAGCAGACGGGTATTGGAGATCACGGAAGTCATAGGCTGTGAGAACGGCGAGATCCGATTAAATCCGTTATACCAGTTTGAAGAGCTGGGGGAAAGCAGTGACGGAAGAGTCGTCGGCAGACTGCGAAGAAGGGGAGAATTGCTTCATGAAGGAAAACTTAAGGCGGCAGGATTATCATAAAGCTTTTCAGAAACGGGGTGATGTTCTCCGGCCGGTAATGCAGACAGCAGGAGTGATCCTTTTTCTTGCGTGGTTCTTTTACCGTTCTTTTTGGGCGGTACCGGTGCTGATTCCTCTGGGAGTCGTGTATTTTCGCAGACGTGCAAAACTGCAATGCCGCAAAAACAGGCAGGAACTGACGCTGCAGTTCAAAGAATGTATTTTATCCGTGGCGGGTTCCCTCAGAACCGGATATGCATTGGAAAATGCATTTTTGGAGAGCAGGGAGGATATACGGATGCTGTATGGAGAGCAGTCCTTCATGTACCGGGAACTGGAATTGATCCGCAGAGGAATGATACTGAATATCACGCTGGAAGAATTGATAAATGATCTGGCGGGGCGGAGTGATATCGAGGAGATCCGACAGTTTTCCACGATCCTGACTATTGCCAAGAGGGGTGGCGGGAATGTTACGCAGATCATCCGGGCGACGGCAGAGAGTATCGGTAATAAAGTGGAGACCATGCAGGAGATGCTGACCATGCTGCAGGGCAGAAGACTGGAACAGAAAGTTATGGAACTCATGCCCTTTGGAATCACTTTTTATATTGCCGGCACATATCCGGGATATTTCGGAACGCTTTATCACAATGGCAGGGGAATACTTCTGATGACCGGCTGCCTGATCGCTTACGTGGGGGCTTATTTGCTGGGAGAGAAGATCCTGGATCGGATCGAGGAGGAACTGTAGAACGCGATGAACTATAAGAAAGGGATTCTGGGATTTGTCTATCAGGGAATGATGTTCTGCTATAAAAAACTTCATCTGTGGAAGCTGCCGGTTCCGGGAAGAGACCGGGTAAAGACGGATCTGAACCGCATTCATCCGGGGGAGAATTCACAGGAATGCCTCACGGATTATTATGTGAAGAAGATGACACTGTCAGTGGTGATCCTGTCAGCGGGGGCTTTGTTCGTCGGAATCTGGCTCTCGACAAAAGAAGACAGGCATATTACGGAAAACGGCTGGGTGTATCGGGGATCCTGGGAAGATGGAACACAGAAATACAACATCACCGGGCAGACAGAAGATGGAGGCAGCTATACCTTTCCGATGGAAGTGGCGCCACGAAGATATACGGATGAGGAACTGGAGGCTCTGTACGGTCGGTTCGAAGAAGAATTGCCCGGGCTGATATTAGGGAGCAATGCGTCACAGGAACAGATCACGGGAGATCTGGAATTGTCCGAAACCTATGCGGGATTTCCGTTTTGGGTGGAATGGAAAAGCGATGTGCCGGAGGCCGTTGGAGATAACGGGACAGTGCACCCGCAGCAGGAACCGGTTTCGGTGTGTCTGAAAGCGGAAAGCAGTTATGAAGAATATGTAAGAGAGACAGAAGTGACGGTGACAGTTGTCAGAAGAAATGAGACGGCAGAGGAACGGGAAAAGAGCCGGATAGTGGAACTGTTGCGGCAGGCCCAGGAACAGGATCCGGAAAGCGAAAGCTTTCAGCTTCCGGAGGAAATTGACGGAAAAATCATTCACTGGAGGGAGGATAACGGAAAGACCGGATGGATGCTTGCGGCGGGATGTGTGCTGGCAGCAGTAGCGGTTTTCTTTTTTCAGGACAGAGATCTGCATGATCTTGTGGAGAAGAAAAAACGTGAGGAACGGAGGACTTATCCGGAGATCCTGCAAAAACTGACATTGTATCTGCAGGCGGGACTGACAGTCAGGGCGGCTTTCTGCCGGGTAGCGGAAGACTACGAAAGAGAAAGGGCAAAAGGAGGACGCCGTCTGGAATCCTATGAAGAAATGCTGATAGCCACAAGGGAAATCCGTATGGGAATACCGGAGAGAACGGCCTATGAAGGATTTGGAAAAAGAACCGGCCTCCGGGAATACGTCCGGTTAAGTACTTTTTTGCTGCAAAATCTGAAAAAAGGAAGTACGACGCTTCTGGGGCAACTGAAAGAGGAGGCACAGGCGGCGGAAGAACTGCGGATGCAGAATGCCAGAAAACTCAGTGAAGAAGCATCCACAAAGCTGTTGCTGCCCATGGTGCTGTTACTTGTGATCGTAATGGTAATGATCATGGTCCCTGCATTTTCGAATGCAGGAGTATAAGAAGGGAAGGTATGGACATGAAGAACAACAAATTAAAATCATTTCGGCAATTTATAACAGAGGAAGAAGGAATGGGTACGGTGGAAGTCATATTGATAATAGTGGTACTGGTGGGCCTGGTCATTATTTTTAAGGAGAAGATCACAGAGATCGTCAATTCCATTTTCACCAAGATCACCAGCCAGACCAAGAAGATATAACGAGGAAGAGATATGACGACTTCCTGTACAAATGCAAAGCCGGGCGGTTATATGACGGTATATCTGGCACTTACAGTAACGGTGATCATTGCACTGTGCCTGGTTTTGATCGAAGGCTGCCGGTACCGGGGAATCTCACTGGAAACAGAGTGCGTCATGGATATCGGAATGGACAGCATTCTGGCGGAATACCATAGGGAGTTGCAGAAACAGTACAATCTGTTTGCCATAGACTGTTCCTATGGTTCGGATAATGCTTTCACAGAGCAGACGGAGAGCCATCTGCTGGACTATATGAACCGGAACTTTTCTCTGGAAGAGGTATTTCTGGAAAAACTGCTCTATCGTGATTTCTTTGCGATTCAGGCGGAAGAGGCCCAGATGACCAAAGCCGCTTTCCTGACGGATGGGGAAGGAGAAGTCTTTCGACGGCTGGCTGTCAATGCCATGGCGGATACGGTCGGAATCGGACTGATACAACAGGTTACGGACTGGCTGCAGACCATAGAGAGCCGGGGACTGGAACAACAGGATATTGCGGGACAGAAGCAGCGTATTGACGAGAAGATCCGGGAATATGACGGGAGGAAAACAGCGGAAGGAAAGACCATTCATGTAGAGAATCCCACGGCAGCACTGGAAGAAAAAAGAAACAGCGGACTGTTGAAGCTGGTACTGAAGGAAGAAGAAATCTCTTCCCGCCGGATCGAATCGGACACTTTATGGGAAACAAGGGCGGAACAGGGAGAAATCAACCGGGGAAATCTGACACTGGAGGAATCCGGGGAATGGCAGGTCCTGAAAGAAAAAATATTTTTCCATGAATATCTTCTGGAGTATCTGGGGCGATACGGTCAGGAGAAACAGGAGAGCCCCCTGTGGTACCAGACGGAATATGTCATTATGGGCAGAGATAACGATAGGGAGAATCTCAAGGGAGTGGTAAACCGTATTTTTATCATACGGGAAGCGGCAAACACTGTTTATCTGATGGGAAGCGGTGAAAAATATGCCATAGCGGAAGCACTGGGAGAGGTTCTGGCAGCGGCGATGATGGTCCCGGAGATCGCGGGATTGCTTACGGCGACGCTGATCCTGGGATGGGCATTTGCAGAAAGCGTTTATGATGTAAAGGCTATTCTGGCAGGGGAGAAGATTCCACTGCTCAAGGACGATACCACATGGCATTACGGCCTGTCTGCTGCGCTTCAGGGAGAATCGTCTGTGTCCGCGGAGGAGGCACAAGAGACGCAGGGGATGTCCTATGAAGACTATCTGAGAGTATTTCTGCTGCTTGGAGAGGAAAAGACGATTACCTACAGGACCATGAACATGGTAGAACAGGATATTCGCAATACTCCGGGCAATCGGAATTTCCGACTGGATGCATGTATTGTAGAAATAGCAATGAATGTCAAAGTAAGGAGCAAATACGGATATTCTTTTGAAATCGAGAGGCAGAAGTCCTACATAGCATCTCTGGAAGCAGAGGAAAATCCCGGGGAAGGAAGACGATGAAACAGGAAGGGAGGTGAGCAGCGATGTCCTCTTTATGGAAAGATTGCATGACAACTATTAACAAGAATGATTCAAGTCCTACTCCGACAGTAAGAAGAACTCTTAGCCCATGTAACATTTTACTCCCCGTAAAATTCCTGCAAATTGCAAATTCCATAAAGAGGATATCACTGCTTATACTCCCGAAGATGTCGGTAAGGGCGAGTATGACGGTGGAGACTGCACTGGTATTGCCGCTTTTCTGCTTTTTTATGATCCATATGGGAAGCGCTATCGAACTGATACGTCTGTACGGTAATCTGGAAGTGGCCTTATGGGATGTGGGCAGGCAGATCGGAATCTATGGGAACCTGCTGGAGGCGAAAAAAGATGAGGACGGTAAGGAAGAGAATTCCAGCGACAGAGTGGGAACGGTGATCCTATCTTATACATACGTCAAAAACAGGATAGCAGAGCAACTGGGAGAAGAGTATCTGAAGCAGTCACCTTTGGAACAGGGGATAGAGAGCCTACAGTTTCTGGAAAGTAAAACAGAGGGTGATACCTATGAGATCGTCCTTACTTACGCGGTGTCTCCCTTGACAGAGGTGCTGGGATTTCGAAAGTTCCGTATGGCAAACAGATATTATGGACACCGATGGAACGGTTATGAGATCCCGGGAGCGGAGGATACCGGAGAGTATGTATATGTGACGGAAGACTCGGAGGTATATCATACCAGCAGAGACTGTACGCACCTTAGGTTGTCGGTGCGCCCGGTAGCAAAAGGAGAAGTTCCCGGAGGATACCGCCCTTGTGAAAAATGTACGGAGGGAAGGCCGGAGAATTTTATTCCGGAGAACGGTATTTATTATATCTGTGCAGAGGGAGAAAGCTATCACAGCAGAAGAGACTGTCCGGGGCTTAAGAGAACCGTATACCGTATGGCAAAAGAAGAGGCTGAAGGGTACAGGGCATGCAGCAGATGCGGAGAAACATAAAACAGGAGAAGTATGGAATGGAAAGCAGTTACGATGATGATATGGATGGGATATCTTCTGGTGGGAAGCTGGTATGATATCCGGAAGAGGGCGGTTCCGTTACCGTTTCTGATTTTGGGAGGAGCGATTGTGATGGCGGATCTTCTTTTCCGGGGATGGGAAAGCAGCAGTATGGCGGCGCTGCTTCCGGGGCTTTTGCTTGTATTGCTGTCGAAGGCGACCCGGGGGATCGGTGAGGCGGACGGTATCGTGCTGGCGTATACAGGCCTTATAGGCAGAGAAAAAAATATTCTTCTGATCTTCGGGATCAGTCTGATCTATATCTTCTTCTATTCGATGATCCTTTTTATCAGGAAACGAAATCGCAACATACAGATCCCGTATCTTCCCTTTTTGCTGGCAGCCTGTCTGACTGTCTGGATATTATAGAGAAAATGGGAGGTAACAATATGAAAAAGAAATATTACAGGGCGTATTTTACGGTGGAGGCAGCAGTCCTTTATCCTGTGGTGCTGGGAGTGGTATTGCTGATGATGTATCTGCTGCTTTTTCAGTATGACAGATGTCTGTTGGAACAGGATATGGGAAGTGCCGCGGTCAGAAGCGGCAGCAGATGGATGCAGAAAAAAGAAGAACTGAACCGGCAGTTACAGGAAAAAGATCTTCTTTTTGACACAAAGAAATACATTGCGTGGGAAAGTGAGCTGCCGACGTGGAAGCTGGAAAAGAATCAGGTGACGGTGGAACAGACGGGAAGAATGCCGTATCCGTTTTCTGCGATGGCGGAGGTGCCCGGGTATTGGAGTGCGAAAGCATCCTTTCAGGTGAAACGGAACAGCCCGGTGGATGCTTTGCGGATCTATCGGAAGTATCAGGAGAGGACTACGGAGCAGGAAGAAGAAAATGGAATAAACGATACGGAAAAGTAAGAAAGGATGGTAGACAGATTGTTAAATACGGAATATATCAGAAGCTTAAATGCCAATTATGAAAGACTGTTGCTGGAACAGAAACCGGAAGAAAAGAAATATCAGTATTGTATGCTTAGCCGGGGAGGGATCAGGGGACTGCTTCCCTGCAGTCTGCGATACATAGATGGCGAGGCTTATCTGTATTATGATATTACCTCCAGACAGAATATCGCCCAGTTATTTGAGAAGAAACCCGTGACAAGGCAATGGGTGATGGATTTTTTGTGGAGTATGCGCAGAGTGCGGCAGGAGATGTCACGATTCCTTCTGGAAGAAAGCAATATTATATGGTTCCCGCAGCATGTATATCAGGATCTGGAGAAGAAGGAGTTCTATTTCATATATATCCCGTACTGCAGGCAAAATACAGGGTTTGATGAATTGATGGAATATCTGGTGGAGCATGTGGATTACCAGGATGAGGAACTGGTGGAGTATGTCTATAAGGCCTACGAACAATATGAGTCGGCGGGAGAGACTTATCTGCAGGCAAAGATTTTCGAAGATGCGGAGTGCCTCAGAATTGTAGAAAACGACAACAGCCCGGAGGAAGAAAAGGCCGTGGAGACCGTTGCTCTGGAACGGGAGCCGGAAATTGAGAGGGAAGAGGAAAAGCAGACGGAAGAGACAATTCTTGCTGCGAAGGAGAAGAAGGGGCTGTTTAATCTCTGGGAAAACCGGAAAAAGAAAGAAAAACAGGAGAAAGAGAATTATACAAGAAATCTGCAGCTTACCATGACGGGATACGCGGTGGCAGAGGAGGCGGTCTACGAAGAGGAGGATATGGGGAGGACTGTATATATGGAACAGAAACCGGTTCACAGAGAGACGGTCCACCGCCTGTTATCAGAGGAAGGAAAGCTGCTGGCTACACTGGAACAGCCTTCTTATACCATCGGGAAAAAGAGAGGGGAAGCAGATCTGGTATTAAATGATCTGTCCATCAGCAGGCTTCATGCAAGAATTGTGAAGGAAACGGACGGTTATTATCTCGAAGACATGAATTCCACAAACGGGACCTTTAAAAACGGACTGCAGCTGCAGCCTTATGAGAAGCGCAAGCTGGAAGAAGGAGATGAGATCACGCTGGGCAAGATGACGATAGTCTACCGCTAGGCGTCGGAAGCCCCTTTTGGTTGACGGAGAGACACAAACAGTGGTACATTTGAAATACAGTACCGGATGGAGAAAACAGCGGAAGGAGCAATGGACGTGAAAAAGCTTCGAAATGCACCCTGGGCAAGTGGAACGCTTGTGGCGATCAATGTAATTGTGTTTCTCATATGTACTTTTTCGGGAAACGTGTTATATAATAAAGGTGAACTGGATGTGATCAGTGTGTTGGCTGGCAGGCAGTACAGCAGAATCCTGTGGGCAATGTTCCTTCATGCAGGCATAGAACATCTTTTTAATAACATGGTGATCCTGTTTTTCCTGGGTGCAATGATTGAGAAAGCGACAGGGCATATTTTATTCCTGGTGCTCTATTTTCTGTCCGGAATCGGAGGAAATCTCTGCTCACTGCTGGTAAAACTTCTGCAGATGGATACTTCGGCATCGGTAGGTGCCAGTGGAGCCATTTTTGGACTGGATGGAGTACTGCTGGCGTGGATTCTGCTGGATCGACATTCTATGCCGGATGTTACGCCGAAGCGAGTGGTTCTGATGATAGCATTATCCTTGTATAGTGGGTTTACTGCACAGAACATAGACAATGCGGCACATGTGGGCGGACTGGTGACTGGATTTCTGGCGGGACTCCTGTTTTGCGCTCTCGGAAAACACAGAAGACAAAATAAAACGGAAGAGGTGCGGATTTGAATATCAACATTTACTATGGCGGACGGGGAATTATTGATGATCCGACGATCTATGTGATCAACAAGATGCAGGAAGTTCTCGAAGAACTGAGAGTACATGTGGAGAGATACAATCTCTATGACGGCAAGACCAATATTACGACATTGCCCCAGACGTTGAAGGAAGCAGACGGTATCATTCTGGCCACTACTGTGGAATGGTACGGTATCGGCGGATATATGCAGCAATTCCTGGATGCCTGCTGGCTGTATGGAGACAAGGAGACCATATCGGGGATCTATATGTGTCCGGTAGTGATGTCTACGACCTACGGGGAGAGAGAAGGGAAACTCAGCCTTGCTGCAGCATGGGAGATCCTGGGAGGTCTGCCCTGCAGCGGTATCTGCGGATATATTGAGAACACCGTGACACTGGAGATGAACGAACAGTATGGCCAGCTGATTGAGAAAAAGGCTGAGAATATGTACCGCACCATCAACCAGAAGGTTGCCAGCTTCCCTGCCAGCAATAAAGTAATGCGTCAGAAAGTGACGATTCCGAAAGCAATCAATCTGACACCGCAGGAGACAGAGCAGCTGTCGGAATATGTGTCGGATGATACTTTCGTACAGAGACAGAAGGAAGATATTCAGGAATTGACTTCCATGTTCCGGGATATGCTGGATAATAGCGGAGCGGATAACGAGCAGGAGTATTTGGAGGATTTTAAGAAAGTCTTTGTTCCGCAACCGGGATTTGAAGCAAAATACGTTATTAATATAGAAGAAAAGAAGAATCCCCTGTGGATCGCAGTCAGCGGTGGGAAAGCGGAATGCGGATACGGAGAGACAGAAAAGCCGGATGTGGAGATGCAGATGAACCGTGCGGCCATGGAGGATGTGGTAAACGGAAGAATGACATTCCAGAGAGCATTTATGTCGGGCGTAATGGAGCGGATGAAGGGAGATTTCCGGATCCTCAGAACACTGGATCAGATGTTCCCCTTTGAAGGAAATAACAGATAGGAGCAAAACGATGAAAAAGAATGATTGTATTTTCTGCAAAATTGCAAACGGAGAGATCCCTTCCAAGACTCTGTATGAGGATGAAGATTTCAGAGTAATATTGGATCTGGGACCGGCTACCAGAGGGCATGCGCTGATCCTTCCGAAGGAACATGCGGATAATCTCTATGAATTGCCGGAGGAGACAGCGGCAAAAGTATTTGTCCTTGCGAAAAAGATGGCAACGAAGATGACGGAGAAATTGCACTGTGATGGCCTGAATATCGTACAGAATAACGGAGAGGCTGCAGGACAGACTGTTCGGCATTTTCATATGCATCTGATTCCCCGCTATGAGAATGACGGCCAGCATATTTTATGGAACCCGGGAGAAAGCACTCCGGAAGAACTGGAAGAGATCCGGAAAACCATTACAGAATAACAGGGAGAAGCCATGAGAACAGTAGATGTAAATACTCTGACGCAGAATATCAAAGAAATGTGCATAGAGGCGAACCATTTCCTGTCTGAGGACATGAAGAAGGCATTTACGAAGGCAGAACAGCAGGAGAAGGCTCCTCTGGGGAAGCAGATCCTGCAGCAACTGCAGCAAAATATGGAAATCGCGGGTAAGGATATGATCCCGATCTGTCAGGATACCGGAATGGCCGTTGTATTTCTGGAAGTAGGACAGGATGTGCATCTGACAGGAGGCAATGTGGAAGATGCCGTTAACGAAGGCGTCCGCCAGGGATATGTGGATGGCTATTTGAGAAAATCCGTGGTGAAGGATCCTATTTACCGGGAAAATACAAAGGACAATACGCCGGCAATCATTCATTACAGTATCGTTCCGGGAGACCATGTCCGGATAACGGTGGCACCGAAGGGCTTTGGCAGCGAGAACATGAGCAGAGTCTTTATGCTTAAGCCTGCAGATGGCATAGAAGGTGTGAAGAATGCGATCCTGACAGCGGTAAAGGATGCGGGACCGAATGCATGCCCTCCTATGGTAGTGGGAGTAGGTATCGGTGGTACCTTTGAAAAGTGCGCTTTGATGGCGAAAAAAGCGTTGATGCGGCCGGTGGATGAGCACTCCGATATCCCTTATGTAAAGGAACTGGAAGAGGAACTTCTGGAAAAGATCAATAAGTCGGGAATCGGTCCGGGAGGACTGGGTGGCTCCACAACGGCGCTTGCAGTCAATATTAATACATATCCCACACATATAGCGGGATTGCCGGTGGCTGTAAATATCTGTTGTCATGTCAACAGACATGCGGTCAGAGAAATCTAAGGTTGACGATTATAACAAACGGAGTGTAGGTAACATGGATAAATATGTAAAAGTACCTCTCAGTGATGAAGATGCCCGTTCTCTGAAGTCCGGAGATTATGTATATCTGACGGGAACGATCTATACGGCCCGGGATGCGGCTCATAAAAGAATGCAGGAAGCATTGGAAAAGGGAGAGGCACTCCCTATGGAAATGAAAAATAATGTGATCTACTATATGGGACCGTCGCCAGCAAGAGAGGGGCGTCCCATTGGATCTGCAGGCCCAACAACGGCAAGCAGGATGGACAAGTATGCACCGGAACTGCTGGATCTGGGGCTGAAAGGAATGATCGGAAAAGGAAAAAGGTCACAGGCCGTGGTAGATGCCATTGTGCGAAACGGTGCGGTGTACTTTGCTGCCGTGGGAGGAGCAGGCGCTCTTCTGTCCCGCGCGATCACATCATCGGAGGTGATCGCCTATGATGACCTTGGAACAGAAGCAATCCGCAAATTGACGGTAAAGGATTTCCCTGCCATTGTGGTAATCGATGCGGAGGGAAACAATCTGTATGAGACAGCTGTAAAAGAATACAGCGAAGAGTAGACAGGGGCGTACTATGTATAGAATCATACTGATGGTGGTAAGACTGTTCTACAAGGTGCCATATTATCTGATCAGGATATGGTGGCTGGGAACCAGGAAGGATTTTGACCTGGAAAAGAATTACGCATTTATCAAAAAGGTAACAAAAGCGGCAAATCGTGCCGGGAGAGTGACGATAGAAAGCTATGGTGTGGAAAACATCCCGGAGGAGAATGGATTTATTTTCTTTCCGAATCATCAGGGGATGTTTGACGCACTTGTATTTCTGGAGTCCTGTCCGGTTCCTTTCTCTGTAGTCTATAAGAAGGAAGTGAGTAATGTGATCCTGCTGAAACAGGTATTCAGGGCATTACATGCGATAGCCATAGACAGAGAAGACATTAAGCAGTCACTTCAGGTGATCAATCAGATGACAGAAGAGGTGAAGCAGGGAAGGAACTTCCTGATCTTTCCGGAAGGAACCAGAAGCCGTATGGGGAACAAACTGCTTCCCTTTAAAGGAGGAACCTTTAAGAGCGCTGTGAGAGCCAGGTGTCCTATTGTGCCCTGTGCTCTGATCGATTCCTATAAACCGTTTGATGAAAAGTCCATTGCCCCGGTGACGGTAAAAATGATCTATTTGCAGCCGATCCGTTATGAGGAGTACAAACAGATGAAGACTCCGGAGATCGCAGACCTTGTAAAATCAAGGATTGAAGAGGCTATTCAACAATATTCATAAACAATACCTACAATTAATAAAAAAAGCGATTGACAAAAGCATAGAGCTTATGTATAATAACTTTTGCGTCACGAAATGACACAAATAACATATTGGTAGAGACGATGTTCAGATCATGGAGAAATACTCAAGAGGCTGAAGAGGCGCCCCTGCTAAGGGTGTAGGTCGGGCAACCGGCGCGAGGGTTCAAATCCCTCTTTCTCCGTTTACTACCAATAGGAAGTAAAAGAAGAATCTTAAGAGATTGAGATTTCTTTTTTTGCGCCATTTCCAACATTGTGTAAACGCTTTGAAAAATAAATGTAAAAAGTTGTTGACAAAGCACGAGGCAATGTGGTAGTATAAAACTCCACCGCGAAAACGAAGGTTTTTCGGTCGAGAAAAAGATTTGAAAAAATCGAAAAAAAGTTGTTGACAAACGAAAACGGTTGTGATAAGATATCAGAGTTGCCGCTGAGAACAACAGCGAAACACAAAGCTCTTGCAGAGCAAGAGGTTTTGATCTTTGACAAATAAACAGTAATGCAACCCTGAAAATTCCAAGATTTTCAGAGAAATTCAAGAACAAGCAACTTAGTCGAAAGACGAAGAAGCTACCCGAATTAACAGTAAACAATGCCAGATAAAACTGGCAGGACACAAACATCTTTTTAACATGAGAGTTTGATCCTGGCTCAGGATGAACGCTGGCGGCGTGCCTAACACATGCAAGTCGAACGGACTTTTCATGAAGCCTAGCGATTGAAAAGTTAGTGGCGGACGGGTGAGTAACGCGTGGGTAACCTGCCTTGTACTGGGGGACAACAGTTGGAAACGACTGCTAATACCGCATAAGCGCACAGCTTCGCATGAAGCAGTGTGAAAAACTCCGGTGGTACAAGATGGACCCGCGTCTGATTAGCTGGTTGGTGAGGTAACGGCCCACCAAGGCGACGATCAGTAGCCGGCCTGAGAGGGTGAACGGCCACATTGGGACTGAGACACGGCCCAAACTCCTACGGGAGGCAGCAGTGGGGAATATTGCACAATGGGGGAAACCCTGATGC